>JAEIGA010008956.1_pt1 | contig 15137 bp, 15 predicted proteins | sample 9270691 | NCBI WGS metagenome assembly JAEIGA01 (sample SAMN17057246, study PRJNA624740) | gut metagenome | biome: biome; isolation source: fecal sample | host: Bos grunniens | place: China: Xizang | collected 2019
AAGAATGCGAGAACTCCACAATGAAAAAAGGTGACACTTTTGTATGCCACCAATTTATCTTAGGTAAAGAATTAGTCATGAGCGACTTCCGCCAGGAATCAAAAATTTATATCGTTGGTAAAGAACATGGTATCACGACTTTAAACCTTTACTGATTAGGAGTTAGGAGTTAGAAGTTTTTTTCTGTTAGCGATGAGAATTGCTCACTTCTCAATGCTCGTTGCTCACAGCTATTTTTCAATTAAAAAAACGAAGTAATAATATCTTTAATCACAACGACAGCAACTACTATAGAATAGACGACTTTCAATAATGTTCCTGCTACGAATCCTACGAAAGACCCTATTGCTGAACGCCATGCGAGACTGTCGTCAACGCCAGACATCTTCTCTCCTATATAAGCTCCGACAAATGGTCCTGCAAGAATACCAATCAGTCCAAATGGTCCGATAACGATTCCTAAAATTGGCAAGACAACAACACCGACAACCAATCCGATAGTGCTGCCACGAACTCCTGCTTTAGTGCCGCCAAATTTCTTAGTTCCCCATATAGGAACGAAATAGTCGACAATTGTTATCACCGCACACAAGACACCATATATAATTAATGTCTCATTTGAGTACGTTATTCCTGTAAAAAAATGCAACAATAACATTGCAGCATAACTAATCGGTACGCCTGGAAGTCCAGGAACTACGTCACCGACAATTCCTACAATAATACAAATAACTGCTAATAAATAGATTAAGTATTCCATATCTTTAAATTTTAATACTACCAAATATTTTTTAACATACTACATATTAAATTTTAACATACGACAAAGATACATTTAATTTCAAAACATCACACTATTATTATATCTTTGCAATGAAACCTTTTAACAAAAACCATTATGACTCGTGCATTATTTATCGGATTATTTATCCTTATATGTTCAAATCACATCTTAGCGTTTAGCATACTGCAACCCAATGGCAGCAGAACAACTTCTTTGGCCAATTGTTCTGTAGCATTACAAGGCTTTTGGTCATGTCATAATACTCCAGCAGGATTTGCCACCGAAAAAGATATCTGTATTGGATTTGCTTACCAAAACAAATTCATGCTGAAAGAACTAGGATACAAAAGCGCAGGCTTGCTATACCCTTTCAATATTGGCGTAATCGCTGTTTCATTCTCGCAATTCGGATATAGTTTATATAATGAAAATATCATCGGATTTGGTTTTGCAAGAAATTTCGGTGAAAATCTAAGAATAGGAGTTAAACTAGATTATCTATTTTTTAAACTATCAGAAGATTACGAAAATAAATCCATACCAACATTTGAACTCGGAATGCAATATCAGATAAATGAATCATTGTGTTTTGGAGCTTATATTTTCAACCCTATCAATGTTAAATTAAGAACCATCAATAAAGATAAGATACCAATAATCATGAGATTAGGGTTCTCTTACCATATAAATGAAGACTTCCTGATAACAACTGAAATCGAGGAAAATTTTGAATATAATTTTTCTTACAGATTCGGACTGGAATATGAAATTTACAAAAACATTTTATTAAGAAGCGGATTTCAAATCAAGCCAGAATTATTCACATTCGGCATTGGATATAATTATAACTGGTGCGTAATTGACATTTGCGCACAGATGAACCAAAAATCAGGAACTTCATTGGATTGCAGTTTCATATTTAAAATAAAAAATAGGAGAACTGCAATATGACCAGATTATTTCTCTTATTGATTACAATCTTGTTTTGGATTAACACTCATGCTCAAATCAGCAATGATTTAATTATTGAACATCTTGAAAAAATGTCTGAAAACACTGGCGAAGAATATTCCGACTATTCTGAATTATTAGAATCATATTGGAGCATCAGCGAAAATCCCGTCAACATAAATAGCGATGATATTGACCAACTTGCAGAATTAAAGTTCATCAGTATATTTCAATTGGAAAACATAAAAAATTACAAAAAGCATTACGGTGATATTCAATTCATAGAAGAACTTTATGAAATCGAGGGATGAGATAGTTTAAGCATCGAAATGATTAGACCCATAATTTGTTTTGAAAATGAAAAAGAACACGACAAAATCAAACTTAATAATCTATTAAAATATGGAAAAAGCAAAATACTTCTTGAAGTAAATCAGAGTCTTAACAAGAAAAAAGGTTATATTGACATAGAAGACTCTTTGCTTTACGAAAATCCGAATTCTGTTTATCTTGGAAGTCCACAGAAGATTTATCTGCGTTACAATTATTCATACAAAGATAGGATTGAAGCAGGTTTTGTCTTTGAAAAAGATCCTGGAGAATATTTGTTAAAAGCAAGTCTAAACGACTCTATATTAAAGCTTTGAGATAATAAATGCCATTCTGGTTTTGACTTCTTTTCGTTTCATTTATATATGATAAAATTTGGTTTTCTGAAGACTCTTGCCATTGGAGACTACAAAGTCTCCTTTGGCCAAGGGCTGACAATGGGAAGCGGAATGTCATTCATTGCGAAAGGCGGTAGTTTGTTAAGACGCAATAAAAAGATAAGCGCAAGCAAGTCAGCGAATGAGGCATATTATTTACGAGGAATTGCTAGCACTTTTGAATATAAAAACTTTGAACTAAGTATATTTTATTCAAATAAAAAAACCGATGGCAATGTAACAGAATACGATACTATTAACGAAACACCTTTGAAAATATCAAGTTTTCAACAAAGCGGACTACATCGTACTTATAACGAAATCTTGGATAAAAAAGTCGTTAGACAACAATTATGCGGATTAAATCTAAGTTATAAAACCTCCAATTTTCAAATTGGATATACCTTACATAAAACATATTTAAATGCTGAGCTAAAACCTCTTGAAAGCATATATAATTCATTCTATTTCAAAGGGAAAGAATTAACTAACCAAGGTTTGGATTTTTATTATGTCTTAAAAAAAACATTACTATACGGCGAAATAGCAATGAGCAGCAACAAAGGAATGGCCGGACTGATTGGCACAACGATTCAACCTACAGGATATATTGAGTTCTCAATCTTATACCGCAACTACGCTAAAGATTATCAATGTCTTTACAGCAACGCTTTCGCTTCCGGGAGCAACACAAGAAATGAAAAAGGCTGGTATTTTAGCAGCGCATTATCACTTGCGGCAAACTGGAAATTCATAACGAGTGTCGACTTCCATAAATCAGATTGGTTCAAAAACACAGCCTACTCCCCTAGTCTCGCTCATGAATTTGACTCTCAATTGAATTACCAGCCTGATAAAAATACAATGCTATTTATCGAGTATAGAAATAAATCTAAAATGAAAAACAGCACAAACAATAATATCTTCCAGAAACACTTAATCGAAGATAAAAGCAATATGTTGCGATTTCATGCGACATATAATTTATCCAATGATATCACGCTGAAAAACAGAGTCGAATATCATTTTAATCATGAAGAAGACATAAAAAACAATTCATATTTAATATATCAAGACATAATATTCAATCCAAAGGAAAAACCATACAATATTGCATTAAGATATGAGTTATTCAATGCAGAGAAAGGTAGCGTCTATGCATACGAAAATGACGTACTATATGCATTTGCTGTTGGTGGATTATCCGGCAAAGGCATTCGCACTTATATCGTCGGGAAAGTAAAGCTATATGACGCAATACAGATTTCTGGAAAAATAGGATTTACAATTTATGACGACAAAAACATTATCGGAAGTGGATTAGAAGCTATTGACGGCAATTGGCGCGGAGATGGTAAACTACAGATTATATGGTCTATTTAAAGTATCATATATAGATATACAATATTAAGAGAATTTCCATTCTTTATAAATAAAGTAATAGAATATATCAGAAAAAAATCTTACCTTTGTAAAATATAAAAAAATACAACAATATGGAATACACACAACAATCTAACAATCACAACAACAACGAATTAAAGAAGTACACACCTTTCATCATCATTGGTGTAATCGTATTATTACTAATAATTTTCTGGAGCCGCATTACCGTTACAATTCCAGCAGGTCACGGCGGAGTATTATTCCGCTTATTTGGCGGCGGTGTCGACACAGAACACACCTATCAAGAAGGTTTCCATTTCATAGCTCCTTGGAATACCATGTACGTTTATGAAACTCGCCAGCAAGAAACATCAGAAGAGATGAGTGCTTTATCATCTAACGGTTTGGAAATCAAAATAGAATTCTCTACATGGTACCAACCAAAATGGGAAGATTTAGGAGTCTTACATGCTAAAATAGGTACAAACTACCTCAACAGAGTCGTTATCCCAGCGATGCGTTCTGCTGCAAGAAGCGTTGTCGGACGTTATACTCCAGAACAGATCTACTCAACAAAACGCGATGCTATCCAAGAAGAAATTTTTGAAGAAACAAAAAAACTTTTAGACGAGAAATATGTTCAACTAAACCAGGTTCTTATTCGTTCTGTCACCTTGCCTCCTACCATTAAATCCGCTATCGAAAGCAAATTGAAACAAGAACAAGAAGCTCTCGAGTATGAATTCAAACTCGACAAAGCTGCTCAAGAAGCAGAACGTCAACGCGTTGAAGCTGAAGGTAAAGCAAAGGCTAACAGTATCGTAAGTGCAAGTATTACAGATAAGATTCTCCGTGACAAAGGTATCGAAGCTACTTTAAAACTCGCAGAATCTCCAAACTCAAAAGTAGTTATCATCGGAGGCAACGACGGAATGCCTATCATACTTGGCGACGTTAAATAAAATTTAAAATCTTAGAACTCTAAAACCTTAGAATCTAAAGTTTTAGAGTTCTGGATTTCTAGATTTCTAAAAAAGATTATGGCAAAAGAAAAAATACAAAATAAAATACACATCAAAAACAGAAGAGTATCTTTTGAATATTTTGTCATTGATACTTATATGGCTGGCATTGTACTTACTGGAACTGAAATTAAAAGCATCAGAGACGGCAAAGCTAGCTTAGCAGACTCTTATTGCGCCTACAAAAACGGAGAATTATTCGTTATTGGAATGCATATCGCTGAATATACTCACGGAACCTACAATAACCACGATCCTAAACGTGAAAGAAAACTTCTTCTGACAAGAAGAGAACTTAACAAACTGAAAACCAAATCAAACGAAAAAGGATTTACAATAGTCCCAATAGATTTGTTTATCAATGACAAAGGCCTGGCAAAAGTAAATATCGCCCTCGCCAAAGGTAAACACTTCTACGACAAACGTGACAACCTTAAAGACAAAGACAACAAGAAAGAAATAGAAAGAGCAAAATATAAATACGACTAATATGAAAAAACAAAATATCATCTTACTTATTATACTAAGTATCTTCTCTACATACAATCTCAAAGCACAAACATCAACAAGCAACAAAATCAATTGGATGAGCTTTGAAGAAGCCGTAAAACTCAACGAAACAAATCCTAAGAAAATATTCATCGACGTCTATACCGACTGGTGCGGATGGTGTACTAAAATGGATCAGACAACATTCATCGACAAAGATGTTGTAGCCTATATGAATGAAAATTTCTATGCCGTAAAATTCAATGCAGAACAAGCAGAACCTATTGTATTTAACGGATATACATTCACAAACAAAACTCCAAACGGCGCAAGAAAAGGAACCCATGAATTAGCACAAGCATTATTACAAGGCAAAATGTCATATCCTTCTTACGTTTTTATGAATGAAAATAATCAGCTGATAACCGTAGTTCCTGGATATATTGAAGCATACAACTTTTTGTACATCTTGAAATATTTCGGATCTGACGCTTTTAAAAATCAAAGTTGGGAAGAATACTTTAAAAGAGTACAATAAACCATTCATTCTCAAGCCCATATCATAAATCATTATAGAAATCATGTATAAGTATATCTGGATACTAGCATTAATAATATTTACCGGTTTCACATCGTGTAGAAAACCTCCTAAATTCAGCGATGACACTTCACTAAAAGTCGCCTTTTCAACAGATACAGTCACCTTTGACACCGTATTCTCAACAATAGGATCTTCTACACGTCAGTTGATGATATACAACAACAATGATGAAAACCTAAAGATAAGTTCCATTCGTTTGGAAGGTGGCAACCAATCACAATTCAGCATCAATGTCGATGGTCAATCCGGATATAATTTTTCTGATTTAGAAATATATGCTAAAGACAGCGTCTTCGTCTTTGTAAGAGTAACTGTCAATCCTAACGACTTAAACACTCCATTTTTCATCGAAGACAGAATCATTTTCGAGACAAATAATAACGAACAAATTGTAAGTCTTACCGCATACGGACAAAATGCAAATTATATCATTGCTGACCAAGAAATTACAGGATTTCCAAAATTTAAAATAATAGCCGACAGCCTTCAGGAAGTACACTGGACAGCTGAAAGGCCTTATGTCATTTATGGTTATGCCTTGATAAACTCATACGGAACATTAGTCATAGAACCAGGAACACAAATATATTTACATAATGGTAGCGGACTATGGGCATACAGCGAAGGTCAATTACGAGTTGAAGGAACTCCAGAAAATCCTGTAGTTTTCCAAGGCGACCGACTAGAGGATTTCTATGCTGACAAACCTGGACAATGGGACAGAATCTGGCTGATGGAAGCTCGTGAAGGTTACGGACATACTATCAATAATGCCATTATTAAAAATGGATTCATTGGAATCCAAGCTCAATGTTTTCAAAAAGCTAACAGAGCTTTGTTAAACATACACAATACTATTATTGATAATCACACTGGCATTGGAATTTATACAAACTTATACAACCTCAAGGCATCAAATTTTGTAGTCTCAAACTGCGGAAATTATGCTGTCGCTCTTACAGGTGGAGGTCAATACATTTTCGAACAAGGCACTATTGCAAACTACTGGAGCCAATCTACAAGAACAACTCCTTCCCTATTCTTCGGCAATACTTATCAAAATCCTCTTGACGGAAACTTATATGCATATAACTTCTATTTTGAAATGAACAATTGCATAATGTACGGAAGCCAAGAAGATGAATTCGACACAGAATTCGCTGCCGGTCCTGACACCTCTTACATCTTCAATAACAGCATATTAAAAACAAATAGATATAACGAAATCAATTACAACGAATGTCTTTTCAACACAAATCCTAAATTTGTCAACAAAGAATCCAACTATCACCTCGACACATTATCTCCTGCTATCGGAATCGGCAATCCGAAATATTCTACTGGATTATTGCAATATGACTTAGATGGAGTCGCTAGAGGCAACAAACCAGATGCAGGCGCTTACCAATATGTGCCTATCGTTGAAGAGTAGTCGAATAAACACATCGGTTTCCAACCATATCGGTCACAATAACTTCCAATGTATTGTGACCTTCTTTTATATGATCATCAATCTGATAAATCAATAATTTATTTTTTGCATCATAATCAGCCAACACCCATTTTTCATTCACATACATATCACATTTATTGATACCAGTTTCTTTATCTTCAATTTCAACCCTCAATGACCAATTGTCAGAAATAGAGCCTTTTGTTTTAAAATTAACAGGTTTTATCGTTGGCATAACTGTGTCTTTTGCAATAACATAAGTACCCAACGCATTTGTCTGAGCTGCCATACAATCATCGATAAATTTATTTCCTAAGAAAACAAATTCACCTTCTCTATTCACAGATGCAACATATAAAGATGTATCACCAATATATTCATCCTTCACCTTCAAACTAACCTTAATTCTCTTATGCAATGGTATTTCCTCATTACCAAGCTGATAAGCATAATCAGAAAAAATATTTTCAATAGTATCAATTTTACTAGCATTTAGTGCAAGATTACGATAAAATGCATATTTAGGAATTTGCGCTTCAAATCCTTCTAAATTTATTGTTGCAAGCTTCTCCCCCAATACGTCATAACACGAATTACAAGCAACATCACTATGCTCTAATTTCGATGATTTTTCCCCTATCAAAGTGAAAGCCAAAGCGGAGACATTATCATTATAATCTTTCACGACATATTTCATTTCCAACGTATCACCTTCATTCACAGCAACAATGCCATTCCTTTCATCATACACACTTAATTTATTAAACTCATCTATTTCCGTTCTGATGAAACGTTCTTTATTCTTCACGAAATAAGAATAATCTATCAAACTATTGACATAACGAGTTTCGGAATATGAATATTTATAGGAAGTAATACTGAAAGCCAATACGTCTTCAACGAACAACTCTATAGAATAAGGCCCGTTTTTATTACTTGAACCATCAGCCTGATCAAAGACATTTATCCCAAAAGCCACATTACCATTAACTTTAAATATCGGATTTTCAAGAGAATATGCATTATTCACATTAAGTGCATCGACATATACCGCAGAATTTTGACCATTAATACTTGAATTCTCAAGAGGATATATTGCCAAACCTTTTATATGAGGTTTCTTCGTATCTTTTATTTTCAAGCCGAAAAACAATGGATTTACTGGTTCCTGCGTTTCAGTATAACGAATCTCATAATGAAGATGAGGACCGCCAGAGCTACCGCTATTACCTGTAAAGCCAAGAAAATCACCACGTTTAATTGGGAATTCATCCTCTTCTAAAAGTATATTCTGAGCAAACGACTTCTTTTCATATTGTTTCTTTTTAACAAACTCACCGATATTTTTATTAAACTTAGAAAGATGAGCATAAACAGACGTAAAACCATCATTATGAGTAATATATATAACTTTACCATATCCAAACGGAGAAACTCCTATCCTACTCACATAACCATCTGCAACAGCGAAAACCTCCTTGCCTTCAACACCTTGCGTACGAATGTCGACACCAGCATGAAAAGCGTTGGACCTTATTTCCGCAAAAGTCGCAGAAAGATAAACAGGTATTTTTACAGGATTCGGATATTGCGGAAAACTCTCTGTCTGAGAAAATATGCTTTTACATAATAATAAAAAGATTATCAATATATTAACTCTCATATTTACAAAATAATTTATTTCTACAAATTTAATAATAAATTCACTTTTAACATTGAATTATACAACTTTATTTTAGTATCTTTGCATATAAATAAACAGTTTTTACTCAAGCACACTTAATAACAACAAGATATTAACAGAATGAAAAAGAAAATAATTTTTATTATCAATCCTATCTCAGGACATCATAACAAGGATAATTTTCCAAATCTTGTTGACAAATATATTGATAAAGATCAATATGAATACAGCATTGTATTCACCGAATACGCAGGTCATGCTACTAAATTGACAATGAAGGCCATAGAAGACGGCTTCAAATATATTGCAGCAGTTGGCGGCGATGGTACAATTAACGAAATTGCAAAATGTCTTATCGGCAAAGAACAAGTTCTAATCATTATACCACTAGGTTCAGGGAATGGCTTGGCTCGACATCTCGAGCTTCCTTTCAAACCAGAACGTCTTATAACAGAAACTATTAACAAAGGAAAAGTCTACAAAATAGACACTGCCACAATGAACGGCGTCCCTTTCATCAGCATAGCTGGCATAGGCTTTGACGCCTTGATTGCCGACTATTTCGCAAAAGACGAAAACAGAGGATTCTTGACATATGCAAAACTGGTAACAGAGAAATACCCCAATTACCAGCAAAAAGAATACACACTTATTTTAGACGACAATCGCATTATTGAATGCAAGCCTTTTTTTGTAACATTCGCCAATTCAAGCCAATTCGGATATAATGCTGAAATATCACCTAAAGCCAGTGTTCAAGACGGACTTCTTGACGTATGCGTATTCAAAAAACCTAACATACTTGAAGTTCCCATTGTTGCAACATTTTTCTTAGCAAAACAAATTGACAAAAGCACTTTCATAGATATTTATAAAGCTGAGAAAATCAAAGTAATACGTAAAGAAGCCGCCGTCGCCAATATTGATGGCGAACCTGTTGAAATGGAAAAAGACATAATTGTAGAAATCAACCCATTAAGTCTCAATATATTATTAAACAATTGATTATGTTTCACAAATATATTATATTCATCGAAAACTTATTATCCAAATTAGGATTAAATGAAAATGTAACAACATATATTGCAGAAGCTATCAGTCTGATATCCTTAATTTTAATCACACTAGTCTTATATTATGCAGTACTTTTGGTGATTAAAAAGACGGTTTATATCTTCATAGAAAAAAGCCAAAGCAAAAGAGACGACATATTAATCAAGAACAAGGTCTTCAGCAGATTATGCCTTCTTGTTCCAGCCTATCTTATAAGATTTAATATTGAAGCTGCAATTCCTTCATTCCCAACATTATCGTCAACAATAATCTTATTTACAAAAATATATGAAGTGTTTGTTTACAGCAGAGTTTTGGATGCTATCTTAACAACATTAAACGACATATACGACACTTACGAGATTTCCAAAAGCAAACCTATAAAAGGTTTCATCCAAGTATTGAAAACCATAATATACATCATCTGTATATTGTTGATTATAGCTATTTTAACTCATAAAGAACTATCAAACATCTTAATAGGATTAGGAACACTTTCCGCAGTATTAATGCTCGTTTTCAAAGATCCTATTTTGGGTTTTGTCGGCGGTCTTCAATTGACAATCAACGACATGCTTCGTATCGGTGACTGGATTGTGATGGAGAAAAGCAAAGCAGACGGCGAAGTCCTGGAAATCGGACTGACAACAGTCAAAGTTCAAAACTGGGACAAAACTATCACAACAATACCGACTTATTCATTAATTTCAGATTCTTTCACTAATTGGCGCGGAATGGAAAACTCTGGCGGAAGACGTATCGCGCGCTCTTTTATAATTGATATTGATACAATTAAATTCTGCACACCTGAAATGTTAGAACGTTTCAAGAAATTCCAACTGGTCAGCCAATACATTATCGACAAGGAAAAAGAAATAGAAAAATACAATAAGGAAAATAACATTGACGATAGCAATCTCGTCAACGGCAGAAGACAAACAAACATCGGAATCTTCAGAGCTTATTTAAACGCATATCTAGAAAACTGTCCTTATATAAATAAAGACATGACATTCATGGTCAGACAGTTATCTCCTACTGAGAACGGCGTTCCTATCCAAATTTATGCTTTCAGCTCAAACAAAGCATGGGTTTCATACGAAAATATACAAAGTGACATCTTCGACCATGTTTTCGCTGTTGTTACAATGTTCGACTTGAAGATATACCAAAAACCTTCAAGCAACAGCCTCGCTATATTACCAGAGATTTTGGAATGAAGGATTTGAGGAATTAAGGATTTGAGGATTTGAGGATTTGAGGATCTGAGGATTTGAAGGTATAAAATCTCTAATCCCTCATACCCTTAGTTCCTTAGTTCCTTAGTTCCTTAATTCCTTAGTTCCTTAGTTCCTTAGTTCCTTAATTCCTCATACCCTTAGTTCCTTAATTCCTAAATCACGAAAGTCTTTCAATAAGTGCATCGCGGAAACTTGCTCCGACAGGAATTTCCTTCCCTGCTACTGTAACGTTCACTTTATCAATATATTCAATATCTCTTATTGAAACGATAAATGATTTATGTGTACGAATAAATTTATCTTTTGGTAGTATTTCTTCTAGATTCTTTAAAGAATATAATGCCGTAATACGTTTTGTCTTTGTATGAAATGTGACGTATTCATGCTGGCCTTCAATAAAAAGCAAATCGTCAAAATTAACCTTATATAATTTATAATCAGCCTTTACCATTATATAATCAACAGAAGCTTCTGTATGTGGTTCTAAATTTTTATAGTTAACGGCCTTATTTATAGCTTGTACAAATCTCGCGTAATCGAATGGTTTTAAGAGATAATCTATTACGCCCAAAGAAAACGCATCTACTGCATATTCAGAATAAGCTGTAGTAAGAATGACTGCGACTCTATTATTGTTAATTAATTTTAACATTTCTATACCAGACATATCTGGCATCTGAATATCCAGCATAAGAATATCAATCTGCTCTTTATTAAGAACTTCCATTGCTTTTGTAGCATCAGCACAAGTATCAACAAGATTCAGATAATCTATCTTTGAAACATATTCGGTCAGAAGTTTTCTTGCAAGAAATTCATCGTCAACGATGAGAACATTATACATTCTTTTCATTATATTTCTCTCCTATTTTTATTGTTACCACATATTTGTCATCCTCTTGTTTTGCTTCAAAAGAATAATTATTTCCGTAATATAACTCTAATCTTTTTTTAACATTATCCAGACCAATTCCCGAATGTGCTATTTTTTTATTTGTATCAACGATCGACACCGACATTCCTTTTATAGAATTACGAGCTATGAATATCAAATCGTTATTTTCTTGAAGCAAATAAAAATGAACAAAACCATTAGGATCGCTTACCAATCTACTATGTTTAAAGCTATTCTCTACCAAAGGCTGAAGTATCATTGGTGGAATTTTAAAATCGTGATTTTCTATTTTTTTCTCAAAAATAACATTAGATTTATTTTCCATACTCATCTGCTGAAATCCAATAAATGCATCCATATATTTGATTTCCTTATCTATAGAAATCAAATCAACCTGACAATCCACCATCACATATCGAAGCATATCAGAAAGTTTCAAGACACTTTGCGGAGCATTGTTATCACCAGTATAAACAAGAGAATAAATGTTATTCAATGCGTTAAACAAGAAATGCGGTGTCATTTGTGACTTCAAAAGACGCAATTCCATATCCAGTTTTTCACTTTTAAGTTCATTCTTTATCCTCTGATTTTCCTTTTCTATTTGTTGTAGAATTGAAATTACAGAAATAGCTATTGTAGCTGTAAAAAGAACTACGCGTATCAACATCGGTATGAATAAATATTTAGCACCTTCTAATATAGGTATATCTATTGCGAAATGCTTATTCATAAAAATCAGCAAATGCAACTCCAAGTAAGTCGTCAGGTATGACATCATGATAATAATCAAAAAATTAAGCAAATAGAATAAAGCATGACTACCTTTTTGCAATAACTTTATGACATACTTTGACTCGATATAACTTGTAAACAAAAGACATATGGTAAGCAATAAAGCATGAAGAAAAGATACAATCCAGTTTGAGTAAGACGAAAGAAATATAAATAAAAATATTGCTAACCAAGCAGTTATAGCTCTAGACTTGGATTTCAAAAAAATAATAAACTTGCTATCCTCTTTCATCATTGAATTCATTTTTGACAAAAATAAAACAAGTTATTCTGACTCTGAAAAAAAATCAACAAATCATTATAAAATATCAATTAAGGTATCCGCTTAGGTTTAGGTGTTACCAATACCATTTGAATATTAATATCTTCTTCCGCGGAACAAAGCCAAGAATGTCACCAATACTGTATATATTTCGAGACGGCCTATTAACATAAGAAATGACATTGTCCATTTTCCCATATTAGACAGTTCTGAGAATGAAGCAGATGGGCCTGTACTTCCAGTTCCCGGACCACTATTTCCGAGAGCAGAAATACAATTAAACATACTTTCCTGCAAATTACTTCCACTCACCAAGAACAACAGCGCACCCAATACATATAATAAAATAAAGATTATCAAAAAGTTAACGACTCTTCTTGTCTTATCGTCATCGATAACTTCATTTGACACTTTAACGCTAAACAAAGCATTTGGATGAAGCAGATGTCTGAAGATATTGTTAATAGATTTTATGGAAATAACTTCTCGAATAATTTTTATACCGCCACTTGTCGAGCCAGCACATGCTCCACTCGCCATCATGATAAATGTTGGTATTAGGAACAAGCCGCCCCACAAGTCATAATCGTAATTAGTTGCCTGAAAACAAGTTGACGTAATGATTGACGTTACATGAAACAATGAGGTTCTGAATCTGTTTTCAAAGCCTTGAGGATAAGAATCGACATTCGTCAAAACTGTATCCAATCTTGGAGCAAAATAGAACAACACCATGATAATCATCGTCATAAGAATAACAGCGCCCAAATACCAACGCAGCTCTTCATTTTCTCTAAACAATTTACCTTGTCCTGTAAAAAGGAAATAATAAAGAGAGAAATTGATACCAGATGCGAACATAAACGCCGATGCTACATATTCTATATAAGATGAATTGAAATAACTTATGCTAGCCTGATGTGTGCTAAATCCGCCGCTCGACATTGTCGTCAAGGCATGGCATATTGCATCGAAGGTTGACATTGGTCCCAGCCAATACATGAAACCGCATAGTATTGTCAATATTATGTAGATTCCAAGAAGTTTGCGAGCCGTCATCATCATTTTAGGATGAAGTTTTTTCACGCCTATACCCGACATTTCTGCAGAAAACATCATGATTTTGTTGGAACTACGATTCAAAGAAGGCATGACAGCTAGGAACAAAACGATGATTCCCAAGCCACCCAACCATTGCATAATACTTCTCCAGAACAATATTCCGTGAGGCTGCTCATCTATGTTATTCAAGACAGTTGCACCTGTTGTCGTAAATCCCGACATCGCTTCAAAGAAGGCGTCTGTCACTGTATTTATAGTGCCATTCAGAAGGAAAGGCAACATGCCGAATAATGCGAAGACTATCCAGGTCAGAGTAACTATCAGAAAAGAATCCTTGACTTCAAAGTTATCGAGTTCCTGTCTGTTAGGTCTTCCCGACTTACGTCCTGCAGAAATCAATATAAATCCAGAGATGGCTGTAATGATTGTCGAAACCGTCAATGCCAATACATCGCCGTCGCCACATTTATAAAAATAATACAATGCGACCAATGACGTCACCAGCATAAACAAAGCCTCAAACAACAAAAACAGCCCTAAAATCCTCGCCTTCATCTAACTTTAACAAATATTAATTTCGTCGGTAAAAGTACGACTTTTTTTGTATCGCAAGAATAGTTTAAAACACTTTTTTAAGTTAATATTTTTTAAGAAAAAATGTGATGAATTCTTGTAATTATACCTGAACAATTTCAGTGAAGAAAATGTTGTTTTTCACGACTGAAAAAAAACTGATTTTTTAAGAATTTTCA
>JAEIGA010008957.1_pt1 | contig 15136 bp, 17 predicted proteins | sample 9270691 | NCBI WGS metagenome assembly JAEIGA01 (sample SAMN17057246, study PRJNA624740) | gut metagenome | biome: biome; isolation source: fecal sample | host: Bos grunniens | place: China: Xizang | collected 2019
ATACAAATTCTCAAGGAAAACATTCTGGCTTATCAGGCAGGGCGTCCAGCTAGTGTGGTGAATGGTTAGTATCTATATTTATAATATTTAGTATATAGTTTGATATATGTTTGATATAACTTTAATGCAAGTCTTTGACTTCGTTGGTACATTGGCTTTCGCAATTTCAGGTATTCGTTTGGCTTCAGCGAAGCAGTTTGACTGGTTTGGTGCTTATGTCGTAGGTGTGACTACAGCTATTGGCGGTGGTACAATGCGTGATGTGATGTTGGGGCAATCTCCCTTTTGGATGACCAATCCTTTCTACCTTTTGGTGACCCTAGTTGGTTTGGTTTGGGTCATTGTATTCCGTAAAAAACTGGTACGTCAAGACAGTGTGTGGTTTATATTTGACACCATTGGTCTTGCACTCTTCACTGTAGTTGGTATTGAAAAGACACTCACAACTATAGCTCCAGATGGACAAAGCTTCCCATTTTGGGCAGCTATCGTGATGGGGGCAATAACTGGTGCTGGCGGTGGTGTGATCCGTGACGTATTTATCAACGAGGTTCCTTTGATATTCCGTAAAGAAATTTATGCCCTGGCTTGTGTGATAGGTGGTCTAGTCTATTATATCTGTCATTTGAGTGGCATGTCTACCGAATTATCTGCAATTGCCTGTGGTGTGGCAGTCTTCCTGATGCGTGTGTTGGCAGTGAAGTATCATCTACATTTGCCTATAATTAAGGGAGAAGAGCATTAATTTATTCCAGACTTTACAATTTAGATATTAGTAAGTGGAAAGCACGCGAAAAAGTTTTACTTTTCCTTTGCTTTCCGCTTATCTTATAGTAACTTTGCAATTCGTAAGTGTGATTTTATCATCTTACACCACTGCGATGCTTGAATATAATTCTATTGCAGTGCTTTTGTTTCACTAATTAATATTATAATGGGGCTATTACTCCTCTATTTATTTACAGCACTTTCTTTATCATTTCTCTGCTCAATACTTGAAGCAGTTTTGTTGTCTACACCGATGTCCTTTATTACCATGAAAGAAAATGAGGGTAATAAAACGGCAAAAAGATTAAAGTTTTTCAAGCAAGATATAGATCGCCCTATATCTGCAATTCTTTCTCTAAATACTATTGCTCACACAGTGGGCGCAGCAGGTGTTGGTGCTCAATCTAATAAAGTTTTTGGTGATGAATGGTTTGCTGTAACATCGGCATTGCTCACCTTGCTGATTCTTGTTCTTACAGAAATTATCCCTAAGACAATAGGCGCACGCTATTGGAGACAATTGGCTATGCCGGTAACCCGTGTTATTCATACGTTGGTCTATATCACATACCCTTTGGTTGTTTTATCACAGTACATAACCAAAGCAGTGTCTTCTGGCAAGCAGTCACTTTCTGTTAGTCGTGAGGAAGTGAGTGCTATGGTAGACGTGGCTGCAGAAGAAGGCGTCTTTGAGAAGAAGGAGAATAAGATGATTCAAAACTTGCTGAAACTCGATGAGATGAAAGCAAGGGAAATCATGACGCCAAGTTCGGTCGTAGAAATGGCCGAAGAGAGCATGACCCTTAAGGAATTTTATCAGCACACCGACTATAGCAACTATTCGCGTATTCCTATTTATAATGAGGAGAATGACGATTTTATCAAGGGCTTTGTGCTGAAACAAGATATTTTGGAAAAACTTTCAGAGGATAAGTTTAATATGCGACTCTCGGAGATTGCGCGTCCAATTCTGACTTTCCAAGAAACAGAATCTTTATCAAAAATCTGGGAAACTCTTCTTGAAAAGAAAGAGCATATATCTGTGATTATTGACGAATATGGTTGTTTCCGCGGTATCGTAACAATGGAGGATGTGATTGAAACTATGCTTGGTACAGAAATTGTTGACGAAAAGGATACTGTTACAGATATGCAAGAACTTGCTCGCGAACGCTGGGAGGAGCAGAAAATGGAAATGCAGGAACTGCAAGAAGAAAATGAAAGTAAACTTTAAAATAAATATAGAGTAAGAATTTTTATATTCTAACATAGAAGTTTACAATTTCAATTAAAACAATAAGAATAACTACTGGTGAAACAGAAATATTTATTTCATATCTCACCAGTAGTTTTTATTTGTTCAAGAAGTAGTTTATAAGTATTTTTTTTACTACTTGTGGCATCCCATATTCGTCTATATTTTCTATTTCTACAGCGGTAAACTCTTTCCGAATAAATTCAGGTAAGGTTTCTAATTTGATTTCGTAGAAGTTGATGTTAAGGCGTTGATGCGTCAATATGTGTAGTACGCTTTCTGCAATAGGGGAAAGTGTATACGCCTGATGTTGAAGAGTGCCTGATAACGTATTAATTATTTCTTTGACATTTTTAGAACTATTATTTTCGATTAGTAATGGTTCATACAACCCTTGCCAAATATCTCCAGCAGCTCTTTTTTGTAAAAAGATCGTATTTGAGTGTGTGAAGACAACGTAAGTAAAAAACCTCTCCCTGATTTTGACTTTTTTGCTTTTTATGGGTAATTCTTCTACCTTGTTATGAGTATAAGCAGAACAGGTTTCTTGCAATGGGCATTGTTGACAATTGGGCGCTTTGGGGCGGCATTGTAGCGCACCAAAATCCATGATTGCAGAATTATAGATTGCAGAGCTTTTCTGGTCTAATAGTTCATTAGCTAAATATGAGAATTCTTTTTTACCAGCAGTAGTGTCAATCGGAGTGCTTATGCCAAAGTATCGAGATAGTACGCGGTAAACATTCCCGTCCAAGACTGCATAGGGCTGATTATACGCAAACGAACAAATTGCAGCAGCTGTATATTCTCCAATACCTTTAAGTTTACGGATTTCCTCGTACGTTGCCGGAAACTTCTCTCTGTCTGCGATATATTGGGCAGCTGCATGCATATTCCTTGCTCGGCTATAATATCCCAAACCCTGCCAAAGGCGTAGTACTTCATCTTCTTGTGCCACGGCTAGATCTTTGAATGTAGGAAAGGCTTGTATGAATCGTAGATAGTAATTTAAACCTTGCGCGACTTGTGTTTGCTGCAAAATTACTTCAGACACCCATATTAAATAGGGGTCTGTGATATTGCGCCAGGGTAAATCCATTCTACCATGCTCTTTATACCATCTTAATAGGGTAGGGGTAAATAATGTCAAATCTTCAGAAGTTTTAGATTATTTCTTATGCATGAAAAATAATAGGGAAAATAAAATTGTCTTTGCTAAAGCCTTTCTTGAAATGAAATCTTTGCAAAGACAACTTTATTTATTTTTACTTGTTTAGTGGAATAATCGAATTCTTTCTTCGTCACTAATTTTGCAAATCAACAATGTGCCGTCTTTTTCTGCTATAATACAGTCTTCAATACCTTGAATTACTACTTTCTTCAAACCCGTAGTGTGAATGATAGAGTTGTGGCTTTCGTGTATATCTACATTTTGTCCGATGATAGCATTGCCGTATTTGTCGGGGTTTGAGTGTTGTCTCAGAGAGTTCCATGTGCCAAGGTCGCTCCAACCAAATTCTGCTGGATAAACGAAGATTTCTTCTGCCTTCTCCATAATGGCATAGTCCACCGAAATATTTTCGCATTGAGGGAAGACTTGGTTAATCATATCTTGTTCTTGCGGCAAATCATAGTACGAATAAATGTCCTCAAAGATATGCGAAATTTCTGGACTGTACACGCGGAACGCATTAACTATTGTGCTGACATTCCAAATGAAGATGCCAGAGTTCCACAAATAGTTGTGTTGCTTGATGTATTCTTCTGCAATCTCTTTTGTAGGCTTTTCTTTGAAAGCATCTACACGGAAAATGTTTTTCTTTCTTGATGAAGAATAACTCAAATCAGCCTTAATATATCCATACCCAGTCTCTGGGTGAGTGGGCTTAATACCTAATGTTACGATCGAGTCTGTTTCAGACGAAAACTCCATACAATCCTTTACGGCTTCTCTGAATGCCTTTTCATCTTTGATTGCGTGGTCACTAGGGGTAATGATGACATTTGCTCTAGGATTGCGTTTCTTGATTTTCCAACTCACATAACATATACATGGAGCTGTATTTCTGCGACAAGGCTCTACCAAAATGTTCTTTTCTGGTACCTGTGGCAAATGCTCTTTGATCATATCCTTGTACTCAGCACTAGTCGCCACCCAAATATTTTCTGGTGGAACGAGACCTTCAAACCTTTCTGCTGTTTGTTGTAGCAACGACTTTCCGCATCCCAGGATGTCTAAGAATTGTTTTGGAAGCCCTTCTGTGCTCAGTGGCCAAAGGCGTGTGCCGCCCCCTCCTGCGAGGATGACCAAATGTGTATTATTCATGGATATGTGATGAAAATCAAATGTTGATAAATAAATTTTGACAGCTACAAGTGAAGTGGAAATTAATCCTTCATCATGTGTCCCTTGATATAAAGACGAGTCAAGGGTTTAGTCGCGTTTGTGCGCACAGAGATGCCCTTTTTGAATGGTCCCTCTGCTTTGCCTTTGCCATTGTAAGTGATGCGGATTTCACCCTTCGCTCCTGGCTCAATAGGCGTTTTGGTATAGTTATATGCAGTACAACCGCAACTTGTCATTACCTGATTGATCACCAATGGCTCATTGCCTGTATTTTCAAATATAAAACTTGTTACAACGGGCTTGCTTTCATTGAACACGCCAAAATCATGTGTTTCTTTCTCAAACTTGATTTCAGCTTGTGCCGAAGCATCCAGGCATGCTAATGATAGCACTAATATCAAAAATGTAAATATTCGTTTCATATTTTCTTAATTTTATCTCATGCAAATGTAAACATTATTTCTGAAATAAATAATCTTTCACATAAAAAACTATTTACTTTGAGTGGGAATGCTTAATTTTGCGAAAACTTTTATTGCAAGTGCAGTCTGAACCATCTAAAAATACGTCAAAGCTCAAGGATAAAGTTATCCTCGGCATAGACCCCGGTACAAATGTATTGGGCTATGGTGTCATTCATATTCAGGGCAAGAACGTCAAGATGGAAGCAATGGGGGTCATAGACCTGCGAAAATGTGCTGATGCCTATCTAAAATTAGGTCGTATTTATCAGCGTGTGCAGGGCATTATAGATGCTTATTTGCCAGACGAACTTGCAATCGAAGCGCCGTTTTTCGGGAAGAATGTTCAGAGTATGCTTAAATTGGGTCGGGCACAGGGTGTCGCTATTGCAGCAGCTATTAGTCGCGATGTGCCTATTCATGAATATGCACCGTTGAAGATCAAACAAGCCATCACTGGTAATGGTGCAGCAAGCAAAGAGCAGGTGGCTGAGATGTTGAAGCGTTTGCTTTCGATTAAGGAGGAATCAATGCTGCCCTATATGGATGCAACGGATGCGTTGGCCGCGGCCTATTGTCATTATCTGCAAATCAGCCGACCCCAACTCGCTTCAGGCGGAGCGAAGTCCTGGAAAGATTTTGCGCTACAACATGCAGATAGAGTCAGTGGACAAATTGTTTCAAAAACAACCCTTCCTGTCCATGATTTGGAAATCGTAAAACGTAAAAGACGTTGATTTATTTACATCAAATATAATATATCAGTAATAAGTAAAACTATGAGAAAATTCAGACTAATCCTTATATTTATCCTGGCGGTAGCATCGTGGAATACCATTTCTGCTCAGGAGGTGTACAACTATGTCCTACAGTCCAGTACTCGTATTGTCGACGATCCCACCAGCAGTTTCACACATACTCGTATTGCGCAATTCAAAAAGACTGCGTTGGTCTATCTCGGTGCAAAAGCTAAAGAAACTATGCCCGAAGTGACAGATGTCTTCCTCAACGAACAGGCTTATTATTTGTCTGAGTTCGTGGCCAACTTTTTAGAAGATGTCCTCGACGATTCGCAAAGCAAGAAATCTGCCAAGAAGAAAAGTATTCTGAATTATATCAACGCCTCATTGATGAATCCGCTTTTCGAGGATACTGATGTCGAAACTACCGAGATCTATTTGCGCGAGGGTGACGAGTTAACACCATTCTCCCTGAATACGGATTGGAAGAAGGCTTATCATACGGCAATAGCTTATAAAAAAATGGATAAAAATAAGAAGAATTGATATCCTTTATTTATCAATGTGGTGACTTTATGAATAAAATATTCTACTTAATCCTATCTTTTCTACTGATACCAATAATAAGTGTCGCCAATCCAGTCATTTCGGCTGATTCAATTAAGAGCGACACGATAAATCTTGTGTCAGATTCCACGGTATCCGTCTTGCATTTTGATGCTTCGATTTCGCATATAGATGGTACACTTTCTAAACGCGACAAGCAATTAATGTCTGCCCTGTCTCGCTTAGACTATAATAAATATCGCTTGCACCATGCAGCCTGTGTGGCACTGCCTGTTGCTGTTTCTGGTTTGGCTCTTTCTCCCATTGATACTTGGGTGGCTTCACAAGTGCAGACGGGAATGGCAAACTTTGGGACAAAGGTTGACGATTACCTACAATATGCTCCCTTTGCCGCTCAGGGAATTATGGCCCTTTGTGGTGTAGATGGAAGTAGTGGAGGATTGCTTGAGGTGATCGCTGCTGATGCATTGTCTATCAGTATGATGGCAGCAGCGGTGTATGGTTTGAAATATACTGTAAGTCGTACGCGTCCGAATGGTGAGGACAATGTTAGTTTCCCCTCTGGGCATACGGCCAAAGCATTTCTTGGCGCAACGCTTTTGGCTCATGAATATGGTCATATCAGTCCCTGGATTCCTATCGCAGGGTATAGTGTAGCTACTGCTACAGGCGTATTGCGTGTGCTGAATAACTATCATTACGTCAGCGACGTCCTGGTTGGTGCAGCGATAGGTATCTTGACAGCAGAATTGGGATATTGGGCAAAGGATGCCATATTCAAGCGGTACTCTCTGCATCGTACGAAGCGCATGCAAATGCATAATCATATTTTAAGGTATTACTAAATGTTATATCAATTATATTCTTGATATTTAGGTCTATATAATCTTATAATATTTTTGCTTTATTCGTGTGGGATAAATTGTAAAGCACTCTTCTTTGGATATTTTGCCAGAGAAGAGTGCTTCTATTTTAAATGCATTTTGATTGACAAAAACTTTGCGCCGTCTCGTTAAAAAAAGGTCTAACCTTTTTTTAAAAAAGGCCTAGGATAATTTCAACGAGGCCTTGGCTTTTTTTCAAAAAATAATGGCGCACTTTAAAAACAAAAAAAGAAGCCACCACATGGTGATGACTTCTTACGAATTTGAATATTTATTCGCTGATTATTTCTTTTTATATCTTTTGTTAAGTCCGTCGATGACTTCCTTGGTGATATCCATCTTGGGATTGGCATAAAGGATATTACTGCCAGCCTTGCTCAAGATGATGTCAAATTTCTTGCTCTTGTTGTATTCAGCAATGAAGTTGTTGAGGCTGTCCTGCAAAGCAACGTTGAAATTTTCCTGCTCGATCATTAGGTTTTGTGCATATTGCGCACGTTTGTTTTCCAAATTTTGTTGTTTGTTGGCAAGATTCTTTTCAGCCTTTTCGTATGCTTGTTGTGAGTCAATGGTGCCATTTTGCATTTGGGTCTGGAATGTTGCCATTGAATTTTGCAGATCTTGTCCCAAACGGTTGATTTCGCTGTCGTATTGTTTGGTTTTGGCTTCTAAGGCAGCTTGTGCTTCCTGGAAGTAGGTGTAGTTCTTTTGCAATGAGTCAAGGTCTACGTAAGCTACTTTCAAAGCAGGAGCCTCGGGTTCGGCCTTTGGTGCAGGCGTTTTAGGAGCATTGTCTGATTTTCCGCAAGATGTAATGCATACGGCAGCGCCGAAGAGCGCAATGGATAAAATAGATGAGATTTTCATGATTGTCTGTGTATTTATGAGATTGAATAATTCTGATTGAGACGGATGTCATTTGCTTCGTTCCTTGACAGCTGTGCGTCGGGCACGTCGCATTTGTCTGTCTTGAGATTGAGCGCAGTGTATGCCTTGCTTGTTGAGCGCACGGTTGCCATCTACATGAGTATGGACAAACCTTTTGCCCACAAAAAGACGGATGCACAAGAAGGCCAGTGCAATAGCTACGATAACAATGATGATGAGAAATAGTTTGAGCATGTTCTTTGTGTTGGGGTTGATTTGCTTGCAAACTTACATAAAAAATGTGATATGAGGGCGCTCTGCCTGATTTTTTACGGAATGCGTTGGAAAAAACTATTATAGGTGATATGGCAATATGTCTTCGAATATTATAAAAATAAAGAAGTAGGGTTGATATTTTTATGCGCAAATACGTACATTTATATAATATAAGTTTCACTCGATAAAAAAAATCAATATTGCTTGTTTTTATGCTCAAGGTTTTCATTATCTTTGCAAAATGAATTAGAGTATTTAGGTAAAATCAGTTGTCTGATGTTATAAATAGTGATGTTTGGATGTGATGCTTTGAATGATTTCTAACATCAGACAACATGAAAATATAAATATATATTATGGCTGTAGTTGCAATTATTGGTGTGATGCTGCTGGGGTTCTTCTTGGTGTCGACAGAGAAACTCAATAAAATGAATAAAGCCGCCGTGGCTATGTTTACAGGTGTGCTATGTTGGATGATATATATTGCCAACGGGTCGCATTTTTTGGTGGCAGAGCATCAAGTGGACTTTTTGTCGTACCTTTCAGCAAATGGCGTGGATGGTACTTCGGTAAAGGGCTACATCGCAGAGTTTGTCTTCTTGGACTATGCGATGCGAGCAGCCGGAATAGTGTTGTATCTATTGGCAGTGATGACCATTATCGAGGTGCTCAACAATAATGGATGTTTTGATTTTATTCAGGAATGGTTGCGAACGAACAAGACCCGCAATTTCTTGTGGATATTGGCGATTGCCACTTTCTTGCTTTCTGCCAATGTGGACAATTTGATTACCGTGTGTCTGATGTTGCCCATCATGCACTCGCTGATAGCCAATCGAAAGCAGAGGATGATACTGGGATCGGTGATAGTGATTGCTGCTAATCTAGGTGGGGCTGTCACGGTGATCGGTGATGTGAGCAGTCTGTCGCTTTGGGTAGAGGGTCTGGTGACGGCGACCAATTATTCGATGCTTTTGGCTGTGCCATGTGTTGCAGTGTTGGTAACTTTCGTATTGTTGGTTCAACGTTCATTGCCAGAACGACTGGCACTATCACAAGCAATTTTGCCCTATAGAGGTGATGATACAGTCTTCACACGTAATCAAAGATTATTGTTGCTATTTGTCGGTATGGGTGGCTTGTGGTTTATCCCCAGCTTTCACAGAATCACCGCTCTGCCTCCATTTGTAGGTGCACTGTGTGTGTTGGCAATGCTTTGGATTGTGAATGAACTGTGCAACCGCTCATTGTTGAGTAGCGACCAAATGGTGAAAAAACGTCATCCTGTGGCCTTGCAATATGCTAATACTCAAAACATGCTGTTCTATATCGGTTTGACCTTGGCTTTAGGTGCAGTGACCGAGACTGGTATTTTTGAGAAACTGTTTACCTGGTTGTTCTATGACTTGAACTCGGATGTTTATATTGTTGGCGCAATTGTTGGCGCAATTTCCGCCTTTGTGAACAACGTGGTGGCACTGGTGGCAAATATATCTTTGTTCTCTGGCGACTTTGTACAGTTGCATCCCGAAATTGCCTCAAAATTTGCTACAGATGGTAGTTATTGGGCTTTCGTAAGTTTTGCTTCATCGCTTGGCGGATCATTATTCTGCTTGGGTACATTCTCTGGCTTTATCCTGATGCGTATGGAAGAAGTGACGTTGCGGTGGTATTTCCGTCACATCACACCCAAGGTGCTGCTGGGATGGGTTCTCGGTATGTTGGTGTTCTACATCACAGTGGAATGGATATATTGAATTGAAATATTATAAAAACACAAGTATACAAGATTATGGCAAAGATAAGATGTGTCGGAGTATTGACATCGGGTGGTGACGCTCCAGGAATGAATGCTGCTATCAGAGCGGTGACACGTAGTGCAATCAGCAATGGTTTCAAAGTAAAAGGTATTTATCGCGGATTTGATGGGCTGATAAAAGGTGAAGTGAAGAACTTTACCACAGAAGATGTGAGTAGTATCATTCAAACTGGTGGTACCATTCTGCGAACTGCAAGAAGTAAAGAATTTGAAACTCCAGAGGGAAGAAAGAAAGCCTTCGAAGTATTGCAAAGAGAAGCTATTGATGCCCTGATTGTGATAGGTGGTAATGGTTCGCTGACAGGTGCAATGATTTTTGCAGAAGAATTTGACTTCCCCTGTATTGGCTTGCCAGGTACTATTGATAATGACCTTTATGGTACAGACAATACTATCGGCTATGACACTACGCTTAATACCATTATGGATTGTGTGGACAAGATTCGCGACACAGCAACTTCGCACGAACGTATCTTCTTTATCGAAGTAATGGGACGTGACGCTGGTTTTTTGGCGCAAAATAGTGCTATTGCCGCAGGTGCTGAGGCTGCGATTATCCCAGAGGATTCGACTGGAAGCGACCAGTTGATCACCTTCATGGAACGAGGTATTCGCAAGAGTAAGAAGAGCTGTATCGTCATCGTGAGTGAAAGCCGTAAGTGTGGTGCGATGTATTATGCAGACCGCGTTATCAAGGAATATCCCGATTATGATGTGCGCGTATCAATCCTTGGTCACTTGCAACGTGGTGGCTCGCCTTCTGCTCGTGATAGAATATTGGCAAGCCTTGTCGGTACGGGCGCCATCAAAGCCCTCGTACAGGGACAGCGCAATGTGATGGTGGGTGTCAGAAACAACGAAGTGGTCTATGTGCCATTTATAGATGCTATCGGTAAGCGCAAGGTAATGGACAAGAAACTTATCTCGGTACTTGACGAACTCTCTATATAATATATTATTGTGTGAAGGGATGACTAAATAAATTTTGCAAAAGAATTGGGAAATCGAAAATAAAAGTCTATCTTTGCGCAACTAAAAAAGAAAAACACCTTAAAAGAATGGATAATAAAAGTCTTAAAATTGGACGAATCTCACAAATCATTGGTCCTGTAGTTGACGTTTGCTTTGAAACAGCAGGCCAAAAATCTGCTGATGTGTTGCCTAAAATTCACGAAGCGCTTGAAATCGCTCACCCTGATGGACGTACTATCGTGGTGGAAGTGCAACAACATATTGGTGAAGATACAGTGCGAACTGTAGCCATGGATAATACAGATGGCTTGATGAGAGGACTCGAAGTGAAAGCTTTGGGAAGTCCTCTCTCTATGCCTGTTGGTGAACAAATCAAAGGCCGCATGCTTAACGTAATTGGTGAAAGCATTGATGGTTTGAAAGCGTTTGATAAAACAGACGGCGGTTATCCTATTCACCGTGAACCACCTAAGTTTGAAGACTTGAAAACCAATAGCGAAGTTCTCTATACTGGTATCAAGGTGATCGACTTGTTGGAACCATACGCAAAGGGTGGTAAGATTGGTCTCTTTGGTGGTGCAGGTGTAGGTAAGACTGTGCTCATCATGGAGTTGATTAATAATATCGCCAAAGGACATGATGGCTTCTCTGTTTTTGCTGGTGTAGGTGAACGTACACGTGAAGGTAATGACTTGTTGCGTGAAATGATCGAGTCAGGCGTTGTGAAATATGGAAAGGAATTTACTGAAGCCATGGAACGTGGTGAATGGGACCTTTCAAAGGTGGACTACGAAGAAATGGCAAAGAGTCAGGCAACGCTTGTTTATGGTCAGATGAACGAACCTCCTGGTGCTCGTGCATCAGTTGCTTTGTCAGGTCTTTCTATTGCTGAATCATTCCGCGATGCGGGTGCAGCTGAAGGTAAGCAAACAGATATCTTGTTCTTCATTGATAATATCTTCCGTTTCACTCAAGCAGGTTCTGAGGTATCAGCTTTGTTGGGACGTATGCCATCAGCTGTAGGTTATCAACCAACTTTGGCAAGTGATATGGGTGCAATGCAAGAACGTATTACTTCTACAAAGAATGGTTCTATTACATCTGTACAAGCTGTATATGTACCTGCGGACGACTTGACTGACCCAGCTCCTGCAACTACGTTTACACACTTGGATGCAACGACTGTGTTGAACCGTAAGATTACTGAGCTTGGTATCTATCCTGCGGTAGATCCATTGGATTCGACATCTCGTATCCTTGATCCTAATGTAATTGGTAAGGAACACTACGAATGTGCTCAACGTGTGAAGCAGATTCTCCAAAAATATAAAGAGCTACAAGATATTATTGCAATTTTGGGTATGGACGAACTTTCAGATGAAGACCGTCTGATCGTGAACCGTGCTCGTCGTGTACAACGTTTCTTGAGTCAACCATTTACCGTAGCAGAAACCTTCACAGGGGTGCCTGGGGTTATGGTTTCAATTGAAGATTGTATCCGTGGCTTTAATATGATTTTGGATGGTGAAGTGGACTACTTGCCCGAACAAGCATTCTTGAATGTTGGTACTATTGAAGATGCAATCGAAAAGGGTAAGAGATTGCTCTCGGCTGCTCAATAATTGCATTGTTGCAACAAACTATTCAGTAGAAATTAAACATGAAAGGTACACAAGGCTTGAAAGTAGATATTGTTTCGCCTGAGAAAATCTTATTTTCAGGTGAGGTAGAATGTCTCGTTGTCCCTGGTGAGAAAGGTACATTTGAGGTGCTCTGTAACCACGCCCCCATTATTTCAAATTTAGTGGCAGGTAAAGTGGTATGTAAGGGTAATACGCCTTTTGAGATTCAAATCAAAGGTGGATTTATCGAAGTGGCACAAAATGTGGTATCAGTCTGTGTTGAGGATGAAGTATAGATAAAGTAAAAAAAATGAAGTACCTTCTGACTCCCCTTTTAATATTATCCATAGGTTACTTGTTGTTGGGACCTGTATTGTTATTTATAGAATTTGCAATAATCGGTTCTGATGCTTTGATACAAGCATTCCCAATAGCATTGACAGCTGTTTTCTTTTTTGCATATTCGATGTTGTCTTTGGCAATATTCAATCGAATCTTGAAAAAAGGAAGAAAAGGATTAGTTGGATATTATTTGGCAGACAAGATGATTAGAATGATTCTATGTATCTTGATAGTTGTAGTCTATGGGGTGATAGGTAAACCAGGTTTGATCCCTTTCTCTGTAAATTTATTGATACTCTATCTATTTACAGTAATATATTGTAATATATATTGTGTGAAGCAAAATAAAAATTGATGAAACGTCTTATACGCTTATACCTAATATTATTTCTTACCTTTTTCTCATCATTGTCACTAAATGCATCAAATGCAGCAAGTGAAGATGGAAAAATTGATGTTAAGGAAGTTGTACTCGGTCACATGAGTGATGGGTACGATTGGCATATTACTACGTGGAATGGACATCACGTCTCAATTCCTCTTCTTGTAATTGTAAAAGGTGAGAACTCTGGATGGCATGTGTTTAGTTCTTCTCGTTTAGCACATGGTCACTCTTATGAAGGATTTTATATTGATCACGAAAAGGGTGGAAAAATCTATGAAAAAGTAGGTGAAGAATCAATAAGACCTTGGGATATTTCAATTACCAAGAATGTTGTTCAAATTTGGATTGTAGTATTGTTGATGCTATTTATCTTCATTGGATGTGCAAAATGGTATAAGAATCGTAAACCCGAAGATGAAGCACCAAAAGGCTTTGTAGGTTTAATAGAGATGTTTGTAATGATGGTCAATGATGATATCATTAAACCAAGCATTGGAGAAAAGAAATATAAGAAGTTTGCACCTTATCTTCTGACAGCATTCTTTTTTATTTTCTTGACAAACCTTTTAGGTCTTATACCAGTATTCCCTGGTGGAGCAAATGTTACAGGTAATATTACGATCACCTTCTTCTTGGCTTTTGCTACGCTTTTAGTGACAAACTTATTTGGTAACAAGGAATATTGGAAAGAAATCTTTTGGCCAGACGTTCCTACGTGGCTGAAAGTGCCAATTCCAATGATGCCTGTAATTGAAATGTTTGGGATTTTTACTAAGCCTTTCGCGTTGATGGTACGTCTTTTTGCTAATATTATGGGTGGACATGCCATTATCCTTTCGATGACTTGTGTTATCTTTATTACTTGTCAGTTGGGGGCAACAATTGGAACATCCTTATCCGTAGTGAGTGTTATTTTGATGATTTTCATGAACTGCCTTGAAGTGTTAGTTGCCTTTATTCAAGCATACGTGTTCACAATGCTTAGTGCAATTTTTATTGGACTCGCTAATGCAGAACATCATACAGCGCATAAATAAATTAAAAACAAATTATAATCATAAACTTTTTAAAACAATTTGAATTATGTTATTACTCGCATTATTAGAAGCTGTTGGAGTAGCTAAATTGGGTGCTGCTCTTGGTGCAAGTATCGCAGCAATTGGTGCAGGTCTTGGTATCGGTCGTATTGGTAGCTCTGCAATGGAAGCTATTGCTCGTCAACCTGAATCTGCTGGTGATATTCGTACTAATATGATTATCGTAGCTGCATTGGTAGAAGGTGTTGCCCTCTTTGCAGTTATCGTATGTCTTCTCTGCCTTTTCCTCTAAGAAAAAGTAAATAAGTTAGGATTGAAAATCATATAATATATGATGCGTCTATTTGTTAGATGTAGTCATGTGTGATGATTCTCATGTATAAAGTATATGTTGTGACATTCGACATATACATATGACTTATCCACTTTAAATAAAAATATTATGCAGAATATGCCATCCATATTAAGCCCAGACTTTGGTTTGCTCTTTTGGATGCTTATCGCCTTTCTGGTAGTTTTCGTCTTACTATTGAAATTCGGTTTCCCTATCATTGTAAATATGGTGGAAAATCGAAAGCAATATATCGATGAATCTTTGAAAAGTGCGCGTGAAGCAAACGAGAAGTTAGCAAACATTAAAGTTGAAAGCGAAGGTATCTTGAAAGCTGCTTACGAACAACAAGCAGAGATTTTGAAAGATGCGATGGCGACCCGTGACCGAATTGTTAGCGAGGCACGTGAAAAGGCTCAAGTAGAAGGACAAAAACTTTTAGAAGAGGCTAAAGCACAAATCC
>JAEIGA010008958.1_pt1 | contig 15136 bp, 12 predicted proteins | sample 9270691 | NCBI WGS metagenome assembly JAEIGA01 (sample SAMN17057246, study PRJNA624740) | gut metagenome | biome: biome; isolation source: fecal sample | host: Bos grunniens | place: China: Xizang | collected 2019
AAGGTCGGCCACTACATCAAGAAATACCGCCCGGCCCACACCCTGATGGTCCCGGCGCATTACGAAAAACTCATGAACAGCAAAGAGATGGCGAACGGCTTCGACCTGAGCTTCTTTGAGACGGCCGGTTCCGGCGGGGACACCATGAACGCCGGCACGGAAGCCAAGCTCAACGGGTTCCTGAAAGACCACGGCAGCCGCTTCCCCCTGTCGCAGGGTTACGGCATGAGCGAAGTCAGCTCTGCCGGTTCCTGCTACTGCAACGGCAATTTCCGTTCCCTCAGCGTCGGCTATCCCCTGCTCATGAACACCATCTCCATCTTCAAACCGGAGACCGATGAAGAACTCGGCTACAATGTAGAAGGTGAGATCTGCATGACCGGCCCCTCCAACATGCTCGGTTACCTCAAGGACCCGAAAGAGACGGAAAACGTCATGCGCCTGCATCCGGACGGCAGGGTCTGGATCCACTCCGGCGATGTCGGCTACATGGACGAGGACGGGTTCCTCTACATCAAGGGCCGCATCAAGAGAATGATCACTCCGTTCAACGGTCACAAGATCTTCCCGGCTCAGGTCGAAGGCATCATCGGCCGTCACGACGCCGTCAAGAGCTGCGCCGTGGTCGGTGTCAAGGACTTTGACCACGTCCAGGGAGAATGGCCTGTCGCGTACGTGGAGTTGAAGGAAGGCGTGAATGAGAGCGCGGAGACTGTTATTGAAGAGTTGAAGGCGATGTACGTCGCGGAACTCGATGACCTCGCCCGCCCGGTCAACACCCTCGTCATCGACGAGATGCCGAGAGAAGGCATGGGCAAGATCGCCTACAAGAAACTCTCCGAACAGTACAATGCGGAAGAAGAAGCCAGACGGACCCAGATGGTCAGCTGACCATCCCGAAATACCACCATAAAAAAGACTGCATCGGCAAATGCCGGTGCAGTCTTTTGTTCGTTATGGTTTTCGCAGATCAGGTTCGAAGCCTTAGCCGAAATATCTCTCCAGGAGACCTTTGAAAGCCTTGCCGTGGCGGGCTTCGTCGCGGGCCATTTCATGGACAGAATCGTGGATGGCGTCAAGGCCGAGTTCCTTGGCCTTCTTCGCGAGTTCGGTCTTGCCTTCGGTGGCGCCGAATTCCGCGTCGACTCTCATTTCGAGATTCTTCTTGGTGGAGTCGGTCAGGACCTCGCCGAGCATCTCGGCGAAACGGGACGCGTGGTCTGCCTCTTCAAAAGCAGCCTTTTCCCAATAGAGGCCGATCTCCGGATAACCCTCGCGGAACGCGACACGGGACATGGCAAGATACATGCCGACTTCAGAGCACTCACCGTTGAAGTTCTCACGGAGACCCGCTTTGATCTCTTCGGGGACGTCGGAAGCGATGCCGACGACATGCTCGGCAGCCCAGTTCATATCTCCGCCCATCTCGTTGAACTTCGATGCGGGAGCCTTACAAATGGGGCATACGAAATCGGCCGGAAGGGACTCGCCTTCATAGACATATCCACAGATGCTGCAAACAAATTTTTTCATGATAATAAACCTCCATAAAACTTTCGTTTATCGTTACCATAGTAAAGGCTGACACGGCGATTTGTCAATGACAACTGACGAAATATTAACAAAAACCTCTGCGTGATGCAGAGGTTTTATTCTTCAGTCTCCCAGCAGGGATTGCAGGATGGCGAGACCCCTGTCGATCTCCTCGATGGTGATGACGAGGGGCGGCAGGAACCGCAGGACATTGCCGTGGGCCGTCAGGGTCAGGAGACCGCGTGCGGCCAGCGCCTGCGAGATCTGTGCGGCGTCGGCGCCGATCATCTCCAGACCGATCATGAGGCCTTTGCCCTTGATGGAGGCGATGTTGCCGGAGCGCATGTTGTGGATGGCTGCGGCGATGTAGTTCCCTTTTTCACGGACTTCCAGCAGGAACTGGTCGTCCAGTTCGGAAAGGACCTCCAGAGCCGCGCTGGCGGCGATGGGGTTCCCGCCGAAGGTGGAACCGTGCGTGCCGGGGCCGAGGGCTCCGCGCGCCTTCTCGGAGACGAGGAAACCGCCCATGGGCAGGCCGCCGGCGATGCCTTTGGCGAAGGAGACGCCGTCCGGCTCGATGTCGTAGTCCTGGAACGCGAAGAGCGTACCGGTCCGGCCGACGCCGGTCTGGACTTCGTCGATGAGCAGGAGCCAGTCGTTCTTTTTGCAGTACTCGGCGACGGTCTTCACGTACTCCTTGTCGAGGACGTTGACGCCGCCCTCTCCCTGGATGAGTTCCATCATGACCGCGCAGACCGTGTCGTCCGCCGTCATGGCCAGTTCGGAAAAGTCGTTGGCTTTGACGTATTTGAAGCCTTCCGTGAACGGGAAGAAATACTGGTGGAACATGTCCTGTCCGGTGGCGTTCAGCGTCGTGATCGTCCGGCCGTGGAAGGAGTCCTTCAGAGTGAGGATGGTGGATCGCCCTTCCCCGTATTTGTCGAAGCTGTATTTCCGGGCCAGCTTGATGATGCCTTCGTTGCCCTCCGCACCGGAGTTTCCGAAGAATACGGCACTCATACCGGTCCGGGTACAGAGCTGTTCGGCGAGTTTCGCGCAGGGCTCGGTGTAGTAGAGGTTCGACATATGGCCGATCTTGAGCGCCTGGTCGTAGATCGCCTTCGCCCATTTCTCGTTGCCGTATCCGACCGAGCTGACGCCGATGCCGCTCGTGAAGTCGATGTATTCGTTGCCCTCCGCGTCATAGACCGTAGCGCCCTTGCCGTGCGTGATGGCGATGGGGTTCCGGCCGTAAGTCCCCAGCACGTACTGCTGGTCGAGGGCCATGAGTTCTTTCGTGGTCATGTGTTGTCCTCCCCTCTCCAGACCATGGTCCCGATACCTTTGTGGGACAGGACTTCGATCAGGATGGAATGCGGGATCCGTCCGTCGAGGATATGCGTGCGGGCGACTCCGCTCTTGACGGCGAACTCACAGCATTCGACCTTCGGGATCATGCCGCCCTGCAGGACGCCGGACGCCTTGAGTTCCGGGATGTCGTCGAGGGTGATCCGTCCGATGAGCGTGGACTCGTCGTCCTTGTCTCTGAGGACACCGGTGATGTCCGTGAGCAGGATGAGTTTCGAAGCGTGGCAGGCGATGGCGATGCGCGCCGCAGCCGTGTCCGCGTTGATGTTGTAGCACTTGTTGCCGTCGGTACCCATGGCGACCGTCGAGATGACCGGGATCATCCCGCTGCCGATCGTATGGAAGATGACCTCGGGGTCGATGTCTTCGATCTCGCCGACGAGTCCGTAGTCGTACCCGTCGCCGCGGTCGAGTTTGACCGCCTGGATCATGTTGTCATCCATGCCGGAGAGGCCGACCGCCTTGCCGCCGGCGTCGTTGATGAGCTTGACGAGGTCCTTGTTGACCTTGCCGCAGAGGACCGACTGGACGATGTCCATGGTCTCTTCATCGGTGTACCGCAGCCCGTTGACGAATTTGCTCTCCTTGCCGGTCTTTTTCAGCATGGCAGAGATCTCCGGGCCGCCGCCGTGGACGACGATGACACGGACGCCGATGAGGGACAGCATGACGATGTCATCGATGACCGCCTTGCGCAGCTCTTCCGAGATCATGGCATTGCCGCCGTACTTGATGACGATGGTCTTGCCATAGTACCGCTGGATGTAGGGCAGCGCCTCGATGAGGGTCTGCGCCCGCTGTTCCGGGGTGATGTTCACGTGGTTGATGTTGTCGAAGGTATCCATAAGAATGCTCCTAAACGCGCTATCAGGTCCGATAGTCGCCGTTGATTTTCACATAGTCGTAAGTGAGGTCGCAGCCCCAGCAGGTGGCTTCCGCGTCCCCTTCGCCGAGCGTGATGTCGATGATGACTTCCTCTTCGCTGAGGACGGTCTTCGCGGTCTCTTCCGAGAAGTCGACGCCCCGGCCGTTCCTGCAGACCAGAACGCTTCCCGCTTCCGAGACAAAGGAGATGCTGACCTTGTCGGGGTCGAAGTCCACGCCGGAATAGCCCATGGCGCAGAGTACACGGCCCCAGTTGGCGTCGGCGCCGAAGATGGCCGCCTTCGTCAGTGACGAGTTGATGACGCTCTTGCCGAGGACTTCCGCGTCTGCTTCACTCGCGGCGCCGGAGACGCTGCAGGTCATGAGGTGTGTGGCCCCTTCCCCGTCCTTTGCCATCAGCCGGCAGAGGTACAGGCAGACTTCGTACATGGCCGCTTTCAGGGCCTCAAAGTCCTCTCCCTCGGTGGCGATGCACGGGTTCTCCGCAAGACCGTTCGCGAGGATGATACACGTGTCGTTCGTCGACATATCGCCGTCGACCGAGATACGGTTGAAGGTCTTTCCGACGACTTCCCGCAGAGCCTGTTCGAGCATGGCTGCCGAGACGCAGGCGTCGGTGGTCAGGTAGCAGAGCATGGTGCCCATGCGCGGGTGGATCATGCCGCTGCCCTTGGAGATGCCGCCGATGTGAGCGGTCTTCCCTCCGACTTCGAATGAATAAGAGATCTCCTTCTTGACCGTGTCCGTCGTCATGATGGCGCGGGCGACCGCGTCAGAGCCTTCGGCCGAGGCGTCGAGCTTCGACACGAGTTCCGGCAGCGCCGCCTCGATGGCTTCGACGTTCAGACGGACGCCGATGACGCCGGTGCTGGAGACCAGCACATCGGACGCCTTGACGGCCAGAGCGTCGGAGACCAGCGCCATTTCCTTCCGGCAGGTCTCTTCCCCGTCCGGCGCGCAGGCGTTGGCGATGGAACTGTTGGCGATGATGACCTGGGCGGTCCCGTCCGCCAGCTGTTCCCGGTCGAGCCAGACCGGAGCCGCTTTGACGCGGTTGGTCGTAAACACGCCGGCAGCGGCGCAGGGAACGTCCGAGACGATGAGTCCGAGGTCGTTCTTGTCTGCGGGCGAAGTCGGCTTGATGCCGGCCCTGAGCCCCGCAGCAGAGAAACCCTTCGCGGCACAGATGCCGCCGGGGACTTGTTTCATAGAGATCTCTCCTTAGAAATCGAGCTTGTCGTAGAAATCGGTGCCCTCGAAGGTGGCATAGTAGTCTTTTGCGGTCTCGGCGCGACGGATGAGGTCGACGGAGCCGTCCTCCTTCAGGAGCAGTTCGGCACATTTGAGTTTGCCGTTGTAGTTGTAGCCCATCGAGTAGCCGTGGGCGCCGGCGTCGTGGATGAAGAGATAGTCGCCCATCTCGATCTCCGGCAGTTCGCGGTCGATCGCGAACTTGTCGCTGTTCTCACAGAGCGAGCCGGTGACGTCGTAGACGTGGTCGCAGGGGGCGTTCTCTTTCCCGAGGACCGTGATGTGATGGTACGCGCCGTAGATCGCCGGACGCATCAGGTTGACGGCACAGGCGTCGACCCCGATGTACTCCTTGTAGATGTGCTTCTCGTGGATGGCCTTCGTGACGACCGCGCCGTAGGGCGCCAGCATGAAGCGGCCCATCTCGGTGTAGATGGCGATGTCGTCCATGCCTGCGGGGACCAGAGTCTCCTCATATGCCTTGCGGACGCCCTCGCCGATGACGAGGATGTCGTTCGGGGTCTGGTCGGGCTTGTAAGCGACGCCGACACCGCCGGACAGGTTGATGAAGGCGATGTGCGCGCCGGTCTCGTTTTTGAGGTCGATGGCCAGTTCAAAGAGCTCTTTCGCGAGCTTCGGATAGTATTCGTTGGTGACGGTGTTGGACGCGAGGAACGCGTGGATGCCGAAGTGTTTGACGCCCTTTGCCATCATGGTCCTGTAGGCCTCGATCATCTGCGCTTTGGTCATGCCGTACTTGGCGTCGCCGGGGTTGTCCATGATGCCGTTGGACAGCGTATAGACCCCGCCGGGATTGTACCGGCAGCTCATGGTCTCCGGCAGCTTTCCGCCGCAGGCCGCTTCGCAGAAGTCGATGTGCGTGATGTCGTCGAGGTTGATGATGGCGCCGAGCTCGTTCGCGTAGGTGTATTCCTCCGCGGGCGTGTCGTTCGAGGAAAACATGATGTGGTCTCCGGACAGGCCGAGAGCTTTGGCCATCATGAGTTCGGTCCTGGACGCGCAGTCGGTGCCGCAGTCATACTCGGCCAGCAGTTTCACGATGCTCGGGTTCGGCGTCGCCTTGACGGCGAAGTACTCGCGGAAGCCCGGGTTCCAGGAAAACGCCTTTTTCACGTTTTCCACATTGCGGCGGATGCCGGCTTCATCGTAAAGGTAAAACGGCGTCGGATAAGTCTTGACGATCTCTTCGACCTGTTCCTTCGTCACGAATGCTTTCTTTTCCATGTTCATAATCCTTTCGATTCTTCAAAGCCCAGCATCAGGTTCATGTTCTGGACCGCGGCGCCGGAAGCGCCTTTGCCGAGGTTGTCGAGCAGAGCGGTGACGGTCACGCGCTCGTCGTTGCCGGTGACGTTCAGCAGGATCTTGTTGGTCCCGGCCATGCTGTTCGCATAGAACTTGCCCTCCTGAACGAGTTCCGGATTGACCGAAACGTTGCAGGTGTTGCGGTAGTAGGTGTAGAGCATGTCGTGGATCTGGGAGACGGTATAGCCGTTCAGGAATTCCCTGTGAAGCGGGACCGCCACTTCCATGCCCTTGTAGTAGTCGTCGACGATCGGGTTGAAGACCGGCTTCTTCTCGAGCCCGCAGATGACCTGCATCTCGGGGATGTGCTTGTGGTCGCCGTTCAGCGCGTAATGGCTCGGAGCATAGAGCGCTTCCGCCTTCTCATCGGACTCGTAGTCCGCGATCATTCGCTTGCCGCCGCCCGAATAGCCGGACAGGCCCCAGGAGGTCAGCGGGACGGACTTGTCGAGGATGCCGAGTTTCACCAGCGGATAGACGATGCTGATGAAGCCGGAGGCATAACAGCCGGGGTTCGCGACCCGTTTGCTGTGGATGATGTTTTCCCGGTGTTCGAGCGACAGTTCCGGGAACCCGTAGTCCCAGGCAGGATTCGTGCGGTGCGCGGTCGAGGCGTCGATGATCTTCGTCTCGGGGTTCTCGACGAGCTCCACGGCCTCGATGGCAGCCGCGTCCGGCAGGCACAGGAACACAAGGTCCGCCGCGTTCATGAACTTTTTCCGCTCCTCCACGTCCCGGTGCAGTTCGTCCGGGATGATGAGCAGTTCGATGTCGTCTCTCTGTCCGAGACGGTCGTAGATCTGCAGGCCTGTGGTGCCCGCCTGACCGTCGATGTAGATCTTAGGTTTCATGGGATCCTCCCTGGATCGATGGATTATTGTAACGTATTATAATGCATATTTATGCATAAATCAAGAGAATATGCGAATATATATTCACAACATTTCCCTCATCAATCGCATGAATGGCAGTACAGGGCCGGGCGGGTCCCATACTGCCATTTGTTTTCTTCGTTGTGCCGTCAGCCGAGGCGGACTTTGTGGTAGACCTTCTTCCCCTTCTTGACGACAACGCCTTCGCCGGAAAGCTGCTCGGCAGCGAACGCGGTGTTCGGCGCGGTGACTTTCTCGCCGTCGACCGAGACGCCGCCCTGCGTGACGAGACGGCGGGCTTCGCCGTTGGAGGAAGCGAGACCGGCCTTGACCATGAGGGTCAGGATGCCGATGGAGCCGTCCGCCAGGTCGTCTGCGGCCAGAACGGTCTCAGGGATGTTCTCGAAGTTCCCGCCCTGGAACGCCGCGCGGGCAGTGGCCTGGGCTTTGTCGGCCTCCTCTTTGCCATGGACGAGCTGTGTGAGCTCATAGGCGAGGATCTCCTTGGCCTCGTTGAGCTGGGCGCCTTCCCAGGTGTCCATCTCGTCGATCTTCTCGAGCGGCAGGAACGTCAGCATCCGGATGCACTTGAGGACATCGTCGTCGCCGACATTTCTCCAGTACTGGTAGAACTCGTACGGCGTGGTCTTTTTCGGGTCGAGCCAGACAGCGCCGTTGGCGGTCTTGCCCATCTTCTTGCCTTCGGAGTTCATGAGGAGCGTGATGGTCATCGCGTAAGCGTCTTTTCCGAGCTTCTTGCGGATGAGTTCGGTGCCGGCCAGCATATTGGACCACTGGTCGTCGCCGCCGAACTGCATGTTGCAGCCGTAGTTCTGGTACAGGTAGTAGAAGTCATAGGCCTGCATGATCATGTAGTTGAACTCGAGGAAGCTGAGGCCCTTCTCCATCCGCTGCTTGTAGCACTCGGCGCGAAGCATGTTGTTGACGGAGAACTGGGCGCCGACTTCGCGGAGCAGTTCGATGTAGTTGAGTTTCAGGAGCCAGTCCGCGTTGTTGACCATGACCGCTTTGCCTTCGCCGAATTCGATGAATCGCTCCATCTGGGCCTTGAAGCAGTCGCAGTTGTGCTGGATGGTCTCGGGCGTCATCATGGAACGCATGTCGGAACGACCGGAGGGGTCGCCGATATAACCGGTGCCGCCGCCGACCAGGACGACCGGCTTGTTGCCCGCCATCTGCAGTCTCTTCATGAGGCAGAGCGCCATGAAGTGACCGACGTGGAGGCTGTCCGCCGTCGGGTCGAAGCCGATGTAGAACGTGGCTTTCCCTTCGTTGATGAGTTCCTTGATTTCGTCTTCGTCCGTCACCTGGGCAATGAGGCCGCGGGCGACGAGTTCGTCATAGATGGTCATCAGACCCAACCTTTCTTATAAAAGAATTCTTATTATCTTAAAGCATTGCTTAATAATTTAGTCGTTTCTTGCCGCAAAGTCAAGCATTTCCGCGGCATTGCGCAGCTGGAGGTCTCCGACCTGTTCGCCGCCGATGATGCGGGCGATCTCCGCTTCCCGGCCCTTCCGGTCGAGAGGCGTGACCCGGGTATAGGTCTTCCCGCCCTCCACGTTCTTCTCGATGAGGTAGTGGGCATCGGCGTATGCGGCCACCTGCGGGCTGTGGGTGATGCAGAGGACCTGGCGGTCCCGGGACACCTCCTGCAGCTTTCTGGCGATGCGTTCCGCGGCGCTTCCGGACACACCCGTATCGATCTCATCGAAGATCATGGTGCCGACGTTCCCGCCCCGGGAGAGCACGTTCTGGATGGCCAGCATGATGCGCGCGAGCTCGCCGCCGGAGGCGATCTTCGACAGGGGCTTCAGCGCTTCGCCGGGGTTCGGAGAGATCAGGAATTCGATGACGTCCGCCCCGGTGGGGTTCAGCTTGCAGTGCTCGAACGACGTGCCGAGTTCCACATACGGCATGTTGAGGAACTCCAGTTCCCGTTTCACCCGGTCTTCAAAGGACTTCGCGGTCTCTTTGCGGGCTTCGGTCAGGGCTTCCGCGTCGGCGAGGAGCACGGTCTTCTTCTGTTCGAGGACCTCTTCGAGTGCCTTGCGGTCCGCGTCGGACACTTCGATCGACCGGAGTTCCGCCCGTTCCTCTTCCAGCTTCGCGAGGATCTCCTCCTCAGTGTTGCCGAAGCGGGAGCGGAGCTTGTTGAGCTCGGCGATGCGGTCCTCGACGGTGTCCTGTTCCTTGGGGTCATACTGGCAGGCGTAGAGCGCGTCGGCCAGTGCATCGCGCACGCCCTGCAGAGCATAGGCGGCGTCGGTGAGCTGGGTCTCCGCTTCCCTCGCCTCCTCCATGTGCTGCGCCGGGACCTTCAGGTCCGAGAGCGCGTCGAAGGCGAGTGTGACGGCACCGCTCTGTTCGTCGGCGTCCGAGAGGGCCGCGAGGGCATTGTTGAGGCCTTTCAGGATCTTCTCGGAATTGCGGAAAAACGTGCGGCGGTCCATGAGCTCGTCGTATTCACCGACCCGGATGTTCGCGGCTTCGATCTCCCCGATCTCAAACTTCAGGAAGTCGATGCGGCGGAGCAGGGCGTCTTCGTCGGTCGAGAGCTGTTTATAGCGGCGATAAAGGGTCGTGAACTCTTCGTAGTGCTTTTTGTAAGTGTCGATGAGTTCGCCGTAGCCGCCCATGGCGTCGAGGTACCGGTAGTGGACTTCGGGGTTCAGAAGGTCCTGGCTGTCATGCTGTCCGTGGATGGAGATGAGGCTCTGCCCGAGCCGTTTCAGCATGGCGACTGTCACCGGCGCATCGCCGATGCGGCAGTTGTTCCGCCCCTCGGCAAAGATGGTCCGGGTGACGAGGAGCTCTCCCCCGTCCGCCGGTTCGAGATCCATGTCCTTCAGAAGGTCGTCGATCTCCGGCGGAAGTCCGGTGAACACCGCCGAGACGCGGGCGCTGTCGGCCCCGGTCCGGATCAGCTCGCGGGACGTCCGTTCCCCGAGGACCGCGCTCAGGGCATCGACGATGATCGATTTGCCGGCGCCGGTCTCACCGCTCAGCACATTGAAGCCGGGACCGAACGAAATGTCCGCCGACTCGATGACCGCGATGTTCTGGATATTCAGTTCCGAGAGCATAGGATCGCCCCTTTACCGTCCGATGAGTGTATTGATGGCATCCCGGAAATTCCGGGCCTTGGTTTCTGTTCTGCAGAGCACGAAGACCGTGTCGTCCCCGGCGATGGTGCCGAGGATGCCGTCCCAGTTCATGCTGTCGAGGGCCGCGCCGACCGCGTTCGCCATGCCGGCGTGGGTCTTGATGACACAGGTGTTCATCGCGTAGTCTGTCGACTTGATGGCGCCGGGCAGGATGGACTCCGCGGCGTTCGAATAGGCGTCCGCCTCACGGGTGCCGGCACTGTAGACGGACTTGCCGTCCGGTCCGATCTGCTTGATGAGTTTCAGTTCCTTGATGTCCCGGGAGATGGTCGCCTGGGTCACTTCATAGCCGTGCTCCCGCAGCTTCAGGATGAGTTCGTCCTGGGTGGCGATGGGCTCATTGGCGATGAGCGTCAGGATCTGGTTCTGTCTGTCTTTTCTGGCATTCATGTCCGTCAAACCTCCGTTCCGGCGAGCTTGTTGTTGAGGATCTCAAAGAAGGGGTCGTTCTTGATGCGGATGAACTGCGCGACGTGATCGGAACGCTCGACCGAGAGGATGTCCCCTTCCATGACTTTGATGGAGTCTCCGCCATCGAGCGAGAGGACCACATCTTTGCTGCGGGATTCGCTGTTGATGGCGATGGAGAGCCGGTTGTCCGCGCTGAAGACGATGCTTCGGGCGAACAGGCTCTGCGGACAGATCGGGGTGACGACGATGCCTTCCATGCTGGGGTTCAGCACCGGGCCGCCGGCCGCCAGGCAGTAGGCCGAGGAGCCGGTCGGGGTCGAGACGACGACACCGTCCGCGTGGTATGTGTTGATGAGACGGTCGTCGCAGAAGACATCGAGGTCGATGATCTTGACCTTCGAGCCGCGGCAGGCGACGACGTCATTGATGATGTTCTCTTCCTGGAGGACCCGTCCGTTCCGGATGAGGCGGACCGTCAGGAGCATGCGGGGGTCGAGCCAGTAGTCTCCGTCGATGAGCGCCTTCAGAAGGTGGAGTTCATCGCGCTCGAGACCGGCCATGAACGCGAGGCGTCCCGCGCCGATACACAGAAGCGGTTTGCCGTACGAGACGGTCATTTTGGCGGCCCGCAGCATGGAGCCGTCCCCGCCGACCGTGATGATGGCGTCACACCACGGGATGAGATCGTCAAAGCGGAGCACGTTCATCTCCGGAACGGTCTCGAAGACAGACCCGTCCTCCTCCTGACAGGCGTATTCCGCGCCGTAGGTCCGGAGCCAGTCACAGATCTCCTTGGTGATCTTCCCGCCCGTATCCCGGGTCAGGTTCGGCAGCAATGCGATTTTCAAGGGAGGTCCCCTCCTCGATTCGTTTTATTGGTCCAGCGCTTCGTGGGAAGCGTCCGCCAGTTCGGCGGCGGTGACAGCGGTTTTCCGCTCCGGCGCCTCCGCCTTTTCGATGTACATGAGATATTCGATATTCCCCTCGGGCCCCTTGATGGGAGAAAACGTGAGGCCCAGGAGAGTGAATCCGTTTTCCAGAGCAAAGGTCGTGATGGACTCGATGACGTCTCTGTGGACGGCTTTGTCCCGGACGACGCCTTTCTTTCCGACGTTCTCCCGTCCGGCTTCGAACTGCGGTTTGATGAGACAGACGGCCTGTCCGCCGTCCGCGAGCCGTTCCCGCAGCACCGGCAGGATGATCCGCAGCGAGATGAACGAGACGTCCACGCTCGCGAAGTCCACCGGCTCCGGGACCTGTTCTTCGGTCACGTAACGGAAGTTGGTCCGCTCCAGGTTCACGACCCGTTCGTCGGTCCGCAGTTTCCAGGCGAGCTGGCCGTAGCCGACGTCGATCGCGTAGACTTTCACGGCGCCGTTCTGCAGCATGCAGTCCGTGAATCCACCGGTGGAGGCGCCGATGTCCATACAGACTTTGCCCTCCAGTGTGAGGCCGAATTCGTTCATCGCCTTTTCCAGCTTGAACCCTCCGCGGCTGACGTAGGGCATCTTCTCGCCCCGGACTTCGATGACATCGTCCTCCGTGACATTGGTGCCCGCCTTCAGCTGCTTCTGACCGTTGACATACACCGCGCCGGCCATGATGAGGGCTTTCGCCTTTTCCCGGCTCTCGGTGTGTCCCCGCTCGAAGACGGCGAGGTCCAGCCGGGTCTTCTTCGGTTTATTCTGACTCATGGTCTCCGCCTTTCACGTCCCGCGCCATGGAGCCCGCGTCGATGCCGAACTCGGCACGGAGGGCGTCCTGTTTGGCGTGGTGGACAAAGGTGTTGTCGACGGCGATGTACCGGTATGCGCCTTCATACTTGTTCTGGAGGAGCTGATAGCCGTAGCTCTCGCCGATGCCGCCGGACTTGGCGCCCTCTTCGTAGAAGAAGACCCGGTCGCAGTCGAGTGCGGCCTTCACAGCGCCTTCGTTGATGGGCCAGACTTTATTGAGCTTGATGATGCGGACGCGGTATCCCTCTTCCTTCAGCGCGTCCCGGGCCTTTGCGGCCTCCGGGAACAGACTGCCGAAGGTGACGAGGCAGGCGTCCGGCGCCCGGCTCTCGAGGTCTGAGCCGGCGTAGTATTCCGCACCGTCGAGGACGGTGTAGTCGTCATAGGTGTTCTGATTGAAATCGTCCGGGATGTAGCCCTGCTGCCCTCTCGGGTAGCGGACCGCGATGACTTTGCCGTCATCGTAGAGGGCCCGGTACAGGAACTGCCCGACGCCCTTGTAGGTGGACGGCGAATAGATGACGCTGTGCGGGATGGTCCGCAGGAACGCGAGGTCGAAGATGCCCTGGTGGCTGCGCCCGTCGTCGCCGACGAAGCCGGCTCGGTCGACGGCCAGGACCACTTTCTGATTCTGCATGGCCACGTCGTGGACGATCTCGTCGTAGGTCCTCTGCAGGAACGTCGAGTAGACCGCGAAGACCGGGATGAGCCCGCCCTTTGCCATGCCGCCGGCGAAGGTCACCGCGAACTCTTCCGCGATGCCGACGTCGAAGAACCGGTCCGGGAACCGTTCCGAGAACTCTTTCAGCCCGGTGCCGAGGGCCATGGCGGCCGTGATGGCGACGATGTGTTCGTCCTGCTCCGCGAAAGTGCAGAGCGCTTTTCCGAATTCCGCGGAAAAGTTCGTGCCGCTCTTCGGCGATTCACCGGTCACCCGGTTGAAACTGCCGATGCCGTGGAACCGGGACGGCTCTTTTTCCGCGAACAGATAGCCTCTTCCCTTCTGGGTCATGACATGGAGCAGCACCGGTCCGTCGATGAACTTGCAGGACTGGAACGCATAGCGAAGCGCCCGCAGGTCGTGTCCGTCGATGGGTCCCATGTAGTTGAAGCCCATGTCCTCGAACATGTTACTGGAGTACAGCCGGTCTTTCAGCTCTTTCTTGATCTGCACGATGGCGTGGACCGCTGCGTCGCCCACCAGAGGCAGTTTCTGCAGCGTGTTGCGGACCTCTTCCTTGAACCCGTAGTACGCGGGGTTCGTGCGGATGCCGGCCAGATACATGGCGAGGGAACCCACGTTGGGCGAGATGGACATGTCGTTGTCGTTCAGGACGATGATGAGTTTCGTGTTCTCGTGGCCCGCGTTGTTGAGGGCTTCGTAGACGAGGCCGCCGGTAAAGGAGCCGTCGCCGATGACCGCGATCGTATAGGACGGGTCGCCCTCGAGGGTCTTCGCCACGGACAGTCCGTAGCCCGCCGCGATGGAGGCGCCGCTGTGGCCGGCCGCGAACGTGTCGTGTTCGCTCTCTTCCGGGTTCGGGAAACCGGAAAGGCCGCCGTTCTGACGGAGCGTGTGGAACTGTTCATAACGCCCGGTCAGCAGCTTGTGGGTATACACCTGGTGTCCGACGTCCCAGACGAAGGAGTCCTTCGGGGACTGGAATTCGAGGTGCATGGCGAGCGTCAGCTCCACCGCGCCGAGGTTCGACGCGAGGTGCCCGCCGTTTTTGGAGACGGTATCCACGATCGTCTCCCGGATCTCTTCGGTCAGTTCCTTCAGCTGCCGGTCATCCAGCGAGCGGAGGTCTGCCGGAGAATGGATCTGTTGCAAGAGTTTCATTTCCATCGATTTCCTTTATTGTTCACGGGTCAGGAGGGACTCGGTGAGGTCCCGGAGGAAGTCTGTTTCGTCGAAGGCTTCGAGCGCCCCGAATGCCTGGTCCGTGTAGTCTTTCGCAGTTTGTTTCGCCCCGTCGAGCCCGAGCAGGGTCACGTACGTGGCCTTCTCCTCTTCCTCATCGGAACCGACCGGTTTGCCGAGGAGCAGTTCGTTGCCGGTGACGTCGAGGATGTCGTCGCAGACCTGGAACGCGAGACCGAGGTTTTTCCCGTACTCAACGGCTGCCTTGCGGAGCTCTCCGGAAGCTCCCGCGGCGATGCACCCCAGTTCGCACGCGACACGGATGAGCGCGCCGGTCTTTTTCAGATGGGTCGCTTCGAGACGGTCGAGCGCGACGTCGTCCCGGGACTCGTTCTCCACATCCATGATCTGCCCGCCGAGCATGCCGTACGGGCCGGTGGCCTTCGCCAAAAGCAGCACGGCCTCGACGACGTCTTTCGCGGGAAGGTCCGCGCCGGCCGCGACCTCGAAGGCATAGGCCTCAAGGGCGTCTCCGGCCAGGAGCGCCGTGTTCTCGCCGAACTTTTTGTGACAGGAGGGCTGGCCTCTTCGCATGTCGTCGTTGTCCATGCAGGGCATGTCGTCGTGGATGAGCGACGAGGTGTGGATCATCTCGAGGGCACACGCGAGGTCGAGCGCGTGGTCCGGGTCTCCGCCGCAGAC
>JAEIGA010008959.1_pt1 | contig 15135 bp, 10 predicted proteins | sample 9270691 | NCBI WGS metagenome assembly JAEIGA01 (sample SAMN17057246, study PRJNA624740) | gut metagenome | biome: biome; isolation source: fecal sample | host: Bos grunniens | place: China: Xizang | collected 2019
AAATAAACACACCTGGTTCTTGGACACATGGTGTTGTTTACATTGACTTTGACAACAATGGCTTTACAGCGGGTGTGACAGAGAACTGGAAACCTACAGGCGACCTTGTTGCTTATGCTTTCTACAACAACGACTCTTCTAGCGACGCATCAGGTTGGAATAGTGTTGGTACTGTAGTTAGCGGTGATAACAGAAACCGTCCTGCAATACCTTCTTACACCATTCCTGCTGAGACACCTGCCGGCGAGTATCGCATCCGTTTCAAACTCGACTGGTGTAACATTGATCCAAATGGTGATGCCGATGGTAAGTTTGACGACTTTATGGCTAATGGTGGTCAGATTTTCGATGCTAAGTTGGTTGTAGCTGATGAATCTACAGTTGAGCCAGAACCAGAGCCAGCAGGTCCTTCTGTAGAGGAGATCGCTGCTCGCATTGCTAAGGCAAACGAGGCTCTTGCACCTGTTGGCGTAGGTTATCCAGCTGAGGCTCCACGTCAGGCTCTTCAGGAGGCAATTGCAGCTTTGGAGGCTGAGGGTACACAGGAAAACTACGATGCATTGGCTACAGCAATCAACACTTACATAGCTACTGCCGATGTAGTTCTTCCCGAGAACGGCAAATACTACACTCTTACAATGGTTGCAAAGAACGGTAACAAGTTCTATCTCAACTACACAGGTGAGGACGTTGCAATGGTTGCACGTGGTACAGAGGAACTTCCCGAAAGCGCAAAATACCTTTGCGAGGCTAACGATAACGGTACAGTATCTTTGAAGACTATTGATGGCAAGTACCTTGTTTATCATGTTAAATATGCTGGCCTAAGTTGGTTGGATAACGGTGGTGATACCGATGGTTTCCAGGATGCAAAGGATGCAATGACTGACATTACATTCGCTAAGCTTCAGAAAGGTGGTAATGTTGCTGCTTCAAGCGATGAGGATGTCTTCGGTTTGTTGTCATGGTATGGCTTGCGTGGTACAGAAAACGGCACAGAAAAGTACGGCTACATGGTTTTGAAGACCGATGGTAGCGATTTTGACGGTGCAGATGCTCCTTTCTGGAATGATAATTTCTCTTCTGCATTCCGCGTTGAAGAGGCTGCAGCTCCTGTTGTTGAGCCTGAGCCCGAACCAGATCCGGAACCAGCAACACCTCCTACAATTGTAAGCATATCACCAACTGAAGGTAATATAACTGAACTTGGCGAAATAATCATTACATTCAGCGGAGATGTTACACCAAACAAAACAGTTCTTTATATAGAACCTGGTTGGGTAGTGTTCAATTGGGTCGATGATCCTTCTTTGCCAAAGAATCAGTTGAAATATGTAGCGGCTACTCCTATTACAGCTGTAGGTAAATATACATTGAATGGCTTTGATATAAGTGTATGGTATGATGCAGAAAAGACAATGTCAAAGAATTATTCAGGAACAACTTTTGAATGGAATGTTATAATTCCTGTGGCATTGGATTTGGTAAGTGTAACACCTTCTGCGGCTGTCGAGTCGTTCAAGAAGATTACAATGGAATTTACAAAGGATGTAAAACTTTTGGGTGTAGCAACTGGCGCGTCTATCAATGTGCTTGACGAAAATGAAGAAACTGTCTCTACTGCATGGTTGTTGAATTCTGTAGTTAACGGAAATGTTATTGAATTCGTATTGGATAAATCTGTTGAAAAGAACGGTACATATTCATTCACAGTTCCTGCAGGAACTATTAACAGTGTTGATGGTGAGGTATATGAGGGTGGTACTTTCACATTCACAGTCAACAGAGCTCCTCAGACATTTGCTTTGACTGCAAAACTTTATCCGACAGTTCAGGAAGGAACAGACGTTACAGAAATCAAAGGTATCCGTGTTACACATGAAGAAGGACAACAGATTGTAGCTCTTCCAACAGAATGGACCTTTAAGAATGAGGCAGGTAAAGAATATGAATTCAGCATAAGTTGGTTCTTCTATGATTTTGACGATATGCTTCTCATGTTCAACCCTGCGATTACAGAGGCTGGTGTGTATACACTGTCAATTCCTGCCGGTAGTTTGAAAACTGAAAGCGGTAAGGAATGTGAAGCTGCAGAATTCCAGTTTACTGTAGTTGCCACTGATACAGCAATTGATGCAGTTGACGCTGAGGCTGTAGACAATGTAATTTATGATGTTACCGGTCGTCGTGTAAACGAAGTTACCAAAGCCGGTATTTACATTGTGAACGGTAAAAAGATGCTTGTTAAGTAAAACGGTATTGTAATAAATGACAGAGTTGCCCGGAGCATTGCTTCGGGCAATTTTGTTAATAGTGCAATTTTGCGTATCTTCGCGCAGTGTTAAGATATAGAGAATGAAGAAATATAATTTCAATGCCGGACCGTCGATGTTGCCACGCGAGGTGGTGGAAGCAACAGCTTCTGCCGTTCTCGACTATAATGGCATGGGGCTGTCGCTTATGGAGTTGAGTCATCGTTCGGCAGAGTTCAAGCCGATATTGGATGAGGCTCGTGCGCTGCTTAAGGAACTTCTCGACGTGCCACAGGGCTATGAGGTGCTTTTTATTGGCGGCGGAGCCAGTATGCATTTCTGCATGGTTCCGTTCAATTTCCTTAACCGCAAGGCAGCTTACCTTAATACCGGTACTTGGGCTTCAAAGGCAATGAAAGAGGCGAAGCTCTTTGGCGAGGTTGTTGAAGTCGCATCATCAGCCGACAAAAAATTCAGTTATATCCCAAAGAATTTTGAAGTGCCTGCCGATGCTGATTATCTGCACGTAACTTCCAATAATACCATTTATGGAACGCAGTTGCATAGCGATTTGGATTCTCCCGTTCCTATGATTGCCGATATGTCGTCCGACATTCTTTCGCGCCCGATTGATGTCTCAAAATACAGTTGTATATATGGCGGAGCGCAAAAGAATCTTGCGCAGTCGGGGTTGTCGTTTGCGATAGTGAAGGAGAGTGCACTCGGCAAGGTTGAACGCGCAATACCTTCGATTCTTGATTATGGCGTGCATATAGCAAACGGCTCATTGTTCAACACACCGCCTACGTTGCCAATCTATACCGCACTTTGTAATATGCGTTGGGTGAAGCAGCAGGGTGGAGTCGTGGAAATGGAACGTCGTGCCTTGCAGCGTGCCGAAATTCTCTACAGCGAGATAGACCGTAACCCCATGTTCTGCGCAACAGCCGACGGTGAAGACCGTTCATATATGAATATCGATTTTGTTATGGCACCCGGTTACGAGATTTTGGAAGAAAAATTTGTGGAATATGCCGCTTCGCGCGGTGTCGTTGCCATAAAAGGACACCGTTCCGTGGGTGGTTTCAGAGCTTCGTGCTATAATGCCATGCCCGTTGAAGGTGTAAGGCTTCTTGCGGAGTGTATGAGTGATTTTGCAAAAAGATGAAGGAGATGCTTGAACAGGATGTATATAAAACCATAGAGGAGCAGGGTGAGGCAATCTACACCGAAAAACGCAGCAAATTCCTTGCTTTTGCCATTCCTGTAACCACTATCGAGGAAGTTAAGGAGTGGATTGAGGTGTATCAGAAAAAGTATTACGATGCACGCCATGTATGCTATGCCTATCGTCTTGGCGAGCGTGGCGACCAGGAGCGTTCAAACGATAACGGAGAACCGTCGGGTACTGCCGGAAAGCCTATCCTTGGGCAGATACACAGCAAGGAACTTACAAATGTACTTGTGATTGTCGTGCGTTACTTCGGTGGTGTTAAACTTGGTACAAGCGGTCTTATTGTGGCTTATCGTGCAGCTGCGGCAGAGGCTCTCGAAGCCGTTCCGCATATCGAGAAGACAATAAACGGCGAGATTGTCCTTAAATTCTCGTATCCGTTGCTCAACGATGTACTGCGTATAGTAAAAGAGGAAGAACCGAAGGTGGTGGAGCAGATTTTTGACAACGACTGCATGGTGCGTCTTTCTATGCGTCTTTCGCGTCTGCCACGTCTTGTGGAACGTTACGAAAAGCTTGTTATAGCAAGCAGAAACGATCTTAAAATAGAAAAACCCGAGTGAACCATGTTTAATCTCCCTGAATTTATAGAACTTCTTAAGGCTGTAACCGTTGACTGCAAGGATAACGGCAAGGAGTTTACGGTAACAACCCGTGTCGAGGTTATCGAGAATCTGCTTAAAGACAGTGCGTATAAACTAGTTGCTCGCGAACCGCTTTCGCTTATTTATGCAAAGCACGAACTTTGTGAAGGCGAAAGTGTTGCTCTTGTATCTTCCCATGTAGACTGCCTCTATGAAAATTGTTTCTGCAGTGTAGAAGAGGCTTTTTTGCGCGGAACATTCGATAACAGCTTCGGCAATGCCGCAATATTGTGGATGATGCTTCATGATATGCTTCCCGATAATGTTGTTGTGGCTTTTACGGGCGATGAAGAACGCGATTCGCAAGGTGCAGTGCAGACTGTGCTTGCTCTTGGACGTATGCAGTGCAAAATAAAATTCGCCCTTGTTCTTGAGGTTACCAATGTGGGGTGGGGAAGAGGTGCACACTTTGCTTTGGAAAATGATAATGGAATAGACCTGCTTACGGCATATTCCATTGTTGAGACAGTCCGCTTGCTTGGTGCCGAATATGTTTTTGAGCACAATGCCGAACCCGACGAATCGTGGGATTACAGCAACTACGGCATACCGTCGCTCACTCTTTCGATGCCCGTTGGTGGTAATATGCACTCTAATGAGGGTGTGCTGTTACATAAAGAGGCGATTGATACCTATTGTCAGGTGCTTTCGCTATTACCGTTCCTGTTTTAGTTAATATTTCTATTATTGTCAAATATTACCAAAAATGTGTTGGTGAAATTTTCTGTTTTAATTTTTTTTTTTTTCTTTGCAAAAGGTATAATGCGCGTTGTGCATATACAAATGAGTTGAAAAAAAAGATAATTAACCAACAATTTAAGCAATGAAAAAACTATTTACTATTTTGGTTTTGTGTGGTGTTCTGTCGCCGGCAATAACCATGGCGCAGTTTCAGCTGAAAGATGAAGCTCCGTCTGTATCCGACAATGCGCCACTTCCGGTGCATCCGGTGCCTAGTGATCGACAACTTTTGTGGAACGAGACTGAGTTCTATGCATTTTTCCACTATGGTATGAATACCTTTACCGGTTCTGAGTGGGGCTATGGTAATGAAGCCGAGTCAAGATACGCTCCCAAGGCTATGCCAAATCCTGAGCAGTGGGTTACTGCAGTAAAGGCTGCCGGTATGAATGGCGGTATTGCCGTTGTAAAGCACCACGACGGTTTCTGCTTGTGGCCAACAACTACCACAGAACACAGCATCAAGAAAGCCGGTAATGAGAATGGACGTAATGCGAACATTCCTAAACTGTTTGCTGATGCAAGCCGTAAGCATGGCATGAAGTATGGTTTCTATATCTCTCCATGGGACCGTAACTCTGCACACTATGGCAAAGACACTTATGTTACAGAGGTGTTCTTGAAACAGTGTGAGGAATTGGCTGAATATGGTTCGGATCAGTTCGAGATGTGGTTCGACGGTGCACGCGGTGGTGACGGATACTATGGTGGCGAAGGTGGTAACCGCGACATCGACCCCGAAATCTACTACGATGTGCCTAACTTGCGTACACGCGTACACCGCATTGCTCCAAACTGTATTATGTGGGGTGTAGGTGGTGAAGCACGTTGGATTGGTAACGAGTCGGGTTATGCAGGTGAAACAAACTGGGCTATGACAGATTATCTCTCGGAGACAGTTATACGTGAAGAAGGTGATATCGACGGTTGGTTCTGGAATCCGGGTGAGAGCGATGCCAAGGCAACAAGTGCAGGCTGGTTCTGGCACCAGGGTGAATCAATGAAGAGTGCCGAGCGTCTTTTCCAAATGTATCTTGAGACTGTTGGTCGTAATGCAACACTTATTCTTAACTGTCCTCCAAACCAGTATGGTATTCTTCCCGACAATACAGTAAATGAATTGAGTAAATTGGGTAAGATGCTGCACGAGCGTCTGGCTGTTCCTGTTTATGGACTCGACGAGAGCACTGCGGCAACAGATTTTGCAAAGAGTGCAACAATTGAAGTGAGCGAGACACGTACCGGTGGAAAGTATGAGGCTGCCAACCTCACCGATGGCAACAAGGAAACATATTGGGGTACAAACGATGAAAACCTTACTGCTACCATAACACTTTCTTGGGATACTCCTCAGGTAATACGTTACCTCGTTTTGCAGGAGCCTGTTTTCTTGGGTCAGCGTATAAAGGATTTCAAGATTGAATACAGTGCCGATGGAACATCATGGACTGAACTATGTCCTGCAATGCAGACAACTACCGTAGGCTACAAGCGTATAATTCCTTTGAACGGAAAGACAAGTGAAAGCTATGGCAGCGGTTATAATGCAAAGAAATTGCGTATAACAATTCTGGATAGCCGTGCTTGTCCTTTGCTCTCTAACTTGAATGTATATTAAGAAACATCGACACAATATTTAAAATAAAGAATCTATGAAAAAGAATATATTATTTTCAGCTGCGTTGATGTTCTTGGGCTTAACATCTTCAGCGCAAACAACGATAACATTCGACAGCGAGGATTATAAATCCATATCTGTTTATGATAAATGGGAAGAGAGTCCATTCCGCACAGGTGCCCTCAGTGGAAATGCCGGGGTAACAGAAAATCCCGATGTTGCTGTGGACGAAGTAATGGGTGTGGCTCCAAACTCCACAGGTAAAGTTTTGGCTTTGCAGCGTAGCCGCTTCGGTAGCAACACCTTCGGTGTCAGAATAGATCTTAAGGAGCCTATACGCATGACAAAACAGTTGCAGTATATCCATGTGATGACATATCTTAAGGATAAACCAGCTGACAGCCGTTTCATGGTCATCGGCTTGGGTAAACGTATTGAGGATAGCTGGAATTGGCAGACAGGTGAAGAGGAGCAGTTCTGGGCGGTTACAAACGTAAATCTCGCTCCCAAAGCCGGCTGGCAGGATGTAGTGCTTGGTTTCAAGGGCTTTTCGTACTCAAAAGAGGAGAATGCCAACAGCGGTATCGATATCTACTCTTTGATTCTCGTTCCCGATGTGCGCTCTCCACATGCAGATAAGGCAGATTGGGTTGCATATTTCGATGAAATTGTAATTGACAACAATCCCGACAAGCGTTTCTCTACCGATAAGTATGCCCTTACCTATGATAAGGATGCAACAACCACCCGCACTGACCGTTCTTTCAATAGTGTAGGTCTTGTATCTTCGGGTGTAACCTATACATCAACAGCAACTGCCGGCAAGGTTTATACCGATAATACAACAGTCAGCGTCTTCTCGGCAAAGGCCGGTACTCAGGTGCAACCAACATTCAACTACACAGGTTCTTGGATGAGTGCTTATGTGTATGTCGACTGGAACAACAACGGTAAATTCGAATATAATGTAAACAACAACGGAACACCTGCTGAGGGTAGCGAAATTGTCAGCTACAACGCGGCTATGATTGGCGAAACCTGGTACAAGAGCGACGGAACAACTGTTGCTAATGGTAATACCATCGGAAGTGGTGTGCCTTCGTTTACTATACCAGCAGGTACTCCTGCCGGTCTCTATCGTATGCGCTATAAGATTGACTGGAACAGTATAGACCCAGCCGGAAGCAATACTATTATTCCCGACGGTGGCGGATATGTGGATCTAATGCTTGATGTGCATGGCGACAAAGTTTCGGTAAGTGCTTCACAGCTCAATGGTGATATCGTGCTGGCATCAGATGAGAGTGCGTTGCAAGGTTATCAGGCAAATTATGCTACAGCATTGAAAGTTAAGGATATTCCTGCGCCAGGCTTTATTCAGAACGGCTTTGACCTAAAGTATGGTTACAATGTAAATGCAGTTGAGCAACTCGATGAGAATGGAAACCCCAATTGGATTTTGGTAAATGTTCCACAGAATGCGATTGCAGCCGATGGTACATATACAATTCCTGCCGAGTATATACGCGGTGGTCAGGTGAGCATCAAGGGAGATATGCAGCAGGCTTATACCTACACAGTGAATGTTACAGGTGTCGATGGTGGTATCGTGTATGGCGGTAAGGAGTACAAGGATGGTGAGACAATCTATGTAAGCCAGTTCTTCACCGCCGAGGATGTTGTTGCTATAGCCGTTGAGGGTTATACCTCCAAAATATCTTTGGATACCAAAAACAATACAATTGTAGTTGAATATAATAGAATTCAAGACTATCGTCAGATAACCTCGCTCGGCGAACTCAAGAACGATGCTGTCTATCATATCACAGCAAAGAGTGGTGAAGGTTATTTTGCATGGAATACATCTATTTCAGACACATATCTGAGTTTGCGTGGTATGACTACATCTTCTTACAATAATTTGCCCTCCAATCAGGCAGTTGTGAATATATATAAGTCTCCAATTGACCCTTTTGATATGACCGTCGTGTGGCAGATCATAAAGGAAGATGGTAAATACTATCTCTTTCAGCCTGCAAAGCAGGAATATGTTACACGCGTAGACCGTGACTATAAATTCACTGCTGAAAAGACAGCTCTGGATAATATACGCGACAATGGCGACGGTACATTCAGCTTTCACGCCGGTGGCGGTTACGGCGAAAGTTCAACATATTTTGCTTGTATTGTAACAAATGAAGCATTGACAGCTGTGCGCAATTGGACTTGGAACGACCATGGTTCTGTAATGTATATTTATGAGAATCCTAATATCAATCTGAACGGTACTTGTATAGATAATGTTGCATTCGAGGATGATGTATGCAAGGGAATATATAATTTGCATGGTCAGAAACTTGAAAAACTTCCGTCTGAAGGTATTGTTATAGTGAACGGGCGTAAATACCTTGTAAAGTAAATTCTATAACTTTTTATAATGGTGCGGTAGGGAGTCCTGCCGCACTTTTTTTGCATACAATATTGTTAACAATTTTTAAGACTTTTCTCCGTTGTATTTTTGATATTCTTTACTCTATAGGGGTGTAAACATCGCAATAATGTTTAGTCGGGCTTTGTTTTATCTTTGAAATATATGTGGCGGGGGTAATGTGTTTTTCTGCTTTTAAATTTTTTTGCATTACGCCTTCATGCTTGGGTAAGTTTAACTTTAGGATTATCCTATGGGATGTGTCACAGTGGTGGACTTCCGGCCCTAGCATAGTCGCATGTATCCAAGGAAATTATAAAGCCCGGCTATTTTTGTGATTTTTTATCTCTTAAAATTTGGATTTGCATTTTCAAAGCACTATATTTGCAAATTGTAAAATTGTAGCAAAACACAATGAGACAATTAAAGATTACAAAAAGTATCACAAACCGCGAAAGTGCATCGCTCGACAAGTACTTACAGGAAATTGGTCGCGAAGAACTCATTACCGTTGAAGAAGAGGTAGAGCTCGCCCAGAAAATTAGAAAAGGTGACCGTAGAGCGTTGGAAAAATTGACAAGAGCCAATCTGCGTTTTGTCGTTTCAGTTGCTAAACAGTATCAGAATCAGGGATTGAGTTTGCCCGACCTTATCAACGAGGGTAATCTTGGTCTGATTAAGGCTGCTGAGAAATTCGACGAGACACGTGGTTTCAAGTTTATCAGTTACGCTGTTTGGTGGATCAGACAATCAATTCTTCAGGCTCTTGCAGAGCAAGCGAGAATCGTGCGCCTTCCTTTGAACCAGGTTGGTTCGTTGAACAAAATCAGTAAGGCATTCTCTAAATTTGAACAAGAAAATGAGCGTCGCCCATCAGCCGAGGAACTTGCAGACCAGTTGGATTTGCCGGTAGACAAAGTTGTCGATTCGTTGAAGGTTTCGGGAAGACACATTTCTGTTGATGCTCCGTTTGTTGACGGTGAGGACAACAGTCTTCTTGATGTACTTGTGAATGATGATTCTCCAATGGCAGACAATCTGCTGGTTAACGAATCGTTGTCACGCGAAATTGACCGTGCGCTCTCTACATTGACCGACAGAGAGAAGGAAATCATCCAGATGTTCTTCGGTATCGGAATGCAGGAGATGACACTCGAGGAAATCGGCGACCGTTTTGGCTTGACACGTGAGCGTGTACGTCAGATTAAGGAAAAAGCTATTCGTCGTTTGAAACAGAGTCAACGCAGTAAATTGCTTAAACCATACTTGGGATAAGTTGGGGATTTGTAATTGTTTTACGGGCTATGCTTAACAAAGCGTAGCCCGTTGCTTATTAAAAGTGCTGATATAATTTTTAAAATGTCGATATTTTCTTAATTTTGCCGTCGTAAATTTGAAATGTATGAAAAGAGCTCTGTTTATAATTCTTCTGGTTATGGTTGCAACACTGGGTGTTGCCCGTGAAAAAAATAATAAAAAAGCAAAAGAGGTAAAGGAAGTGCCTGTCTATATCATTGGTGCTTCTATCTCTTTTGCAGATTCTGTGGTCTATTTTACCGAAGTGCAGAAATTCGATGCTGTGGCGCTCGAGAACGGTTTCCTGCCTCACCGCCAGTATTATGCATACGAGTTGAAGGATTATATGAACTTTGAAGAGAATATGCCCGGTCGTATTTCCATAATCTTCTTTGAAGAGAAGTTGAACAAGTTGGAGAAGAAGATACAGAAGGTGAAGAAGCATCTTGCTGAGGACGAGGGTAAGATTATTCGTTATCTTGGAGATAAGTTTAAATTCGTAAAGCCCTGATATGGCTTCTTTTCGCAAAATTTTTCTCTTTTTCTGTTTCGTCGCAACTTTTATTACGGGGTGTGATGAAACCGGTGGTGATTCTCTGCCTAATCTCAAGCCGTTTGTGAAGGGTGATACTGTTTCTCGTACGGTCCTTGTCTATATAATGGCGGAAAACAGTATTTCAAATTATTTGAAAACGGATTTCGAGGAGATAAAGAGTGCTGCGTACACTCTGTCGGATGACGCCCGTCTGTTTGTCTATTTCGATAACAGTGATACAACAAAATTGCCAGTATTGTATCAGTACCATCCTTATGATAATACTCTTATCGAAAATGTTGTCTATTCTTTCGAAGAGGATGTCTGTTCCAGTGATACAGCCACGCTCGGCAAGGTTTTGGATGTTATTTTTGCCGATTATCCCACCAAAGCGTTTGACCTTGTCATGGGTTCGCATGCCGACGGTTGGATAAATTATCCTAGTGGCTCGGCTTTAAATCGCAGTATTGGCATCGATAATGAAAAAAACAGCTTTTCCAATGAAATTACAACAACTATCGAGGTTGAAGAACTTGTGGTATTGTTGGAGCGTCTGCCCGTGAAGGTGGATAGGCTGATGTTCGATGCTTGTCTTATGCAGGGTGTGGAGGTTGCATACGCTTTACGCAATGCTGCTGATTGGATAATAGGCTCTCCTGCGGAAATCCCGGCAGATGGTGCTCCTTATGACAAGGTTATTCCTGAATTCTTCAATCCTGTATCAACGGTTGAGGATATAATGTATGAATATAAAAGCTATTACGATTCCAGGAATTATGCGGCTGTGCTTTCTGCAGTGAATACTTCTTATATGCAGGAGTTGGCTGCCACAACACGTGGCCTTGTTGCAAAGTATTTTGCTGTTGATGCTAGAAATAATTATTCAGCTGCTCTTGCTTATGTTCCGGGTAGAGCTCCAGCTTATTATGATGTGAACTCTGTGATGAAGAAATTCCTTTCCGACAGTGAGTATTCGCAATGGAAGAGGGCTTTTGATAAGGCGGTACCTTATATAATGGTTTCCAATTCAAGGAAGGTCTGGTCTAATATAGCAAACCGTCTGGTGAATGTGACTGCCGACTGTGGTGCGGTTTCGGCATATTTTCCGCAGGGCAGAACAATGAATACTGCTTATAACACGGATTTCCGTTTGACGCAATGGTATAAGGCTGCCGGTTGGGATATAGCCGGATGGTGATTCTGTTTAGAATTGTACGTGGAACTGTATTCTTATTCCCCATTTGCTCACTCCGGGGAGGTCGGCATATGTGAATCGTCTCACATAGTCCACACGCAGAACTTTGAATATGTTTTCGATTCCGACGCTTGCCTCAATGTAGGGTAGTGTGCTCTTAAGGTAATGATTCCCGTAATTGTTGTCGTCGTATGGCAGTTTGTACAGAACGCCAGTGTTGAGCGGGTCGGGGCGATTCTTTTCGCTCAGGTGTCCGAACATTCCTCGGCAGGTGATGACCTCGCGCCAGTTCAGTTTGCGTATAAGGGGGATTCTGTTGAACAGCAGTCCGTTCATGTGGTACGACAAATCCCACGAAGCATATTGGTCGGTAAAGAACTCCATGGGGTTCATGAGCCAATACGACTCTTTCTGTATTGTATAGGAAAGATTGGTGTTGGGTATTATGAGCAATGGGTATGGTACTTTGTTCCAAACTTTACCGGCCTTGAGTATACAGTCGGTGTAGCCGAATGCCGAAAACCAAAAACGCTTCTCGAATCTGGCTTCGGTGTGATGATAGTAGAATTCACTGCCCAGAATGCCTTTGAAGCCAACTTTGTGCGAAAGGGTAAATACGGGTTTTTCGGGGAGTAATGAACGTCTGTTCCATTTCGATTGCAGGAATTTCTCGCCCGGAGCGTATCGCAGGGTGAGTTCTACTTCCGATTGTTTCAAGTCGTGTGCAAAAGTACTTGTTGTCTCTCCGTCTATGGTCTCTGTGCGCTCGAACTTTATGAATCGGCTTTCTATATCCATGCGATGGCGTAATGCGAGTTTGTACGAGAAGTGGTTGTACATCTCGTGTGTGTAGGTGAATTCCGCTTTTCTTACATAACCTACTTTATTGTCGCTACCACGCTTAAGGCTAAGTACAAAGTTGTCTTTGTTGGTGTAGAGATAGTCCTGACCATATTGGAAAATGTCGTGTTCGTAGTGCAGGCGTAACGAATGTATCGGGAATTCGTTGGGGTGTTCCTTTTTCTTCTTGAATGAATATTCAAGTTCGCCCATGTATTTAAATTTGTTGTCTTTGAATCCGTATGCAACATAACAGCGCCCGAAAAGGTGCGGATTCAGGTATGCCGATGTCATGGCTCCGGCTCTCAATCGCAATCCTTCGAGTCCGTTATAGCTGAAAGTGGTGTTTACGGGGCCGTAGAAAACCGGTGGGTCGTATTTGCGCAACGGTACCCAGCCTGTAAAGAGAAACGATACGCATTTTTCGGTCCAATAGTAGACCGGGTTGGCGCGGAGACGCTCCATCATGCTGCCCACCTTCTGCTCTTTCTCGCTTACCGTGTTTATACGGTTTGCGCTCCAGAACTCCTTGCTTCTTTTCATGGAGTTCTCGTCTTCAACAACAGTCATGGGGTTTTTGAGTATCTCTTCGGCTTTATCGTCGCTTTCAAAACTATAATCGGCGTACGATACGTTCCTGTGAGCATAAAAACCGTTTGCGGCATTTATGATTTTGAATTCACAAACGAGTTTTTCGTTATCGAGCATGCGTGTGCCATCGCTCAGTTTGCTGAACGATTGCTTTATGTTCATATATTCCACAAAGTTCATGTTTATGTCGCTCGGCACACTCATGTCTATGGATTTTATGAATAAAGAGGAGTCGGCGGCTACATATATGTGTCCGGTGAATCCGAACGACTCGGCATTGAACGGGGCAAACGACAGGTCGATGTATCTTTCGCCATCAATGTCTATTGTGTCCATTATATAATATCGGTAGAAACCGGGTCCCATTTTTGATAACGGGCTTACGAATTTGCTTCTGAATATGGATATGTCGTCCTGGAAAATATCCACATCTTTGAATACCTCTTCGAACAGACCGTCTATTTCGTCGGTTGTGAATATGTCGTCGATACCGTTTCTGTTGCGGGCAATCACATGTTTTCTTTCGCGCTCGGGTGTCCGGCAGTAATAGTCGGTGGCGATAATCTCGCGTGCAGAGACATTCAGTATAGGCTTGCCCGATATATGCGAAGTGTCTATATACTCCTCAAGGAATTTGAATTTCTCCTTGCCGTTCTTCTTTTCCGGCATTGTGAAATTGTTGAGCGCGATATTCAGAGTCTCGTGTCTCTTTCTGCTGTAGAAAGGCTTTGTCTTTGTGGAATTGTCGTCCCTGTGCTCTATGATGTTCTTTACAAGTATGACGGCAGGATTGTCCTTTCTTGTGTATTTTTCTTTCTTGGGTTTTATTGTAACCTCACTCAGTGTATAGTCGGTTGCTGTGAGTTTTATGTGTAAAGGTAGCTTTGTCTTTTCTGAAAGCGCAATTTGCTCCTCTTTATAGCCTATACAGCTTATTGCAAGCGTATCCTGCAGTGTGGTGTGGAACGAGAAGTTGCCGTTGTTGTCGCTGCTGCATCCGTTGGTGGTGTTCTTTACCCTTATGGAAGTGTAGGGCAGAGCCTCGTTTGTTGCCGCGTCTGAGATTTTGCCGTATATGCGCACTTTTTCCCCATGCCCTTGTGATAAAAGGGTGGTGGGCAAAAACAGCAATATTAATATGTATATATAATGACAGAGTTTCATCAGCCGGTAACAAATACTGTTGCGTTATGCGTACAATTCTGCAAAATTACATAAAATATAATACTTATATATAATATATGTTCAACTTTTAATATTATTTGTCATTTGGCGTGTTTGAACAGGACTGTGGTTTTAATGCGTGATTTCATGATTTTTGCAGTTATTGAGAAGTGCGTGAAAAAATGTTGCAAATTATTTAAAAATTTTTATTTCATTAAATCGTTGATTATTAATGATGTTCTAAAAAAGTTACTATTTAGTGTGAATTTTTGTCTTGAAAATGTTTGGTGGTTCCAAAAAGTTGCCTTACCTTTGTACTCGCTTTCGGGAACAAACGCAGCAATGCAAACCGCAAGCATGATGATCCTTGAAAACATTCCATACAGACAAGCAGTACAACGGTCTTTGTTTGAGAAATTGAATAAAGAAATAAAGTGTAAAGTAAGGAACGAAAAACGAACCGTCAATTATTAATTGAAGTATATTTTTCCGGCCAGTACAAACAATTTGAATAGATGATGCCTTTTTTTGAAGGTATTACAGATATAATTTACAACGAAGAGTTTGATCCTGGCTCAGGATGAACGCTAGCTACAG
>JAEIGA010008960.1_pt1 | contig 15135 bp, 11 predicted proteins | sample 9270691 | NCBI WGS metagenome assembly JAEIGA01 (sample SAMN17057246, study PRJNA624740) | gut metagenome | biome: biome; isolation source: fecal sample | host: Bos grunniens | place: China: Xizang | collected 2019
ACATACGCCACCGAAATTCGCAAAGGAATGAAATTAGCAAAATACGTTATGATTAAGAATAATCTCTAACGTATTCAAAAATCAAGTGTATTCAGAAAAATCAATTTGAATACACTTTTTTAATGCTTGTATTGTATTCATTTTTATCAAAGATTTATTTGAATATATGAAATAAATTCACTACCTTAGCTATGAAGTTAATCATAGACATTTTCTGGTAGTATGAAGACAGCGGTAATTTATTCAAGGGTCAGTTCGGTAGGAGAACGACAGAATACGGACAGGCAGATTTCAGATATGACTGCGTATGCTGAAAGCAACGGATATGAAGTCGTACAGGTATATAGCGAGAAAATCAGTGGCGGTAAGAAGAATGCGGAGCGTGTCGTTTTGCAGGAGTGCTTGGAGTATGCCCGTGCTAACAACGCCCTTATCCTTGTGAGTGAGCTTTCGAGGGTTGGAAGACAGATATGGGAAGTCCTCGAAACCGTCAAGAACTGCATAGACAGCAATGTCAATCTGTACTTCCATAAAGAGAACTTCTCTCTCTTTGACGAGAACGGCAAAGTTATGCCGACTACCGCTATCTATATCTCTTGTCTCGGTTTCTGTGCCGAGATGGAAAGAGAGAACATTGCATACCGCTTGAATAGTGGCAGAGCTCTTGCTGTTGAGAGGGGCGTCAAAATGGGCAGGAAAACGGGTTCTGTCAAGTCCAAGGACAAGAAAGCACAAGAATATTCCAACGTGATTAAAGCTCTTAAAAAGGGCAAATCCATTCGAGATACGGCAAAGTTGTGCGACGTGTCGGTATCTACCGTTCAGAGAGTGAAAAAGGAGTTCTGTTTATAGGTATAAAGAAACAAAGAGATTGCTGGATCGCAATCTCTTTGTTATGAACACCGAGGGGAAGAAGCACCGCAAGGAAGCGGTTTCCGTCAGTTACCTATCGGGCTATCCCTCAATAGCACGGTAGTGTGAACGGACTTTCACTGTCTTGCCATTGATAATGCGCTCGTGCGCCTTTACCTTGACAACCTTTTGTGTACTGACTTCGATATGAAGTTTCAAAGTAACTTTGAGTCGTTCTTTCATAATGTATGATTAAAAAGAGAATTCCGTAAAGAACACCCTATGTACTGAACTACATCCCTCGGCTTATGCTTCTTGAAAAAGAAAAGGTATTCAGTGAGGGCTGAATACCAATCCGTTGTTTCTCTTTTTGCCTTTCGGCTCATACATTATGCGACAAAGGTATATAAAGTTTTCAATATCACAAACTTTTCCGAAAAATTATTCCTGCGTAGCATTGTCAAGTGCATCAACTACTTTCTGTTTACCCTTACGGGTTGAGACAATATATGGACGCATTACCTCAACGTCGGAGTGTGAGGTTATCTGTGCAATCAAGTCAAGTTCCACGCCCTCGTTGAGAGCCGTTACCACGAATGTCCTACGAGCAGTATGTGATGTCAAATCCGCTTTTGGTGTCTTGACTTCCTCAACCTTGTCTAACTTGTATTGGTAGTCTATCCATTCGCCTTGCAGCTGTGCCAACTTGCCTAACTCTTTCAAATGGTCATTGTACTTCTGATTGCTGATGACAGGGAAGACTACGCCATTGTCGTACAGGTTGTCCTTGTACTTCTCATATATACGGGTTGCCACCTTGGATAAAGGGAAAGGTATCCTATCCTTGTCCTTCTTCGTAAGGATGTCTATCTCGTACTTTCCGCCTTCAACCTCTCGGATATTGTCGTGCTTCAACTGCTTGATGTCCGAGTAACGTAGTGCCGTGAAGCATTGGAACACGAAGAAGTCACGTGTCATATCCATAGAACCGCCCTGTTCGAGTTCGAGGCTTATAATGGTTTTCAGTTCCTCGGTAGTGAGATACCTCACCGCCTTTCTGCTCTGTGGTAACGTCGGTTCATACTCAAAGAACTCTTTGTTTACTGGGTAGTTCTTCTGATTAGCATACTTTAGGAACTCTTTAAGCATACTCAACACCTTTGCAATCTTGTCGTTATACATCGTCTTTGAAAGGTGAGACAGGTACTTGTTCATAGTCTCGGTGCTGAAATCCGTGAAACGGATGTCTGCCTTGAATGCTTTGAGGCTTTGACGGGTTCGTGCGAACATCTCTCTATATTCCTTGCTCCAACGACGTGTTTCGGAGCGTGTCTCAATGTATTTGTCGAACACGAAGAAGAACTCGTCTGTCTGACTTTTGCCCGACTGCTTGTAAGTGTAGTTGAACTGCTGTTTCAAGTCCTGAAGTGTCGGTGTTGCCTCACGTAGTGACGCCTTGTTGAAATAGTCATCCACAAAACCAATATAGGTATCAATAGTGGCGTTGAGGATATTGAACTGCACTCCGTCTATTATGCACCCCTGCTTGAAACGTTGTTTTTTGCTATCCCACTGCTTTTCCTCTGCTGACAACTTCGTATGCAAGTCCGTTCTACCTCCTGCATATGTAACTCGGATACGGACGCAACGTGTGCCGTTCTTGTATGTGTTACCAAGTCCGACAGATATTCTATGCTTATGTGCTATTACCATAACAGATTGTTTGTGTCAAAAATACAAATTTTAATATAATCGCCCAAATAATCGCCCAATTTTATGCGAAATATAGCGAAATAACACAAAATAAACTTCTTGGTAAATATTTGATATTTAGTTGATTATTAAAACAATATGAAATAACACGAAATTTAAGTATAAATCCCCCTCTCACCGCAGAAAAGAGGTTGTAATGCGCTGGTTGTCAGCAATTTACAACCTCTTTCTGATTTCTATCCACCCAAAAATCCACCCAAGAATCCAGGGATTCCGGGCTTATGGCAAAGGGAAATGTAAGGGTGCAGGGCTTGGTTTATTCGCATAAATAAATTAGATTTGTGAGGAATAAACCTCGACCTGAACCTGATGAAAAAACTATTCCTTATAATTTCTGCCTTGCTGTTTGCATTGCCTGGTTTTTCCGAAGAAAGGAAGACAGGTTTCGTTAAGGAACATATGAATGTATCCGTACATTCGCGTTATCAGCTTATGCTGGACACTCACGGTATCTACAATGATATGCTGAACAGTTACGGGTCGGTTCTGACAGGCGTGCAGGTAGGATTGGACACACATCAGGCAGACAGCAGCTGGTGGTCAAATGCTTACAATTATCCTAGTCTGGCTCTGGGATTTTCATATGATAATGTCGGGTCTATGAATATGAAGCCCGGAACAAATCTGGGTGACTTCTACAATCTCTATCTTGCTGCGGAATTTGATTTCTTCCGTGCCGGGAGCTTTTCTTTAGGACCGGTTCTGGAACTTGGAATATCTTATACTACAGATAAATACAGCCCAAGGAGAAATATTCCTAACAAGTTCATCGGATCGAATATTGTTGCCAATATGGCGGCTGGAGTCGAAGCAGCCCTGCGTTTTCATCCTCATTGGGAATTCGCCTTGACAGGCTATCTGATCCATCATTCCAATGGTATGACACATACACCGAATCTGGGAACCAACCAGGCTGCTGTCGGGGCAAAACTTAAGTATTATCTGGCACCTCAGGAAACAGATAGAAAAATCAAAGTCGAAAAACCTGATTTCCCAAAAGGGTTGAGATGGAATATCTATACAGCCTTCGGAGGACACAGCTGTGACTGGGAACTTAATGCAAAAGGCCCCGAGGCTTATCCTGTAAAATTCCGTCTTAGAGCAATTCTTGGGGCAGAGATGTCCTGGAGATATCACAGATTGCTCTCAACCGGTCTGGGTATAGAAGGAAATTATGCAGACAATGCATATAGGGAAATGGACCTTCTGCTCAGAGGGACTGAGGATCCGGACGGTTATTCATCATTCTACACCTCCGTGCATCTGGCTCAGTATCTTCATTATTCGGATTTCTCCGTAAATTTCACCTGGGGTGTATACACGTTCAAGAAAACCGGCCTTGTCGAGGATATTGGAAGATGCTTCCAGCGTATCGGAATACGTTATCATCTTCCTGAGTTCAAGGTAGGACAGGCTTTCGTCGGACTTGGAATGAGGGCACATTATCTGGATCGTTCTTATTGTATTGAATACAGTGCCGGAATTACATTTTAAATATCATCTCTTTGATGATTTTATTGTATTGCCGGCCGGTGGTTCCGTCAGTCCGCCGGTATATTATCCGTTAATAAATTGTTAAGTGGTGCATCGGACGGTATATTTGCATTGATTTTGTTTATATTTGTCCTCTGAAATGAAACGATTGCTGGAATATCTGCTTCTTTTTGTTGTGACTGCTGTTCTTTGGGGCAGTGCAGATAATGCTGTGTATGCTCCTGTGGTCGAAGATCTGGAGGATATTGCTTACACTGGTTCCATAACTCAGACAAGTGTTTCAGCTCCGGAACATCAGTGCAATCTTCCCCGTCAGACCTCCATTGTCAATGCACCAGGCATTCAGAATGCAGCAAGAAGGACCAGCACTTTCCAAAGGAACAATCTCGAGTTCGCCAAATCTGGCAAAGTCATCAATTCGGGACAAAGATATTTTATTCTATTACAATCTGTCATAGTTCATTCTTCTCTTTCGGAGCCGGGCAATATGCTGCTCTGTCTGAGAAGGCTTATCATTTAGATTTCAGTTTGTTTTATTGATTGCGACATTTCCGATGACGGTTATGCCGCTGTTTCTGCTATGGAGATTCTCACGTCGCCTTACAGGCTCCTCAGAATGACAACGGGGTAGACTCCTCAGAATGACAATGTGGTAGGCTCCTTCCTAAGAACGACAATGGGGTAGGCTCCTCAGAACAATAATGGGAAGCAGAATGACAATGGGAAGCAGAATGACAATGAGGAGGGCAGAATGAGATTTTGCAATATTGCAAAGACTCAAGTTATTAGTAAAAGGATAATTACAAACAACTAAATGATAAAAACAATATGGAAAAGACATTCATCAGAGTACGCTCTGCAAAAGACATCATAATTTTTGTTTCACTCGTAATCGCCGGCAGCGTCCTTATCCTGCTTCCTACAGGTGCCGCTGTCAATATCACAGGTTTCTTCCTGATTTTCGCAGGACTCATCCTCGCATTTGTTCTCAAGTCTGGCTACAAGGATATTGAGACTGGAGAAAAGTTTCAGAAAGTAGAGCATTATTTCCAGCAGGCAATGAATGCCCCTATCTCGGCAGCAATCGTCTCAAAGCCTGAGACCATAGACCTTTCAGAGGAAGACAAGGGTAATGCTCTCCGCCTGGATGTATATTACAGCAAGTCTTCAGGAAAGGCATATCTACAGATTTTCGAGTATGTCCCTTACAAGTATGAGCCTTGCTCAAAGGTATGTGCACATCCGCTTTCAAAAGTTGAGAAACTTATTAAATAACAATGGAATACGTAATTCTTATAATATCATTGGCGGGCATTGTCTTCGGTGCGGATCAGCTTGTTGCCGGAGCAGTGTCCATTGCCAGAAGATTCAAGGTTTCCGACTTTGTCATAGGTGCGGCTATAGTCGGAGTGGGAACATCTATGCCGGAGCTGGTGGTCAGCTTTATCGGAGCATTGAACGGCAATCCTGATGTCGCGATAGGAAATGTCGTAGGGTCCAATATCTTCAATGTACTGGGCATTCTGGGTCTTACAGCCCTGTTTTTCCCGATTGCTGTCAGCAAGACCAATATGAAATTCGAACTGCCGGTATGTATCGGTGTATCAGTTCTTCTTACCTTATTGGTATTCAACTTTTTCACTGGTGGAGCACCGGTGATCAGCCGTCCGGACGGTATTGTCCTTCTTCTTTGCTTTGCCCTCTTTATGTGGTACTCGTTCTACCGTGACCGCAAGGCCGGAAAAGCTGCGGAAGAAGTCTCAGCCGAGGAAGATAAGACTCCGTTCTGGCTTGCAGTGGTGAAAGTTGTCGGAGGATTGGCCGTGCTAATCACCAGCTGTGATTTCTTTGTGGATAATGCAGTCCTCATTGCCAAGTCATTCGGTGTGAATGATGCCTTTATATCATTGACACTCATAGCCTGCGGAACCTCGCTTCCTGAGCTTGCCGCATCCGTAGCCGCGGCTCTGAAGAAAAATACTCAGCTGGCACTCGGAAATGTCATAGGATCCAATATTTTTAATATTACCTGGATTCTTGGTCTGAGCTCTCAGGTTATGCCGCTCAATTCTTCGGGAATCACAGCTGTAGACTATTGTGTTATGATAGCTGCGGCCATAATTCCGATGATTCTTGGATTCAAGGGCAAGATAGGCAGAATGGCCGGTGCATTTATGTTCGTTTGCTTCGTTGCATATACTTATTATCTTATAACTAACCAGATCGCATAACAATGGGAATACTTCAGATCTTTACGCTCCTGGGTGCATTGGGTATGTTCCTCTACGGAATGAACCTGATGAGCTCAGGACTTCAGAAAGCTGCCGGTGACAGACTTCGCGGACTTCTTTCTGCAATGACCTCCAACCCTTTCAAGGGAGTATTGACAGGACTCGGGATTACATCCGTAATCCAGTCATCCTCAGCTACTACAGTAATGGTGGTAAGCTTCGTGAATGCCGGACTTCTTACCCTCGCACAGGCAATCGGAGTAATTATGGGTGCCAATATCGGTACGACAGTTACTGCCTGGCTTGTTTCTTGGCTGGGATTCAAGGCGGACATTTCCATTCTTGCAGTACCTCTTATGCTGCTTGGATTCCTCTTCTCGAACTCGAAGAAGAATCAGCGTCAGAACATCGGCGAACTGATCGTCGGCTTCTGTCTTCTTTTCCTCGGTCTTTCGTTTATGAAGAACTCTGTTCCTGATCTCAATGAGACACCTCAGGTGCTTGAGTTTGTACGATCTTGGGCTGGTCACGGTTTCGGTTCCGTATTGATCTTCCTCGTATTCGGTACTGTGCTGACATTGGTGCTTCAGTCTTCGTCTGCGACAATGGCCATCACACTCATTATGCTAAGTATGGGTTTCATTCCGTTTAAAATGGCTTGTGCGATGGTGCTTGGTGAGAACATCGGTACTACCATCACAGCCAATATAGCAGCAGCAGTCGGAAACACTCAGGCCAAGAGAGCGGCAATGTCACACACCATTTTCAATGTATTCGGTGTAATCTGGGCATTGATCTTCTTCAGGCCGTTCCTTTCACTTGTAGGAAAGATAATCGAGGTGGTTTTCGGCCTTCCGAATCCTGCTGATGAAGGATTTGCTGTCAGCGGACAGAATACTCCTGATGCAACAGCTGCCTTATACGGACTTTCTATGCTCCATACCCTCTTCAATACCATCAACACTCTCATCCTCGTATGGTGTGTAAAGCTTATTGAAAAGGCAGTTGTATGGATCATCAAGACTCCGAAGAATCAGGAAAACGAGGTGTTCAGGCTCAAATATATTTCTGCCGGCCCTCTTGCTACACCTGAACTTGCTACAGAGCAGGCTTTTGAAGAGATAATCCACTTCGCTCAGATTTCTAAGAACGGCCTGGGATATGCCAGAGAAGCCATACGTGCGGCAGATTCGGGAAAGTTCGATGAACTTCGCGAAAAGCTGGTGAAATATGAGGAGATTTCAGACCGTATCGAGTATGAGATCGCAGCTTTCCTTAATGCGGTTTCTGCCGGTGATATAAGTGAAGAGACTTCTCTTCGTATCAAGGTAATGTACAAGATAATCGGCGAGCTTGAGTCCCTAGGAGATTCGGGTGAATCGATCAGCCGTATCCTTTCCCGAAAGAACATCCACAAGAAGACTTTCGAACAGGATACAGTCAGGAAGCTTGAAGAGATGGTGGACAGTGTGGAAAAGGCATATGATGCTATGATTGACAATCTCAATGCAGCCCACAAAGGTCATCTCGAAGGAATCTCCAATGCATATAATGCCGAGGACCGCATCAACAATCTCAGAAACTATCTCAGGGATACTGAGATCGAAGAAATCGAGAGCAGCAGAAAGAACTATCAGACAAGCGTTTACTATATGGATATAGTCAGCGAACTTGAAAAGATGGGTGACTTCATCATCAATGTTTCCCAGAATCTCGAAAAGGTTTTCATCAAGAAATAATTTATTATCTTTGCCGCCCGAAACGGTAAAGATGAAAAATTTGAGGACATATATGGCCCTTTGGCTGATGGTGATATTCTGCAGTTATTATGCAGGTATCAGTATGTTTTCACATACGCACATCGCCAATGGGTCATCCATTGTCCATTCACATCTTGGAGGAGATGCGGATCACGACCATAGTGATTCCCAGTATGCTGTAATCGACATTCTTTCTCATTTCCAGTCGGAATCAGCAGTCGGTTGCCTTGGTGTTCCATCTCCTTTCTTCCAGTTATCTGAATCTTATATATCCTGTGATGTTCCGATTTGTCTGAATGCGGAGCAGGCGGTGCATACTCTCCGCGGTCCACCGATGGCGTAGCTATCCCCAGACCGGTAATCCCTACAGACAAAGATTCAAATAACAACCATTCAACCCCAAAAAGATGAAAAGATTTTTTTCAGCTTTGGTGGCGGCATTATGTGTAGTGCTGTCTGCCCAGGCTCAAGAGACCGATGCCCATATCTATGGTCACGTTATAGATAAAGCTACCGGAGAGCATCTTCCGTATATCGTAGTGATGCTCAAAGGTACTACAATAGGTGTAACTACTGAGAATACAGGACATTATATGATGCGAAACATTCCTGAAGGAAGTTTTATCGTCGAAGTGTCCGCAATAGGATACAAGACCCAGACCCGTGAAATAAATATTCGCAAAGGCAGGTCATACGAGGTGAATTTCACTCTTGAAGAGGATTTCGTGCAGATAGACGGAGTGATAGTTTCCGCCACCCGCAGCGAGACGACAAGAAAAATGTCGCCGACCCTGGTGAATGTTGTTGGAATGGATACTTACAATAAGACAAACGCCACCACTGTGGCTCAGGGACTTGTTTTCCAGCCCGGAATCCGTGTGGAGAACAATTGCCAGAACTGCGGTTTCCAGCAGGTGAGGATCAATGGTCTGGACGGACAATATACTCAGATATTGATAGATTCCCGTCCTATCTTCAGTTCATTGGCCGGAGTCTATGGAATCGAGCAGCTTCCGGCCAATATGGTGGACAGGGTGGAAATTATGAGAGGCGGCGGATCGGCACTTTTCGGGTCGTCTGCCATCGCAGGCACCATCAATATCATTACAAAGGAACCTGTCAGGAATTCTTCGAGCATATCCCATACCGTAACCTCTATAGCCGGTTCTTCTGCCTTTCATAACACTACTGACATCAATGCCTCCATTGTCTCGGAGGACAATAAGCTCGGCCTGGCTGTCTTCGGCCAGAACACTTCCAAGGATGCCTGGGATGCAAACGGGGATGGATTTACCGAACTTTCCAAGATATCCGGACAGACCGTAGGCTTCCGTGGCTACATAAAGACCGGTCTTTACTCAAAGGTAACGGCAGAATACCATCATCTTCAGGAATTCAGAAGGGGAGGAGACAATCTTGACCTGCCTCCTCACGAAGCTATGATTGCCGAGCAGACAGAGCACGGGATCAATACGGGAGGACTCAAATTCGATTGGTTCTCAAAGGATCAGAAGCATCGTCTGAATGTCTTCGCATCACTCCAGCATATCGGAAGGAACAGCTATTACGGTGCTGGCCAGGACCCGAATGCATATGGAAAGACTACCGACCTTACCTGGGTGGGAGGGGCTCAATATGTCTATAAAATGGGCCGTTGTCTCTTTATGCCATCCGATCTCACTGTCGGTATGGAGTATAATGAAGACTATCTCAGGGACAATATGTGGGGATATGACAGGGTTACTGACCAGACTGTCAGGATTCTGAGTGCATACGTCCAGAATGAATGGAAGAACGAGCGTTGGGGCATCCTGTTGGGGGGTCGTCTTGATAAACATAGTCTGATGGAACGCCTTATTTTCAGTCCGCGTGCCAATCTTCGATACAATCCTTCCGAAAATATCAATTTCAGAGCCAGCTATTCCTACGGTTTCCGAGCTCCGCAAGCCTTCGACGAGGATCTTCATATCGACAATGTAGGAGGAACTGTCTCGATGATCCGTCTGGCTGATGACCTGAGGGTGGAAAAGTCTCAGAGCGTAAGCATTTCCGCTGATATGTATCATAGCTGGGGAGACTGGCAGGGTAACTTCCTTGTGGAGGGATTCTTCACGGACCTTGCGGATGTCTTTGCTCTTAAAGAACTGGGACTCAATGAAGAAGGTATCCTGATCAAGGAAAGACATAATGAATCCGGAGCCAGGGTGTTTGGAGGAAATCTTGAAGGAAAGATTGCTTGGAGGAATAGATTCCAGATGCAGCTTGGAGTCACAGTCCAGAAGTCTGAATATAAGGAAGCCCGCTCCTGGAGCGATGATGTGGCGGTAACGAAAAAGATGTTCCGTACACCGGATATCCACGGCTATCTCACAGCCTCATATAATCCTATGAAGGCTCTGACATTGGCTCTTACCGGCACTTATACCGGCAGTATGCTTATCGAGCATCACGCTGGTATGATTGCGCAGAATGTGACAATGACCACTCCTGATTTCTGGGATATGGGCTTCAAGGCAGCATACGATTTCAAGCTCTACAGCAGTTTCTCCCTTCAGCTCAATGCCGGCGTCCAGAACATTTTCAATTCATTCCAGAATGACTTCGACTCAGGAGCCGACCGTGATTCCGGATATATCTACGGCCCGACTCTTCCCAGAACCTTCTTCTTCGGTGTAAAACTGATATATTGATTTCATAAAAAATTCATATTTTTGTGAAATCCGCTTGAACTTATGTCAATCTTGCCGATATGAAGCATCTCTGTCTTATTTCCTGTATTCTGATTTTATGCGGCTGCTCTGGCCGTGTCCGCTATTCCAGTGAAGTGGAAACTGCCCTGAAGAGTCTCGATCTGGTCATATCCAATAAAGAGATGATTGAAGGACAAAAGGAAAATCGTATATTGAAACTAAGGGCCGGTGTTTCATCGGCGGTGTCGGATATCGAAAGGTATGGGGTATATAATGATCTGTTCAATGAGTACTTTCAGTACAATATAGACTCTACCATTTCTTATGCTTATAGAAAGATTGAACTTGCGGAATTCTCTGGAAATGAGGAGCTTGTCAGAGATGCTGTTCTGGATCTTGCTGACAGGTACGCTATGTCGGGACTATATGATGCGATATTGAGCCTTTTTGAAGAATATGATTATCAGTGGCTGGAGGAAGCCCGTTATCTGAGCATTCTGAATACGGTGTATTCAAATCTGTCCAAGTCTTCCAATGATCACGTTCTGTCTATGAAATACATCCGTAAAAAGGATGAGTATCAGCAGAAATTGCTTTCCACTCTTAAGGATGATGACATTGGCCGTATTTTCATTCAGACAGATATTCTTCTGGAAAACAACAAGGCTCAGGAGGTTCTGGACCTCCTTCTGCCTTGGGTGGCCTCCAATGATCCGGCTCTGGAAGATCAGGGAGTCATATATTATACGATGGCCCGTGCCTATAGTATGATCGGTGATAACGAGAATGCTGTTCTGTGGTATGCAAAGAGTGCCCGAAGCGATCTTCTTGTACCTAAGTATGAATATCGTTCCTTGTATGAACTTGCGAGGTGTCTTTATGAAAAGAATGATATAGAAAGAGCATATACATACATCACCCGGTCCGTTCAGGATGCGGTCCGCTCCAATGCTCAGCTGCATAAGCAGTTCTCGTATGAGATTCTGCCCGTTATTTCCAGTTCATATGACAAGTTCGTGTCCCAGAAGAACAAGGCTATCGTGTCAGCATTGCTGGTGTCTTGTTTCCTGTTGTTTTTTCTGGTGATATTGTCGGTTTTTCTTATAAGAGAAAGGAACCGCGTGCTTATTGCGGAAAGACAGACCAAGGAATCCAACCGTATGCTTCAGGAGCTTACCGATCAGCTGCAGAAGAATGTCAATATCCTGCAGGAGACTAATCAGGTCAAGGATATGTATCTTGGAAGATATCTGAATATGTGTTCAGAATATATTGACGGACTGGAAAAATACAGGACTTCACTTCGTAAGGTCATCAAGGACGGTGAGGATGTAATGACAGCTCTGAAGTCCAAGGAATTTATGGAAAAGGCATTGAATGATTTCTATAATCAGTTCGATGCCACATTTCTGGACCTCTTTCCTGATTTCATTTCTCAACTGAACGAATTGCTGCAGGAAGACAAGAAGGTTTCATATCATTCCAAAGAGAGACTGCTTACCACTGAGCTGAGGGTTCTCGCCCTGATACGCCTCGGAGTGGATGATTCCGTGAAGATCGCATCCTTCCTTCGCAGGTCGGTTTCGACGGTCTACAACTACCGTGTAAAGATGAGAAATGCCTCTGTCTGTGACCGTGAAGACTTCGAAAACCGTATTATGGATATCGGAACAAGGCAGTAGACCACTACTATTTTTATATCCATTGCCATTAGCTAATGGGTTGATAATCAGGAGTACTGTTTGTCAAATGGTCTTTAAATTACTACTAATTGACTACCGTACCTTTGATTTTGTCTATACATTTAGTTATTTTGTCTGCATAATAACAAAATAACCAAAATAATTAACAATAAACCCAATTCATTATGCTAAAGCAGAACAGGACATTCGGAATCCGAATGTTTACATTCATCTTAGGAATGTTGCTGCCTTTGTGCGCGTATGCGCAGAAAATCAATGTAAGCGGAGTGGTAAAGGATGCCGTAGGTGGTGTTCCGGGAGCTTCCATCATTGAGAAAGGCACGACAAACGGAGCCATCGCAGATGTGGATGGACAGTTTACTATTACTGTAGCTCCAGGTGCGGTACTTGAAGTATCCTGCATCGGCTATCTTTCAATGGAGGTTCCTGCTGGAAACGGAACTTCACGTATCGAAATCATCCTCAGCGAGGACACTGAGCTTCTCGAGGAAGTACTTGTCATCGGTTACGGTACCATCAGAAAAAGTGACCTCACCGGTGCTGTTTCAGCAGTAAACAGCAAGGATCTCAAGGATTCTCCGATGCCAAGTGTCGGACAGGCACTGCAGGGTAAGGTGGCCGGTGTGCAGATCATTGACTCAGGTTCTCCGGGATCGAATGTGAACATTAAGATCCGTGGTCTTGGCTCGATCAATAACTGTGACCCTCTCGTGGTTATCGACGGTGTTCCTACCGACCTTGGTCTTAACGCCATCAATACTGCCGACATCGAGCGTATCGACGTCCTCAAGGATGCCTCGGCAACTGCAATCTACGGTTCACGTGGTGCGAACGGTGTGGTAATGGTGACTACAAAGCGTGGTAAGTCCGGTGACAGCAAGATCTCGGTATCTGCAAACGCTTCTTTCCAGAATCCTACAAATGTTCCTCAGATGCTCAATGCAGCACAGTATGCCCAGCTCAGCAACGAGATGATGATCAACAGCGGCAGAAACGCTAATCCTGACTGGGTGGACCCATCAGTTCTTGGTGCAGGTACAGACTGGCTCGGCGAGCTCCTCGGAACAGGTGTGATGCAGAACTACTCAGTGAGCTATTCTGGCGGAAACGACAAGTCAAGCTACTATATGTCAGCAGGTTTTGTAGATCAGACAGGTGTGGTGAAGAATACAAACTATAACCGTTTCACTCTTCAGAGCAACACTGATACACAGCTTCGCAACTGGCTCAAGATTTCAAGCAACATCACATTCAGCACGGATAACAAGGACAATGGAAGCTACAGCATCGGTGATACAATGAATGCACTTCCAGTTCTTCCTGTGAAGGATGAGGATGGCGAGTGGTCAGGTCCTGCAGGCAATGCAGAGTGGTTCGGCAGCGTCCGTAACCCAATCGGTACCACATATATGAACAAGTCTCAGACTACAGGATACAATATCCTTGCGAACTTCACAGGTGAGATCAAGTTCACAAAGTGGCTCAAGTTCAGAAGCACATTCGGATATGACGCCAAGTTCTGGTACACAGACAGCTTCACTCCGAAATATGCCTGGAAACCTACCCCGGTAGAACAGAGCACACGCTACAGAAGCAACAACAAGTCATTCACATATCTCTGGGATAACTACTTCCTCTTTGACCATACATTCGCGAAGAAGCACAATGTGTCATTGATGGCTGGTACATCAGCTCAGTGGAACAAGTATGACTATATGAGCGGTGAGAAGGCAGACTTCCTCTTCGACAGCGTAAACCAGATGAATAACGGTCAGACAATGAAGGACATCAGCGGAAGTATGAGCGAGTGGTCACTCTTCTCTGTAATGGCTCGTGCAAACTACTCTTATGCAGACCGTTACCTTATTACAGCAACAGTCCGTCACGACGGTTCAAGCCGTTTCGGAAAGAATAACCGCTGGGGTACATTCCCTTCAGTATCAGCTGCTTGGCGTCCATCCAAGGAGTCTTGGTTCCCTCAGAACGCAGCGGTGAATGACCTTAAGGTTCGTGCCGGATATGGTGTTACAGGTAGCCAGGCAAGTGTTTCGAACTATGGTTATCTCGCAGTTTACAACACCGGCGTATATCCGCTCGGATCAGCACTTAACGGAACAGGTCTTCCTACCCTCTATTCTGCAACTCTCGCAAACCCTTCAATCCACTGGGAGGAAATCGCGCAGACAAATATTGGAGTCGACATTGCATTCCTTGATTCACGCATCGAACTCTCTGTAGACGGCTATATCAAGAATACAAACGATATGCTCGTAAAGGCTGCGGTTCCTATCACTTCAGGATTCGAGGATACAGGTACGACTTACGCCAATGCTGGTAAGGTACGTAACCAGGGTGTCGAGATGCAGCTCCATACTATAAACTTTGCGGGTGAGTTCAGCTGGGAGACAGACCTCTCCGCTACCTATAATACCAATAAGATCATCGATCTCAACAGCGACGTACCTTATTATATCAACCAGGTGAACAACTCTTACGTTACAATGCTCCAGAAAGGTTATCCTATCAATGTATTCTACGGATATGTTACAGACGGTCTCTTCCAGAACGAGACTGATGTAGAGAATCATGCATTCCAGCCTGGTGCAGCCCCTGGTGACATCCGTTACCGTGA
>JAEIGA010008961.1_pt1 | contig 15134 bp, 14 predicted proteins | sample 9270691 | NCBI WGS metagenome assembly JAEIGA01 (sample SAMN17057246, study PRJNA624740) | gut metagenome | biome: biome; isolation source: fecal sample | host: Bos grunniens | place: China: Xizang | collected 2019
GTGAAGCGAACGCCCATCTTATCAAGGATGATTCCTGCAAAAATGAGGAATCCGAAGACACAAAGGATATATTCCGCAGAAGCGTATGTGCCGAAGACACCTTGATCCCAGCCAAGGGTATCATTGAGAACCGAAGCCAAAGGAGAGAGGATGTCCACAAACATGTAGGCAAAGAACATCATCGATGCCACGAGTACGAGGACTGTCCAACGCGCAATAGCAGAGTCGCGGAGAGTAGATTGAAGTTGTTTAGTCATAGTTGTATTGTTTTTAAGGCGCTACTAGCTGTACTAGTAAAACTAGGAGTACTAGTTATGCGCCTAGTTTACAAGGATTCGTCCTCTGGTTTGGAAGACAGAGGACGAGGCTTTATTTTTTTCTTTTTTTTGAGCCATGCCGCCTTACGTTGTTCGTATTCGGCATAGTGCGATTCCAGATATCCGTCAGCCATGCTCAAAATCAAAGATTTTAAGAGTTCAAACGTTCTAGACGCAGCGATGGTGCTGTTCTAAGAGTTCTGGTTTTAGGTAATTACTTAATACCCAATTGAGCTTTTACGTCAGCGGTCAAATCCAAAGCATCAGCACCCGCATAGAGCAAACCTGATTTATCCATCACATAAGTGCAACCTTTTGCTTTAGCCACATCTTCGATAGCCTTAAGCAATTTAGCCTGTATGGGTTGCAATAATTGCATCTGTTTCTCTTGTATCTCTTTTTGGAATGTTTGTGCAGACATTTGAATAGCTTGCTCCATACGCACTATATCTTGTTGGTGATACTCACGCATGGTAGGACTGAGTTCTGCTTGCTTTTGTTGGAACTCAACTACTTTCTTATTAAGCTCCTCTTGCATTTTAGCATATTCAAGTTCACGAGCATTCATCAAAGAATCCAAAGAATTTTGCATACTTTTGGTCTCGGGCATTAGTGTCATAATCTCTTGTGAACTAACATGTGCAATCTTTTGTTGTGCGCTTGCGAGTATTGGCAAAACCATTGCAAGCATAAAAATCATTTTTTTCATTTTTCTTTATCTTTTTAATGTTATTATTTCATACGCCAAGTACACCAATGGTATACGAATTGTGCGGTTATTGTGCGGTTATTGTGCGGTGTTGATAGTTATTTTGCTCCTAGTTTCTCCAACACTTGGTCAGAGATATCCAATTTGCTAGACATATAGATGAGGCTTGGTTCTGCGGAACGATCTTTTACCACATCATAACGCTTTTCGTTAGCAATATCTTGAATGGCATTATAGATCTCATCCTGGATTGGTTTTAGTAGCGACTCTCGCTTTTTGTACCACTCCCCGTCTTGTCCGAAATACTTACGTTTAAGCTCCAGCACCTCTTGTTCCTTGGCGAGAATTTCTTCCTCTCGACGTTGTTTCATCTCTGGTGAGAGAAAAATCTGTTCGGTCTGGAAATTAGTTGCCAAGATCTGTGCCTCTTGCTGCGCAGCATCAATATCCTTTTGCCAGCGCTTTGAAATCATATTTAATTGGTCGTTTGCGGTCTCATACTGTGGGAGATTCTTGAGGATATATTGCATATCCACATATGCCACAGAGAATTTCTGCGCCATCATAGGAGAAAGCATCGCGGATGCTACTATTGCCATTACGGCTATCATTAGTTTATGTTTCATGACACCTTATATATATAATGTTTTATAATTCTTGTCCAAGTACGAAGTGGAACTGAGAGCCACCATATTGTTTTGAGCCATTGATTGGATCGAATCCCCAACCCCAATCTATACCCATAAGACCAAACATAGGCAAGAAGAGGCGCACACCAACACCTGCAGAACGCTTGAGATTGAATGGGTTATAATCCTTGATATCAGCAAAGCAATTACCCGCCTCCACAAAGGCTAATGCCCAGATAGTTGCATTTTGCTCCAGTGAGATTGGATAGCGGAGTTCCATAGTAAACTTATTGTAAACATATCCCATATTGCGTCCTACAGCAGGATCATATGGAGTGAGCGAACCCGATTGGTAACCACGCATAGAGATATACTCAGTGGAATAACTAGAATAGCTTGACATACCATCACCACCCATATAGAAAGTTTCAAATGGCGATTTAGCATTCTTGTTAAAGTGTCCCAGGTAACCAAACTCTGCACGCGTCATCAGAATAAGCTTAGAATCAGGAGTTAGGGGAGTAAACACTTTACCCGAGAAGCGCCATTTATGGTACTCCAACAAGTTATATTTTTCCGAAGGAGTCATCTGAGCAAAATCGGCATCGGTTGTACCCTTGATGAGCGAGTATGGCGGTGTAATCTTTAAGCCCAGGGTAAATTGCGAACCACGGCGAGTGTAGATAGGATTATCGATACTCGAGCGCGAGAGCTGAAGATTGAGCGCGAAGTTGTGACTGTTGCCATCGGTAAGAATCATATATGGCCAGTCCTTCAACATATACAGTTGGTAGCTTAATTCACCATAGAATGAGAAATAGTCATCAGGCCAGCTAAGTCGTTTACCATATCCAACGCTCACACCAAAAGTGCGAAGGTATTTCTCTGGATCTGCCTCAGACTCTTGTAGTTGCTGATAATAATCGGATTGTCCTGCGTAGTTGTAATTGTAGTAATAATTGTTGTACAAATCCTCATAGGCTTTGTAATATCGATCCGAATAACCTGTTTGCGAAGCAAAGAATATGCTAGCACTTAAGGAGTTAGGACGCTTTCCTCCGAGCCAAGGCTCTAAGAAGCTGATCGAAGCAGATGTATAGTACACACCATTTGTTCGGGCATTGATGCTAAAAGTCTGTCCCTCACCTTGAGGAACAATGCGATAACTCTTTGGATTAAACAGATTCTGAATCGCAAAGTTAGTAAACTTCAATCCCAACGAACCTACCAAACCTGTTGCGCCCCAACCTAAGGAGAACTCTATTTGGTCGCTTGATTTGGTTTCCAGTTGATAAGTAATATCCACTGTTCCATCTTCCACATTAGGCTGAATATCAGGTACTAACTTTTCTTGATCAAAGTGTCCCATTTGTGCTAACTCACGCAGAGAACGCATGATGTCTGACTGACTATAGAGTTGACCTGGCTTGGTATACAACTCGCGACGCACCACATGCTCGTACACGCGCGTGTTACCTACTATATTTATTTGGTTGATAGTAGCAGGTTTGCCCTCGTACATGCGCATCTCAAAGTCAATAGAGTCGTTATCGATGTGTACTTCAACTGGCTGAACATTAAAAAACAAATAACCTTGGTCAGTATATAACTTAGACACGGCATCATCGTCCTCGTTCAATCGTTTGTTAAGTTCCTTTAGATTGTATGTATCCCCTTTCTTGATGCCGAGAACAGCATTTAGATACTCATACGGATAAACAGTATTTCCCACCCATGTAATGTCGCGGAAGTAGTACTTATTTCCCTCATCTACAGTCAGATACACATCAACTCTCGTAGAATCCTCCTTAGATGGCACAACACTATCTGCCACAATCATCGCATCACGGTAACCAATCTCGTTGTATTTTTCAAGGAGCAATTTCTTGTCATTTTCAAATTCTTCTTCTACGAACTTCTTAGTCTGAAAAAGATTGATGATATGGTTGTCATTCGTCTTCTTCATTGCATGGTTAATCTGATTATGTGTAAGCGCCTTATTTCCAGTCACATACAAATGATCTACACGCGTCTTCTCGCGCTTATTCACATTCACTGCCACCTTCACATATCCTGGATGATCCAAATCATTAAACTGCAACACCTGCACTTCGGTATGATAAAATCCTTTTTCATGGAAGTATTTGGTAATCACCTTCTTTGCTCTATCAGCAAGGTCTGGCGTCATTTGTCCCCCCTTCTGTATTCCCACTTTCACTTCTATATCCTCTTGCTCCGTCTTTCGCAACCCATTATAGGCAATCTCCGACACACGAGGGCGCTGCTGAAGAGCTATTTCTAGCCAAATCTTATCCCCCTCAATTTTGGTAGCTTTGAACTTCACATCAGAGAATAGACCTTGTTTCCAGAAGCGCTTGAGCGACTTAGTTATCTGATCACCAGGAACTTCAATCTTATCCCCAACAGCCAATCCAGAAAAGCCTATCAACACAAAATCCTCATAGCCATCTGCTCCAGTCACAGAAATACCCGCAATCTCATATGTCTTGCGCTGCATAGTATATTCGATCACAGGCATAGGTGCAACCTGCTCTGCAGCTGCATCTTGCGCCATTACTTCCAGATTTTCTGCTTGCGCCATCAACGGCAGTGCAAGCAGCATACCTAATATTATATTAACGAATCTGTTCACTAGTTTTTCCAAATCGACGTTCACGATGCTGATAATCAATTATCGCACGATAAAATTCTTCACATGTAAATTCTGGCCACAAGCAATCCGTGAAATACAATTCCGCATATGCTAATTGCCATAGCAAGAAATTACTGATACGCAATTCACCACTTGTTCTAATCAGCAAATCAGGATCAGGTAAATCTCTTGTTGTCAAGCAGTTGCTAATCACCTCCTCATTCACCTCCTCTAGTAACAAAGCACCACTTTTGACATCAGTAGCAATTTTTTTAGCAGCCTGAATCAATTCCCAACGCGCACTATAACTCAAGGCGATTACCAAAGTCAAGCCCGTATTCCCACTAGTTTGCTCTATACATGACAAAAACTTCTCATGCGTCACCCGAGGCAAACGACTCAAGTCGCCAATGGTTAGCAAACGGATATTATTCTTCATCAACGTTGGAGTTTCTTTAGCAATCGTATCTACCAACAAACTCATCAACGCATCCACCTCTTCCTTGGGACGATTCCAATTCTCAGTCGAAAAAGCATAGAGGGTCAGATACTCAATTCCCAACTCTGCAGCTGCTTCCGTAATAGTATGCACAGTCTCCACTCCTTGGCGATGACCAAACATACGAGCCAGGCCCTGACGTTTTGCCCAACGACCATTGCCATCCATGATAATTGCCACATGACGAGGTATTCGATCCAACTGTATTTGCTCTTTATTTCCCATATCTTATTAGAAATTGCAATATGGACAAGCTTTCTTCTTTGCTCCAAACTCAAAAACCAGCCCAAGGGTAAAAGTAGAAGTCACATCATTATTCATCACGTTACTTCCATTCATTTGATATGAATCATCAAGCAAGTCTGGGCGATCCTTATCCATCACCCCCTCCATACCATCACCATTCAACATATACAAATTATGTTGCCACAACATTTCCATATGCCAACGCTCTGCAAACTTCCATTTAAATCCCACTCCCACAGGTATATACATTGCATAATCTAGCTTATTCATATCCTTAAAATGCACAGCAACCATCACCCCCTCCTTAGAGGTAGCAAACGTATTGTGCACCGTCATACCTATACCCAAAGAGATAAAGGGTGTGATATTTTTAACTCGAATATCGTATGCATTCCAACCCAACTGAAAGAAATTATATTCTCCAGTCAAATCAATATGCCACATCGGTGTTCGATACAATCCTTTGCGTATATTCCACTCATTACCCGGCACAATCTCATTGACCACACGCTGACGCATTCCCTTGACTTGCAACGACCAGCGTCGATCAATCTTGCAGCGAGCTTGTACACCATATGCCTCTGATACCGAAGTGAACACATACGGAGCCAATTCACCCACATAATACGCTGCTCCTGCCTGCAAACCAGCCTCTAAATGATAGAAGTGTTCCTCGGCAGAAACCAACGAAGGCAATAAGAGCAGAACAAACAACCCTATTAACTTCGTATGAATGCGCAACTTTGCTGCCACAAAAAGCCCTTAAAAATCAATAGGTAATCAAACGATCCTCGTACCACTTACCTAAGTTGAAGATAGCACTCACAGAGAACAAGCAGTCATGATTTGCACCAAATTGCTTATTCAACTGATCAAAAGTAGGACGATCTGGCGCATACTCCACACTATAAGTAGCACCTTCGAGATTACTACTAGGCGTCAAATACAATTGATATTGGAAAGCTCCTTTCAACTGAACATTATCATTTATACGCCATTTCACACCAAAAGCAAGTGGTATATAAGCACCAACGCCAACTTCTGCACCCTTTGTGCCAACCTGTGGATATTTTTTACCTTTATCTTTATTCAATTTATCACTACGGAAAGTAGCATTCTTATTATACATTGTAATACCAACACCAAAGCCCACATAAGGTACTACATTGTAAATCTTTTGCTTAGGCATCATCACATTACCATAATTTAGAATATTGTACTCTACCATAGCATCTAAATGCCACATCGCATTGTAATACATTCGGCGCAAGTTCGTATATCGCTCAGTATCCATGTACTCCGCAAAACAAAGGCGCTGACGGGTAGTTTGCAAACGTATTTGCCACTGAGTATCAAAACGATAGCCCACATTAAAACCAAAAGTCTCAATACCAGGCCACTTTAAGGTTGCTCTTTCTCCAAAACCTATTGCATCATACGACTGAACACGCAACAAATCGCTGCCTGCAACTGGATTCTTTTGACCCACATAGAAGCCAACACCAGCAGATACACCTAACTCAATACGGTCCATGTGTTCGCGAAAATCTGCAAACAACACTACTGGCGCAGAAACCAAGACTAACAATACCGCTAAAACTTTAGTTTTATTCATAATAATTTATCTTAAGATGTTAATTTACACAAAATCGCCGCAAAGTTACTATTTTTTTTTTACATATGCAAATTTTACAAGCATTTTTCACACTTTTCCACCCAACCGACCTACTACTCATAAAAAAAGACGTACCGAAGCACGTCTTCATATCCAAGAAACACATTACTCAAAACAACTACCCCTGTCCACAAAACTACTGCTTCATCAGATGCCTAAACGCATCCACTACACGACCAACTTCCAGCACCTTAATCTTCAATCCGTGTATATTATATTTTTGCCCAGAAGGAATGATAATCTGCTCAAAACCAAGTTTTTCTGCCTCACGAATACGCTGATCTATACGATTTACAGGACGTATTTCTCCCGCCAACCCCACCTCGCCTGTCAAACATATTTTTGGGTCCAAAGCAATATCCATATTGGACGATAACACCGCAGCCAAAATCGGTAAATCTATCGCAGGATCATTCACCTTGATACCACCTGCTATATTCACAAATACATCCTTCTGCAATAACTTAAACCCTACCCTTTTCTCCAGGACCGCCAGTAGCATATTCAATCGTCTGCCATCAAAACCAGTACTACTACGCTGCGGCGTTCCATAAGCAGCGCTCGCCACAAGTGCCTGAACCTCAATCAACAATGGGCGCACACCCTCCACCGCAGCAGCAATAGCAACACCCGATAAACCTTCACGATTACCCGACAATAACAATTCGCTCGGATTCAATACCTCGCGCAAACCATCTTGCTGCATCTCAAAAATCCCCAACTCGCTTGTGCTACCAAAGCGATTTTTCTGTGCACGCAAAATTCGATATACATAGTGTTGATCTCCCTCGAACTGCAGTACCGTATCTACTATATGCTCCAGCACTTTAGGTCCTGCCAGCGAACCCTCCTTATTGATATGTCCAACGATTATGAAAGGCACATTTTTTTCTTTCGCATACTGCAGGATTCGCGCTGCACATTCTTTCACCTGACTCAAACTACCAATACTCGCCTCGATGGATTCTGTACCTATCGTTTGAATACTATCCACCACCACTAGCTCGGGTTGAATTTCGGTTACGCTATCTAAGATCCGCTCCAATGAAGTCTCGGCTAAAATATAGAGATTCTCAGCATTCCCAGCCAAACGTTCTGCTCTGAGTTTCAATTGCTTAGCACTTTCCTCGCCACTAGCATACAGCGTTTTTTTGTCACCCATTTTCATCAGCACTTGCAGAGCAAGCGTTGATTTTCCTATTCCTGGTTCTCCGCCCAGCAGCACCAAACTACCAGGCACTAATCCTCCACCCAATACACGGTTCAACTCCGAGGATTGCATATCCAATCGCATTTCCTCTTTCGCCTCTACCTCATGCAAACGCTGAGCTTGTGCCCCACGACGCAAAGTAGCTCCGCCTTTCTTGGTGGATATGGCAGCAGTAACCTCTTCTTCGTATGTTCCCCATTCGCCACAAACAGGGCAGCGACCAATCATTTGAGGCGATTGGGCGCCACAATTGGAGCATACATATTTCGTGGAATTCTTTGCCATTATATTTCTATTTTCTCTTTTTCTACAGCCAACACAGTATTTTCAAAAACCTCTTTCGCTTCGTTCAAAAACACCGTATGGTCGTCTTCGCGAGCACTAAAATGCCCAATTATCAATTTTCCAGCCCCTGCTAATTTAGCAATCTGAGCAGCCTGCTTTGCAGTTGAATGCGTATGTTTCTTGCATTTATCGGCGTCCTTTTCGGTGTATGTTGCCTCATGAAATAACACTTCCACTCCTGATATCTGCTCCACAATCTGCTCGCGATATGCCGTATCCGAACAGTAGGCATAGCGCTTACGTGGTTCTTTGTCGCGATGGTGTTCTGTAAACAAGAAACCACAAGTAGGCACCTTATGTTTCAGAGGAATAGTCTCAATCGTCAACGTGCGATCCTCAAAAATCACCTCTTTCTTGCGCGGATTGATTGCATGGAACTCCACCTCATACGGCAAATCCTGACAATGATAATCCAGCATAGGACGAAGTAATTTCTCTAGATCCGCATGCGCATAGACGTGCAGCGGTTGCGTCCGCCCCATCATTCCTAAGGTAGAAATCAAGCCTATCAAACCAAAGCAATGATCGCCATGCAGATGCGAAATTAACACCGTATATAGCCGTGCAGTTTTCACACCCAATTGTCTCATTTTCAATTGAGTACCCTCTCCGCAGTCCACAAGAAACGACTTGTCGCACAATTCGATAATCTGTCCTGTAGGCGAATTTTGGAATGTCGGCATCGCGCTACCACAGCCTAATATGGTTACTTCGTTGTTCAAAGGTTTCTAGAATTTTAAAAGTCTTAGTTTCGAATACTGAGATAAACTCTCATCAGTACCGCTTTGGTATACTGAGGGAAGTCGCCCTGCTGGATCCAACCATGATAGCCTGGATCGCGGCGAAAGACATCCACTACACGCTGTCCTTTATACTTACCAAAATTAAAAATCTCCTTACCCTCTGCATCATATGCTACACGCCCTGCGAAATCCGCAAATCGCACTGCACCAGTCGTATAATCTGCCAATTCCTCTATAGTATCAGGCAGTTCGTATCTCTCCAGCTGCGCCTTCAACACTTCATATGTCGCCATCGTATCAGCATCCGCAGCATGGGCATTGGTCAAATCCTTGCCGCAGTAGAACTTATACGCCGCCACCAAATTTCGTGGCTCTTGGCGTTGGAAAATAGTAAACACATCCACCATGCGCATGCGCTTCAAATCTATATTCTGACCTACGCGCAACAGTTCTTCTGCCAACAGTGGCACATCAAAATGATTGGAGTTATACCCTGCCAAATCACTGCCTTCCAGCACTTTGACCAGTTCAGGGGCAATCTCCTTGAAAGTTGGGCAATCCACCAAGTCCTCATCATGTATTCCATGCACAGCTGTCGCCTCGTCTGAGATATGCATTTGTATCTCTTGCCCAAGCATCATCTGGGTAGGTTTTACGCGGAAAGTCTTCCCCTCGGCACAGCCATTAGGGAAGACCTTGTAGTAACTAAGCTCTACTATTCTGTCTTGAGCAATGTTCAAGCCCGTCGTCTCTAAGTCAAAAAAAACCAGCGGGCGAGTCAAATTCAATTTCATTCGCGGAACTACGAAATTAGTCGTTAAGCAACATCGGCATCAATAGGATCAACAAATCTTGATCCTCTTCATTCTCAGAAGGCAATATCAGACCCGCACGTGCAGGATCTGCTAAAGCTAGAACCACATCTTGAGAAGCGATAGAAGACAATATCTCAATCAAGAATGGTGCTTTGAAACCAATCGCCATTGGCATACCTGTATAGTCGCAAGCGATAGTCTCCTCTGCCGAAGTAGAAAAGTCGATATCTTGCGCAGAAATCTTAATTTGATTCTCGCTTAATGCCAATTTAATCAAGCTAGTACCCGTATTAGCAAACACAGCCACACGCTTGCAAGCATTGACGATTGTCTGACGATCCACAATCACCTTATTCTCATTATTTTGTGGGATCACCGCATTGTAGTTAGGGAAGCGACCTTCAATTTGGCGGCAAACAACAGTTGTTTGACCGAAAGCAAAAGTAGCATTCTTCGCGCCAAAGTTAACCGACACAGTATCAGTACCTTTCAATACCTGTTTGAGCAACATCGCTGGTTTCTTTGGCAGGATAAAACTTACCGGTTGCGCGCTTGAGACAGTGGTATTGGTATAGCGAACCAAACGATGAGCGTCGGTAGCTACCATCGTAATCTTCTCCTCGCTCAAGTCGAAATAAATACCATTCATCACTGGTCGCAACTCGTCATCAGCGGTACAGAAGATTGTCTTATTCACAGCATCCAATAGCACATCTGCCCCAATCTCAAAGCCATTCTCACCAGCCTCGATAGGCATCTCTGGATATTCATTGCCATTCGCACCCACAAAGCTGTAGGTACCATTCGCACTCGTGATATTCAACCCAAAGTTTTGGTCATCAATATGGAATGTCAATGGCTGCTCAGAAAATTCCTTCAAAGTCTCCAATAAAATCTTTGCTGCCACAGCCACTTTTCCTTCGCCTTGAGCGGCTTCCACCTGCATAGAAGTACGAAGAGTCGTCTCACCATCTGACGCCGTTAAAGTCAATTGTTCGCCTTTCAAATCGAACAATACGCACTCCAAAATCTGTAAACTATTCTTGGCCGCAATCACACGGCTAGCTGCTTGCAATTGTGCAAACAATTCCTTACTTGATACATTAAATTTCATATCGGTATTAATTTATAAAATTCTAGTTTTAGTTTGGGCATTCACATAGCACACCCTTTCGGCTGCAAAGTTACAAAAAAAATGCCATTTATGCAAATTATTTGTATATTTTATTTATTTTTTGTACCTTTGCAGTCCGAAAAGAGTAAAAAAGAGAGATGATTGGTGTTTTTGACAGCGGCTACGGCGGACTGACAATTCTGAATGAGATCCGCAAAGTTCTTCCTGAATATAACTATCTGTATTTGGGTGACAATGCCCGTGCACCTTACGGAACTCGCTCATTTGATGTAATTTACGAATACACACTCCAAGCTGTCAACTACCTACACCAACAAGGATGTAATCTAATCATCCTTGCTTGTAACACAGCTAGTGCCAAAGCCTTGCGGACCATCCAGCAACGCAATATCAACCCTGATACACTCCGCGTGTTAGGTGTTATTCGCCCGACAGTAGAGGCTATTCCTGCGCACACATGCACGAAACACATAGGTGTACTTGCTACCCCTGGAACAGTAGCCTCTGACAGTTACGTCATTGAGTTGCTCAAACAAGACCCAACACTCACCATTACCCAACAGGCATGTCCGATGTGGGTACCGCTGATTGAATCGGGTGAACATCTTAACGCAGGTGCCGACTATTTCGTGGAAAAATACCTCACCCAACTCCTTACCCACGACCCACTCATCGACACACTTATTCTCGGTTGTACGCACTACCCTCTCCTCCAACCAAAGATCGAACGTTTTTTGGCAGGCATTGGTCGTCCAATTTCCATTGTTTCGCAAGGCAAGATTGTTGCCAATAGTTTGGCAGATTACTTACGACGACATCCTGAAATAGTTGCACGCATCTCTTCGGATTCGGACAGAAAGCCAGAAGCCGTCTTGTATCTCACAACAGAATCGGCAAAGAAATTTGAAGAATCTGCTTCGCTTTTCCTTGCCGAACCTACACGAGTTCAACATATTGAACTATAATTCCTAGTTTATTTTGATGCCAACTTCATCACCTCGTCTGCTATTAATCTTGCAGAGTCTGGCAGTGCCAAAGTGAGGATATTTTTCTTTAAGTTTTCTAGTTGAGTCTCATCATGGATAAGTGCTAATGCGCTAGTTATCAGTGCATCTTTTGCATCTATATCTTTTACCAACACCGCAGCATCCTTCCTAACAAGCGCCATAGCATTGTGAGTTTGATGATCTTCTGCCACGTTAGGAGATGGCACCAAGATGGATGGTTTGCCGAGCAAGCAGAGTTCGGATATTGACGACGCTCCTGCACGCGAAATCACCAAATCCGCTAACGCGTATGCCAGCGGCATTTGGCTGACGAAGTCGGTGCAGATGAATTTTGAATTTTGAATTTTGAATTTTGAATTATATTCCTCTAGCGCAGTTTGGCAATCCGCAAAATAGTTCTTTCCCGTTTGCCAAATCACTTGTATATCACTATCAACCAAGTCGTTGAGGTGGGAAATGATACTTTGGTTGATAGTGCGTGCACCCAAACTACCGCCGATAATGAGCAGTGTTTTTTTGTCTGCGGAGAAGTTCACTCCGAACTCCTGATTGAAATATTTGATTGCCTCCTCTCTCGTTCCCGAAGTCAAGTTCTGACGCACAGGATTACCCGTAAGAATGATTTTTTCTTTCGGAAAGAAACGTTCCATCCCTTCGTATGCCACACAGATTTTCTTGGCATCGTCTTTTAGAAGTTTGTTCGTCACGCCTGCAAAGCCATTTTGCTCTTGCAGCAGGATGGGGACTCCCATTTTCGCAGCCATTTTCATGGCAGCACCGCTGGCATATCCCCCTACACCGACCCCCACATCTGGACGGAAATCGCGGACAATTTTGCGTGCTTGTATCATCGAGCGAATCAGGTCTATCACTACACGGACGTTCTTCCATGGACGACTACGGTCGAATCCCTTGACAGGAAGACCGATAATCTGATATCCCGCTTGTGGTACACGCTCCATCTCCATGCGTCCGAGCGCTCCTACAAATAGGATTTCGCAATTTGGGTCAGCTTCGCGCAGTGCGTTTGCAATACTTACGGCGGGGAAGATATGTCCACCAGTTCCGCCACCAGAAATTAGGTACTTCATGGGTGTCTAATAAATTTGTGCAAAGATACTACAAAAAATGCATATACGCAAGTTAAGTTAGTATTTTTGAATTAATTTCTAGTCTCTATCTACAGCGTATCATCAGCGCATCTACAGCGCAATTCTCTCAAAAAAACAGTTAGAACAACTTGCAATCCTTATTCAATATGTATCTCAGGAACATCCTCCTCGCTGGCCACCAAAGTAGATTGCTGACGAGCATGCAGTTCGTTTTGTTCGCGTGCTACGCACATGATAATGCCAAAATAGATGCTGGTAATGAGCGCACTAGTACCACCACGACTAATCATTGGCAGCGGTTGTCCCGTGACAGGACCAATGCCCACGGATACCATCATACTAATCAGCGCTTGGCAGGTGAGCATTAACGCCAAGCCCATGACCATTAGCATGGCAGAATAGTCGGCATACTTGCTACTGCTCAAGCACGAACGGAATAGAATGGCTAGATAGAGTAGCATCAAGAATAGCGCTCCGATGATCCCAGATTCCTCCACGATAATAGCAAAAATATAGTCTGCAAAGGCCTGTGGCAAGAAGTCTCGCTCTTGGCTATTGCCTGGCAAAACACCCAATGGCGAAGCACCTCCACGTGCAATAGCTACCTTAGCAATCGAGCGTTGGTAGTTGTCGTCAGTGAGTTTAAATGCTTGATCAGGAGTTTTCCATTCAGCCACCATATCATCAATACGTCCTACCCAAGTAGTGGCACGTCTCATGACACCAGTGACAGGACGGTTGGGTTCGATATAGACCTTTTCAACGAAAAAGTACCCAGCAATGAGCATCACCATCGCTATCAACACCGTTGTTCCCCAATATTTAATATGTACGCGTGCGAGGAAGAAAAGCAGAAAAATAATGCCCGCCAACAAGATCGCCGTAGATAAATTGCCTACCATGATCAAGCCACAGACTACCACCGCAAGTGCCATGACGATGAAGAAGTATTTCTTTTCATCCTGTTCGTTTTTGATTCTGCTCAGCAAGTCGCTAACTACCAGTATGAGAGTGAGTTTTGCCAATTCAGATGGCTGAAAAGTGATGCCAAAAATACGCAACCAACGTGTAGCACCATTGATCTCTACACCCATACCAGTAAAGGTCAGGATCAGAAAAACAATCGAAATTGCCAAACCCAAATAACTGGAAATACGGATGAACTTGCTCGGAACAAACTGCAATCCAAAAGCAAGCGCTACACCAGCGGCGATAAAGAGCATTTGCTCCATGATTGGTCCAAGAGTGGAACTGTTCTTCTCAAACGCAAGTGTGCTACTCGCCGAAAACAAAGCAAGTATCGCAACAATGATGAGTATGCCAAAAAGCACCCAATACACCTTATCAATGTAGTTGCGCTGCTGCAAGAGGCGGGTTTGAAGGGTAGATATATTCATAACTGTAGTTTAGTGTTTAGTGTTGAAAGTTTAGAGAGTTCGCACTGCTTGCATAAACTGTTTGCCACGATCTTCATAGTTCTTGAAAAGATCGAAGCTCGCGCAGCAAGGCGAAAGTAATACCGTATCTCCCTCATTAGCAGACTGATAAGCTGCTTGTACAGCATCAGTAAGGTTGTTGGTAGAGATATACTTAATGCCCATTGCTCCAAAGTGCTGAATGAGCTTCTCATTGTCCTTTCCCATGAAAATCAGGGTGTGGCATTTCTCACGAACCAATGCATCAATCTCGCTGTAATCATTACCTTTATCCGTGCCACCAAGAATGAGTACGGTAGGAGTAGTCATACTCTCAAGCGCGTACCAACAGGAATTGACATTGGTAGCTTTGGAGTCGTTGATATAGCGTACACCGCGAACAGTAGCTACATATTGCAGACGATGGTCCACACCTGCAAACTGCTGCAAACTCTCGCGAATCACATCGTTGTGGATATTCAGAATCTGAGCTGCCAAACCTGCCGCCATCGAGTTGAGCTGATTGTGCTTGCCTTTGAGGCTAAGCTCATCCAACGGCACACGCAAAGGTGTAATATCTGATTTAGTATTGATAACCAAGCGACTACCATCGGTATATGCCAC
>JAEIGA010008962.1_pt1 | contig 15134 bp, 22 predicted proteins | sample 9270691 | NCBI WGS metagenome assembly JAEIGA01 (sample SAMN17057246, study PRJNA624740) | gut metagenome | biome: biome; isolation source: fecal sample | host: Bos grunniens | place: China: Xizang | collected 2019
CCGGGGAGGCCATCTGCGTGTCGTGCTGGGCCAAGGAGAAGGAGAAGGAACTCCTGGACAGGCTGGTGGAGGCGAAGAAGCCGAAACTCGACCTGGAAGATTTCGCGAGGTTATAGGATGCCCCGCTTCCAGCTCGACCCTTCCAAGTCCGCCATGGAGAACCTGTACGAGGCTGCACGCATAGCCACGGCAGTGGTGATGCGCCGGTACAACTACTACGGACTCCGCGGGAAACTCCGGGATGAGCTGTTCGAGGAGATAATGCACCGCACCGTGGAGCACTTTGTCTATGTGAAGGTTCGGCGCCACACCTACGCGCACACCACCAGGGACGGGAAGCACAAGCTGGTGTTCCTCGATAACGTGATATCTTCCAGTTGGACGGCATCCGTGTGGACAGTGAACAGGTTCATGGCGCACCTTACGGTCATGAGCCGGACGTCGGACATAGAACCAATCAAGTTCCGACTGGGGAATGACGACCGGCTGCCGAACTACCTGACACAGGACGACTGCCCGTCGAGGTCGCACAAGAACCAGAAGCTCTACAGCCACCTGAAGCGTCCCCAGGACCGCGCCAAGCGTCTCCGGGAGGACTACCTGGACTACACATTGCAGGCCCGGGAGATGCACCTGTGCGAGATTCTGCCGTTCCACAGGTGGCTGGGACGAAACGGCTACACCGCCGAGAACGACCCGGGACTGTTCTGGGCCCTGCTTCCCGACCGGGAGAAGAGGGAGATTCTGGGGGACGCCAGGTTCGCCGACGAGGAGAAATCCACGAAGTACGAGATATGCCGCCGCAAGTACCAGCGGGAGTACGCCAGGAAGCGCAGGCGGGCCAAACAGGATGAAATGAACAGGAGGCTCACGGAACTCTACGGCGAGCCTGGACCCGGTCGCCGGTGGGTGGAGCGCAGCGACGGGAAAATAATACAGAGGAGGATATGATGAATTCCATTTTCAACGCCGTCTACGTGGCGATATTCCTGAAGTTCCTGGAGGCGCTCATCACTAAAATCCGCGTCCCGGTTGAGCACGACCTCAAGGTGGAGCACAGGGATTCCAGCGACAACTGGTACATCTGCTGCGGGGGCCACTACATAGTGTGGCAGGACTCCAAGGAGGAAGCCCAGGTGTTCTGCTGGAATGCGATAGCCAGGTGCAAGTCCCTGTCCACATGGCTCTCGATAGTCGAGACCGCCGAGGAGAAGCCCCTGGTCGCAGCCGAGGAAATCCCGGGGCTGACCCCGGACGAGATAGATGCGCTCAACATTGAAATCGACAGCATGGATTAGCTGGAATAAAAAAGGGCCTCCCTTACGGGAGGCTCCGTTTGAGTGCAAGGAACACAAACAAGGAAACAAACTAGAGGGCGGGCGGTAGGTATTGAGGAAAATTCAAAGTAGGAACCGCCATTTGCCCAGAGAGGAAATCTACTTTCCGGTCATTCTCTTGAACAGTTTCTCGTCGACTGTCACCTCGTCGATTCTATCCTCTACCCACTTGGTGAGTCCACCCGGGAAGAGCATCAAATAATCGACCTTGTGCCTGAGGTCGTCGCGGAGTCTCATGTTCACCTTTACCGTCTTCACGGGCTTCAATTTAGAAACTTTACTTGGCACGGTCAACCTCCCTGTCGAGCTCCTCGAGCTCCTCCAGGTGCATCCGTCGGAGCTCCTCGAAGGGGGAAGGGTCACCCGGTTTCAGTTCGCCTCTCTCCCGCATCAGGCGTTCAAGTTCCTCGAGGTCGCTGAGCACCTCTATGTCGCGCTCCCGGGCTTGCCTGGGAGTCTCCCCGAACAGGTTACGTTTGACCATCTGGAACCTCCGGTCGCAAAATCCATTTTTTCCCTGTCTTGGACTTCGGGAACGGAATCTGCATGCACATGGATTCCGGGAACCACTTCGGCTTCCCGTTTATGCACACGCGTACCTGCCCGACGTGGGTGTTCTTCGGCTTGTTTTTCGCTTGCTGTTGGCGGGCGAGGCCGCGTTCGACCACGGACTGGGCTAGGCCCTGGGAATCAACGGTGTTTACGTGGTTGAGCCGCCTCAATCTGTCACGGATTTCGAGCTCCACAGAGCAGTAGGGCTCGTCCGGGTCCCTGGTCCAGCGTGCGGATTCGAGGAGCAGCTCCTCGAGATATAATCGTTCTTCAGCTTCTGTCATTTGAAACCTCCTTACATCAAATATAGCAATTTCTTGTGTGGCCGGTGTGGTCAATCCTTACGGAGATTTTTTAGCAGCCTGGACACAAGATTCCATGCGAACTGAAACAGTATGAGCCAGGCCACACCGAGGATGGCTGCATAGGCAGTTCCCTCTCCTTCCGGGGCGAGTACCGGCCCTACTACCAACATCATGACAAAAGCCCCACCTACATGCAGAGTATTCATCGGGTCCCATGCCAGGGCACACGCAAGAACCAACAGGAAAATGATAAGTAGTATAGCCATGGTTTCCTCCTAATTCATGCCGGATTGGACCGCCTGGCATCCTTCCGGCGCTTGATAGCATCCTTGATACTGTACCAGGCGATGATAGCGATTACTAGACCCATAGGCACCAGGAACATACTCAAATGAAATGCGGCTGAATTTTCCAATCCGGTGGACTTTCCAATCAGGTAGTCAAGACCTAGCCAGAATAGACCGACCAGTAGCCCCTGGCCTTCCTTTGTGGAGAAGAACGCCAGGACTGCGAGAACAATTATCGCCAGGACAAAGAGCAGAACCGGCACCGATATAATAATGCTCAAAAGATTAGCCATGGTTTCCTCCTACGGGTTCCACTCAAACCGCTTTTGATGTTTTTCGATATATTTCACAGTTTTCTTCACCAACTGGTAAGCCTTCCGTGGGCGGTCGCCCCCTATAACATGCTTCACAATTATACGGTGTTCATTCAGGAAGGCTTCCGCATCATATACCACTATGATGTTCTCATGTCCGTCTACCTTGATGAGGCCTCTGGTCCTGTCTTCACAGAGCAACATGTATGTCTCGGATATGTCGCTTCGGGACATAATTCCTGCGACAGAAACGTCGCCACACGGATAGTTGAGCATCTTGTTTATCTTGTCCGAAGGCCCCCCATAGTAGGTAGACATATGGTTCTTTGAAATTGCTGTCTCTACGCACCAGTCGGCATTTTCCCATACCAGGCATCCTGAATCTTCACCGAACGCCAGTGCCACCAGGGCGAGGATTGTAACTGCTATGTTTCTCATGTTTTGCTCCTTGTTTGGTTGTTCCTTGTTGCACATATACCGTTAGCCAAAATCCGGGCCCCGGTACCTCCCTGCCGGGATACGGTGGTCCGGGAGGCTCCTAGTTCTTCACCAGCTTCAGGTCAGCATGTTCTTCCTTCCCGCGGCAGTCCGGGCAGAGGTCGCGGAGGGCGTTGCCGTCCTTGTCCGTGGCGAGCCACTGGTCCTCCGTGCAGTCCCCGTAGGTTACCTCGAAGAGGTCGCAGTCGACTTCCGGGAGGTCGCAGTCCTTGTTCTCCTCCCAGTTGTCGTCGTCGATGGCGTCCACCATCGTCACCTGGATGCAATGGGCGATGGCACGCTTGAGGTCCCAGGAGCCGTCCAGGAACGTCTCGATGGGTCCCGGGACGATGCCGTACGGGGCGAGCTCGAGGAGCTGCTCCGGGGTAAAGGGGCAGACCCCCTTCTTGCCGCAGCCCTCGACATCGTCGGTCCAGGCGACCCTGGCGAGGACGTCGAGGTACTTGTCGTCCTCGAGGATTTCATTCACTGTATCGGCGACGAGGCTGAAGTCGATGTCCTTGCCGAACTGGCCGCGCACGTGGGCGACGATGACGTTGGTGTAGACCTTGGTCTTGATTTGGATGTTGTGCATGTTGGTTTCTCCTTTGTTAGTTGTTGATGCGGGTGTAATTGTGTTTTCCCCAGTAATCGAAATTTTCCTCATTCGGGATATACAGTTCGACTGAACTGTGTGCTCGGTCCCGAAGCCATTCACAGACGTCGTCGAGGTCGTGAAGGTCCGGGAGGTTCCCATCCGCGTCGGCATAATTGGGGTCGTCAATGAGCGAGGCACAGTCATCCAGGACGATAAAGTCCGGGTACGTGACTACGAACTCTCCAACGTTGTCTTCTATCGCGATTTCGCCATTGTAGTCTAGGATGGCGGCTGCCGCTTCGAGGACTTTCCCCTTCAGGTCCGCTTCGCTGAGCCCGTGATGTTCGAGTTTTAGGCTGTCGCCGTTCTTGAAGCTGTTCTTGCTTGCCATGATTTACTCCTTGTGTATGGTTTATACTTACTGTACTTACAAATATAGCAATTTTGTCGTGCAGCGGTGTGCATTTGCCTTTAGCCAAAATCCGCCCCCCGGCACCCCCCTGCCGGAATACGGTGGTGGCGGAACAAATTTCTTAACGAAAAAAGCCTCCCGTAAGGGAGGCCTCCGTTTGGTGATAGGAACCCAAATAAGAAACAAACTAAAGGGCGGGAAGTAGTCGGATTTCTTAACGGGAAATTGCCCATGCGGGCTAGAGGAACTTCCGTTTGCCCCGAAAACTATTTGCCTCTCACGACCTTCAGAGCCTTGAGTTCTTCCGGCGTGACCTTCATTGCATCCAGGGCATCTTCAAAGAACTTACTGACCCCGCCTTCACGGCACTTGAGTAGGTCTACCTTGTCCTGTAGGTCGTCGCGGTAGCGCATGGTTATTGTCTTCGTCTTCATGCGCCTCAATTTAGCTTTATGTGCTTGCATCGTCAACACCCGTCAATACACCTGGCTTAATTTGCCAGCGATACCCTGTCGGGCTCTGAGTATACGGTACCTTCTCGAGCTGGCTTTCGTGCAGTGTCAACTTCTTCCCGCCGACACTGACGCGGTGGTAACCGGGGCGCAGCTGCCCGTGACGTTGTCCGGCCTTGGCCTTTTGGCGGGCAAGCCCTCGTTCAATTACCGACTGTGGTTCACAGTTGGAAATCCCCTCGATGCCCAGGAGCCGCCGGGCGCGGAGGCCAACTTCCAAACGTATGGCGTCATCAGCATCATTATCAATGTGCCACTTGGTTGATTCTAACAGAATGTCCAGAATGAGCTCACGCTCGACTTGTTCGCGTTCTTGTGGGGTCATTTCTTTTTCCTCTTGGTTTTAGTTTGTTCCTGCTTCTGTTGGTCGAAGTCCTGAAGCGCTCTCAGGTGCGCCTGATATATGTGGTATACGATGGTCTCGCGGTTCGCCTTTATCTCTGCCCATGCGCTCGACAGACTGTCGGACTTGTCTTTCTTTATGGGCATCACGGCAAGAGGGAAACTTGTGTAATCGTACATGCATCCATTATGATGTACCCACCAGTCTGCGGCAGCCTCGATTTTCCTGCAGCGGTTCTCAGTATTCGACCACTTGCTATTCGCGTGCTCGCAATGCTCGCGAATCAGTTTTAGTTCATGCAGAATCACACCGGCCATGATACAAATCACGACGAACGCGCCGACGGCAAGACCTATTGCAAATTCTATAGTCATGGAATTCTCCAAAAAGAGTGGCCCACCCCGATATGACAAACCTGGCGCGGGACGGGGCGGACCTATGTAGAGGAAAATCTCCCGCGCCAGTAAGATAAAAAGGGTGCCGATGAGGAACATAAGGAAGTTCAAAAAAACCCCACCGGCACCCAACCGGTACCAGCGCCCCCGGACTCGAACCGGGACCCCCCGCCACTCCAGGCGATGCTCTACCACTGAGCTAGACGCTGTTGATGCCCGCCGCCGTCAAAGGAAAAATGCTAGAGCAAGGCGGCAGCGACGGGCAAAGGTTTAACGCCGGGCGGCTTGGACCTGGAATGAAGCTATGAGCACACTTCCCGCCCGGCGTTAGTTTGTCTACATCAGAAGGGGAGGTCCGAAAGGTCTTCGTCTCCTTCAGTCAGACCTTCCTGGGCCATCGCCTGGGAAGCCGTGACAACGTCAGGACCTGCCGGTTGCTGTGCAGGGTTGGTCACCTGGAGCGTGTCCCGGGCCTGGCCCATGAATGCGTTCGGGTTGGGTACTCCCATGAAGGCGGCAGCATCGGTGTTCTGTGTCACCTGTGCGTTAGCAGGCATCTTAGGAGCCTTCTTGCCAGTCGCGGCAGGAACCGCAGAGCCAAGCCCGCCAGGAAGCCCAGCAGGAAACGTGGCCGCCTTAGGTGCCTCCTCCGGCTTGACGGTGATGCCCGGGGCCCAGAGCTGGGCAACTGCACCCTTCGCGAGGAAGGCAGGAATCTCGGCCGTGGTCACCGGGACCTTGACACCCTTCTTGAGGGGCAAGATGTTCGCGATGTCAGCATAGGTCTTGCCGTTGTACTCTCTGTTGTTCACAACAATCTGGGCGCCGAAGCCTACCATCTTGTCGCAGCTGAAACCTTCGGTCATGCGTTCAAGCGTGGCCTTCGTCCAGCTGTTGATAAGCAGGTACAGGTTGCTGCGGTCATTGATGACAAGCTTGCAGGGCTTGGAGCGCAGGTAATACTGTTGCCCGCCTTCAACAATCTGGAACACGAATTGCACCTTCTGGTCCATCACGCTCTTGTCGTTGAAGTTGGGGAACTCGCGGATTACCACGCCGATGCAGCAGCCGTTGTAGCTACCCGGTTCCAGTGTTTCGAAATCTCCGGCCTCGGATTGGGCGGCAAAGAAAGGATTGTTCTCTTGTGACATGTTATACCTCATTGGTTTGTGATGCTTCGCGACCTTCAACTTCCGGTCTTTGTGCATCTGGTTTGAAAGTTCCGTTTTCCACCATCTCGATGATTTCGAGCTGGCTCTTTAGAAATGGTTTAGGTACCAGGAATCCCGGGTAGTCCGGGTTAAATTCAGGCGGTACAGTGTTCATCTTTGTCATCTTGGTTTTCCTCGCACTCGTGTACTCTCGTACTCGTGTAATAGAAATCTAGCAATTTCTGCTTGTCATGGCGTGTCATCGAGTCGACCGCCTGTGTAAAAGTTTCGTTACGTTTGCTTCCCCGCATGTACACAGCGACAGCACTCTCTTCCACCTTGCCGACACCCGGCTCGAATCGTACCCACGGCATAAGTTACCCCAGTCTGCAGGCCCACTCTACAAGGTTGGGCCATTTATGTTTCGTCCACTTCTCGTCATCCCACGGGCACTGTATTTCAAGTATTCCCTCGCCAAGCCCGTTGTTCATCGCCCACGCGAACAGGCTCTTGACCTTTCCGTATCGTTCCCCGGCGCCTACCTGGATGTTGCCCAGCTCGTTCACCAGCCAGTTCCTGATGCGCTCGGACGTGTTCGCGTCGCGCTTGCTGAACGCTTCCTGCATGCGCTTCACACGCTCGGCTTCTTCCTTCGCTGCCCAGTCCATGTACATGTCAAGGTCGAAGTCCCAGGGATTGCCCTTGTTGCGATACCAGCGATAGCGGTCACGCACATCCGGGTTAACGAGCGGCAACAGCTGCCAGTGCCCACGATGGAAGCAGCATTCGTCCACTCCAGGGAAGTTGAAGCACAGGTTGTCGCGCACCTTCCGGGATTCCAGCAGCTCGCACGGCAGTTCCTTGACCAAGGGAATTACAACGCGGTAACGGTCGCCTTCTTTTGTTCCATGGGAATAACTTGTATACAATGAGTACTGCAGGTCCTTATGCTCGGCGATGAACCGTTCTATGCTCATGCCGTTGTCGTAATCGAGCTGTAAAGCATACAAACTCTTGATGTTGGCGCCGATGCGGCGTGGCAATCCGGTCTCGGTCTCCGAATCCAATTCCGGGTTGTCCACCATCGTTCCGAAGATTGCAAGCGGGGCGAAGTCCTTGGCGTCGTTCTTGTGCCCGCCGTCGAAAGGCGTGGGCACGGAAGGGTTCTGCATGTGCCACGGGAAGTTGTATGCGGCCAGGTCCACCTCGCGCATCACCTTGGCGAACTTGCCGGACATGTATAGGAACGTTCTCATATCAATTCTCCATCGTTCGCGGGCGCATCCATCGGCGTGTAGACAGGGCGCCCCGTCGCCGGGTTCTGCACTGGTTCCATGTTGTCGAACTTGCGCATGATTCCTTCCATGTAGTAGATGCCGGCAATCTTCTTTCGTCTGCATCCGTACTTAACTGTGAGTAGTCGTCGAATGTCTCGCTTGAGGAACTGGTTCATCGTGTTCTTGTCCGAATGGTTCCGCATCGTCTCGGAGATAGCCTCAAAGATTTCAGTCTGCGCAAGGCGCGAATTCTTGTTCGTAAACGAGAACGTCTCCTGTATGTAGCTCGCGAAAGTTGCGGCATCTATATCGACACAGTTGTCCTCGGCAAGCTGCAATGCGCTCGTATTTGGTTTGATGACAGCATATGGTGCCGGGCATACCCGCTCGAACGCCTGCTTGCACTTGTACAGAATATGTGGCATTTCCTTGAGAAGACCACCTTCGAGGTCGTATCCGTTGTTAATCTTCCTTCCCTCGCTGTCACGCACGAAATTGCCGTTATCATCAAGGAAGTAGAACTTCTTCTGAATCTCCACTGGCGGTTCACACATCTTGATATACAAACAACGTCTTGCCTCGTTGCGGTTGTCGAAGTTCACGTCCGGCGCCTCGTTCGCGGCTATCCATACAATAGGATTCAGCCGGACGGTAATGATTGGCTTGTTCTTCCGGTTGACGGATACGGGGTCATGTCCTGTGAGGTTATGGATGAGCTGGCTCTTCACGGACAGTCCGGTCTTCACGTCGGAAAGGATTACCATGCGCTTGCCAATGGCATCCTCGAGACCGAAGTCGCTGTTTATGGTCTGGCCAAGGGAACATGCCAGTCGCTCCCCGGCAAATGTCGCTATCGCATTGAGCAGGCTCGACTTGCCGTCACCACCCTCGCCGTGAATCCAGACATACTGATTCAGTCGGCACTTGGCGAAGAACGTCGCATAGATTGCCGCCATGAGCGAATCGCGGCAAGACGGTTCGACAGCCTCGAGGAAACCGTCGAAGTCCGGGGTAGGCCCTTCGGTGATGCTGTTGAGGTCGAAATATGCCATGGCAGGTTCATTAGGGTCGTTGGTCAACGTGGGCAGGTCGATGCTCTTCCTGTAGAAAAACGTCATGTTGTCGATACCGGTGTCAAGCTCCTCGAGTTTTAATGGAATGTCCTGCATTCCCCTTGCAATCTCGCAGTGCTTTAGCCTGCCCTCGCAGCTCCTCTTCATCATGTCAATCCACCCTTCCAGTCGCTCCCTGAACTGCTCCATTAAAGCCTGGCTTCCTTCTATGTGGGACATGGTCTTGGGAAGGTGCTTCTTGTGCAGCTTCCAGTAAGGGACATGCTCGTATACCTTCTGCGCTCCGTCCTTGTTCACGAACACGGTCACCACTTTCGAGAGCGACCTTATGACCAGGCAGTCGATAAGTCCAGAACGAATCTGTCCCTTGACCTTGGTGAACGGCTTCTCGCTATCGCCGACTTCCTCCCATATGGTTCCCTGCAATTCCGGTACCCTGACATACACTATGGCCTTTCCGTCCTTTGCGTACGTGTACATGAAGTTCTCGGTAATGTAGTTCTGCAGAATAGGGTCTATTTCACGGACGTACGGTGGGAACTCCATCTGCTCCACTGTCAATATGAACTGGGTGAACTCCTTCTCCTGCTTGTCCTCGCTGAGCGCGTAGAACCGGTCGACATTGATACCGCACAGCCACCCGAACGTATTCGGTGTCGACATCTTCCTGCGCACTTCGGCCACGGCGGAGTCGACGTCCTTCTTTGATTTCGGTAGGGTATCGACGGCTGCTATGTTATCGTCAACGTTTACGCCTAGCTTCTTTATGTTGAGCAGCAGGCCTAGCCATCCGGCGGTATCATACTTTGAAGGGTAAATCTTGGCGATTCCGCATAACAGCATCAGGTCATCAAAAGTCATTTAAGGTCCTCCGGTTATAATCGTTTCTCGTCGGCCTCGCCATTTGCCGCGCTACCTCCCTGCGGAGTATGACGAATGCGCACGGGTGCGAGCTCTGCCAATCTGAGTTTATATCCGCCGGTTTCATTTCGTATTCATCGCGACCCTGGAATATCGACTTGGTCGATATGTATCCGTTTTCCTTGGCCGCTCTGTTCATGTTCCTGGGTACGCTCCGGTCGGAAGAGGCGAGGAACACATGTTCGCCCCGTCCGAACCGGTCGTCCAGTGCAAGGAAATTGCGTATCGACGGAGAGAAGTAGAACCATCTTAGTGGGAGGGCCACCCGGTCCCGGTCCCATGTCTCGAACGAATCTATTATGCACTGAACATCTATCCTGCTTCGCTTGAACTGTATCCTGCGCACCGCGAACCCGTGCCTGAACAGCCAGTTCCTTATACTTAGCAGCTCGTCGGCCAGATGGATGCATTCGGAACCGGACACGATAGTCAGTGGCATCGCTATGTCGAGGTCCCTGGTAAGGTTTATCCGGTCGCTTCCAATCCGGTTGAAGTGATAGACATAGTCTATGTCATGGTAGCAAACGCCGCAATGGGATGTGCCCTCGGCATTGCATTCTATACTGTCGGGCTCGTATACAGCGGCACCGACATGCTTGAACCAGAAGAATACGGAACCTGGGGTATCCTCGTTGCAGTGGCTCCACTTCTCGTCTATTATTCCGTGCTTGATAAGCTGTGCCTCCAGGGTGCGCTCCCTGGTAACACCGTCGCAGGCGCCTATTAACAGGATATCCCTGTCCTCGCCCGGATACTGGTTCTTGGATGTGGCGAATTCCATAAGCAGGTCTCCAAAATCGAAGACCCGACCAGGGCGCCACTCCCCGGTCGGGTCAAGAAGTCCTTGCGGACTCGTTTAAACTCTTTTAATGAAGGTCGACGTGGCGGGCCGTGCCGGACTGAGTGTCCGAACAATTCTCGGTGTTTCCCGCCGATGGGCACCTTTTCCTACGGGCCCTGGCCACGGAAGCTGTGTGGCACCGACACCGCTCTGCCATTCTGCGCGAGGGGAAGCGACTCCCGTGTCGATGTTTCAAATATAGCAAATACCGGAAAGGTTGCAATGCCTTCCCGGAATATTTTTATAAGAAATTTCATTTTATTTTGTACGCAAATATAATCTTACAAAGTACTTGACGATTATACTGTTTTGTAAGATTATATTTAAAAAACTCCAAAATCTGGGGCAAAAGGGATAAATTTTTGGCGTGGGGCAAAATCATGGGGATTTAAATCTAGCCTTACTGCCATAAGGAAAGGGGCTCGAGGGCATCACTTTTCTCTACTTCAGAAAAAAAATAAAAAAAATATATATAAGAATATTTAAGGAAATATATATAGGAGGGAGGATGCCCATAAAAACGTGCCCCACCTGCCCCTACGGGATGACCTCGCCCTCGACCAGGTCCTTGAGGTCCTCGGGTGCCCGGACCGACTGGTACCAGGTCATCGCCGTACCGGCACCGTGCCCGAGCAGCTGGGACACCCTCACGATGTCGCCCGACTTCCTGTAAAGGATGTTGCTGACCGAGGTGCGGAAAGTCTTGAGCCCGCCCTTCGGGACACCCGCCCTCTTGATGGCCTTGCTCAGTACAGTGAACCTCGAAGCCTGGCACGGGCTGCAGGCCGAGAAAATCCTCTGGCCGGGTTCTCCCCTTATCGCCTCGAGATTCGCCTGCAGCGAGTACGGGAGAGGGCAAAAACGTTCCCGCCTGGTCTTGACTATCTCCGCCCGGAAGTGGAGCACCCCGGTGTCCGGGTCGAGGTCGGACCAGAGCAGGTCGTAGGTCTCGCCGGGCCTGCTCCCTATTACTGACATCACCGTGAAGTAAAGCCGGTACTGTTCCGTGCTCTCCGGGGTGTTGCTCCTGACGTTCATGATAATCTCGTTCATCTGTTCACGGGTCCACGTCGATTTTGTCGGAGGCTCGACCTTTACCTTGGGCAGCCCCTTCTTGAGGTCGTCACGCCCGAAGTGGTCGAACAGGTTCTCGAGGGCGTTCACGTACCCGTGCCTGGTCGTGCTCTTCAGGTTCACCGTCTTGGTCGCGAAAATCTCCGCGACCTTGTCCGCGGTAAGGTCAATGATATTCACGCCCCTGAGGAGCCACTGCGCGGCCCTGAGGTAACGGCTGATGCTCTGTTCGCGGTAACCTTCCACCTTCATCCGCTCTGTCCAGATGTCGAGCACGCCGCCAGGGAGGTCGACAGGACTGCGCAGTTCCTTCTGCCGCAGGTCCAGGGCGTTGAGGGCGTCACCGGTTGCACCCTGCCGGTCGAGCTCCGCCTGGGCCACCTTGACCTTCATGAGCTGGACCTCTGCCTCCTTCCGGTCGTGGGTCTTGAGGTTCACGTCTGTGACCTTGCCGTGGTCGTTCTTCCGGATATACCAGAATCCCTTGTCCCTTTTGTTCTTGATGAATATGCAGTACGATGCCATTGTATTGTTCCTTTTTGGTTGTGGGTCTTGATTGCACGTAGTTGAAATCCGCACTTAATCGTGTACTAAATCTAGGATTTTGACCGGGCGCGACCTGGGAAATTTGCCGAAAATGACCATAAAATTCCACCTGTTCCCAGGACAGGCTGCGCCAGCGAAACCGCTAATTCCAAATAGTACGCGCAAATGCTGGGATTTACCGCGCACATGCACTAAAAAATGCATAAAAGGTGTAGTTTGATGGTGAGGTAGAAATGATGCCATCGAAGAAAAAGACACCGCAGAAGCACTACGACATCCTGACAGGGATGGAAATCGCCGACAGTGGGCCGGAAGTGAAGGCTCCGGTCAGCGACAGCAACCTGCCGCCCGTCTCGCTGACGGAAACATATAAACATCCCGAAAGGACTCCGGACGAAATCATGAAGGCGGAATACCCCGAAGTGATGCGCTCGCCGGACTCGACGCAGATACTGCTCTGCATACTGAGGGAACTTGTGATGATGAGAAAAGGAGTACACGCATGAGCACCGAAAATTTCGCAGACGAGGTGGAGACGGTAGAGAAGGCGCCGGAGACGGATAGCGCACAGGAAACCGCGTCCAAGCCCAAGAAAGTAATCGGCAGGCCAATCACCAAGGAGACGGCGAAACAGTACCAGCTGAGCGCTTCCAGGGCAAAGAGACTGCGCAGGCTGGCGAGGGCCCACATGCTGGACTCGATGGTCAACGAGCTCGACCTGGGCAAGGAACTGGTCGACGCGGTCAAGAGCCATGACGAGTCGCGAATCAGGCTAATCGAAAAGGCGGTCCAGATAGTCGGTCTCCACCATGACCAGTCATGCGAGGCCATGGCCCAGCGTCTCGAAATCAAGAGCGACAATACCAACAAGACCACCGGTACCGTGGAAGTCGTGGTCAAGGGACTGGATGTCAAGTAACCGGCAGATAGAGATAGACCTTTCGGGACTGCTGCCGCACCAGCGTGCGCTCATAAAGTCCGACAGGCGCAAGAGCTGCCTCATATGCGGGCGCGGCGCGGGCAAGTCCTATGTCTGTGCCGCCATGTCCCTGCTCTACCTTCTCATGGGCCGCAACGTGCTCGTGGGAGGTTCTACGCACGATACCCTTCACGAGACCCTGTTCCAGGAAATAAAGACGCTGGCGCAGGAATGGGGCATCTACGACATCATCAAGTGGCGGGAATCGCCCATGATGCTCGAGCTCGGGCAGGCGCATGTGTGGTTTCAATTTTACCATGCGGTCGAGTCGGCAAGAGGTTACTCGAGGGTCGGCCTCATAATCTTGGACGAGCTTTTCCTGGCGCCCGCGAACATCCTCACCATATGGGGGCCGACCATGAGAAACGCGGGCTGCACGACCCGCATCGTCGGCGCCACCACGCCGAGGCAGGGCTCGCTCTGGAACATCACGATGAGCGACGCCAAGTGCGACTGGGAAATCATCTCGGCAAAGTCCTCGGACAACACGCACATCACCAAGGAGGAGATGGACCTCATCCTGTCGGAAATCAAGACGACCGACATGTACAACCAGGAAATCCTGGGAATCATTTCCACCGACCTCGGCGCGGCCGCAATCATGGCACTCAAGAATTTCCCGGTGGCACCCAACCCGCTTCCTTCACTCGATACGCGTGTCATCGCAGGGTTCGACGCGGGCGAGGGCGTGGAACGTGACGGCAGCGCATTCTTCAAGCGGCGCGGCAACGAGGTCCTGGAGATGTGGAAGCTCAACGGCATCGACCACGAGGGCTGTGTCCGGAAGATTCGCGAGAGCAACAAGAAGCTCAAGATTGACCAGCTCAACATGGACGCTGCTTTCAGTTCGTACGAATACAACACGCTCAAGTACGAGATTCCCTGCACCCAGATTCATTTCGCCCAGGCGGCACCGGAGGAGTTCAGGAAGGACTACGCCAACATGCGTGCCTACATGTACTTCGGTTTCGTGGACGGAATCTGCAACGGCCTTTACGTGGACGGCTTCGACCTGAGCGCTGAACTCAAGAGGCAGCTGTGCGCGACCACGTGGCACAGGGACAATTCCGGGCGTCTGATTCTGGTAAAGAAGGAAGAATTAAGAGAGGTCTTAAAAATGTCCCCGGATATCGGCGATGCCGGGGCCCTGACATACGTCACGCGCTTTACCGGGGACGACCCCGTCATGACGGCGAACAACATACAGACAGGTCTCACCCGTGCCGAGGAAGAGGCCATCATGAGCGAGTACTAGGAGGAGCAATGCTGAACGTCTACGAGGATTACGAGGGGGTGCTCGCCATGGCCATAAGGCTCAGGAAGGCCAACAGGTGCCCGCGGGACATAGACAACGTCTACGGCGAGATAATGCGCGAGATTGTACGCATGGCGGCGATACTGCTGCCCAAGGAAGACCCGAGGTATACCGTGCACGCCAAGGACTTCATGAGCGAGGACGTGCAGTCGGCGATGCTCTGTCAGTGCCTGGTCGCGGCGGAACGCAACGTCGACACCGAGCAGGGCCACAGGAAGGTCGTGAACTACCTGGTCAAGACTGTACAGAACCGGTTGAGGAACTGGGTGCGCGATACCGAGAAACGCAAGGAGAAGGTCACCATCATGACCGAGTGCGACATGGGCGTGCCCATTTCCGGGATTGCCGACACGGTCATGACGCTCGACGGGCGCATGACCTACGGAGAAACTTCCGGGAAGATTGTAACACAGAACATCAATTAC
>JAEIGA010008963.1_pt1 | contig 15133 bp, 15 predicted proteins | sample 9270691 | NCBI WGS metagenome assembly JAEIGA01 (sample SAMN17057246, study PRJNA624740) | gut metagenome | biome: biome; isolation source: fecal sample | host: Bos grunniens | place: China: Xizang | collected 2019
TGGCGGATATAAAAATGTAGAAGGAAATCATTTAGGTAGTTGGCATTTCAGTTTAGATTATAATGCAAAGAATTGGGGATTACGTGCATATGTAGAACATTTCTTTGAAGATCACTCTCAAATGTTCCTTGAATATGGTTGGAAAGATTTATTATTTGGTATTGAAACCAATTTACCAAAGAATCCTATTATTTCAACCTTGCTTTATGAATATATATCAACAACAGACCAAACTGGAGGCATTTATCATGATGCTACTTCTACCATACCAGAGCAGATTAGTGGTGCAGATAACTATTATAATCATATGATTTATGGTGCTTGGCAGCATTGGGGAAATACGATAGGAAATCCACTATTGATTTCACCAATCTATAACAAAAATGGTCAAATCACAGTCTTTCATAATAGAATAAAAGCACATCACGTAGGAATTATGGGAAGTCCTACAGAGGAAGTAAGCTATCGACTCCTTTATACCCACCACAAGTCTTTAGGTACCTACTTAAAACCTACGACAGATCCATTGTACGCTAATTATTTTATGGCCGAAGTGGGATACAAACCGAAGTGGGGCAGAGGCGTTAGTCTTACAGCCTCATTGGCCGGAAATACAGGTGATATTTTAGGTAATAGTCTAGGCGGAATGTTTACCTTGAGATGGAATGGAAACATTAACAAACAAATTTCAAAATAATGAAAAGAAATATCCTTGCAGTTATTTTTATTTTTATCATAGCATCATGTGCAAAAAATGATTGTAATGGTGACTTAGATGGCACATGGCAGCTGATATCATGGCAATCAGTAGATGGCACTCATCAGGTAGCAGATAAAACGTCAGGAATATATTGGCACATAAAGTTATCTCTTGTCAAGATGCATAAACCATCAGAATCACTTTATTATCTTTCTTACTTTAAGTATACTTCCGACTCCCTATTTATTGGAAATACTTATCGTTCACCCTATGATGAACCTGCTTCGTTAACAGAACTAGCTCCCTATGGGGTACCAGTTGATGGCAAATATCGAATTGAAAAATTAGATGATGATTATCTGCAACTTTGTTCTTCCATCAATAGGTTGTCGTTTCGTAAATATTGATTTTCGTTTGTAATGGTTTACGTTTAAATAGTATATATTAAACATCTTATCATTTTTCATTATCAATTGATGTTGTATCTTAGGATATAAATGTGATAATAGTTTATTTTTGCATGGTATATTGAGTTTCTCTGTAAGGAATTTTGTATCTTTGCAAAAATTTGAAAAAATTCCTATATCAAAAGAAATCTATTATGGGATTACTGCAAAATAAACTGGCAAAATATACGCTCCCACAGCAATATATGGAAATGGGTGTGTATCCGTATTTTCGAGAGATTGACGGTAAACAAGGAACAGAAGTTGAAATGGGTGGCCATAAAGTACTTATGTTTGGCTCTAATGCTTACACAGGACTTACAGGTGATGAGCGTGTGATTAACGCCGGAATTGAAGCCCTAAAGAAATATGGTGCCGGCTGTGCAGGATCACGCTTTTTAAATGGTACGTTAGATCTTCACGTACAATTGGAGAAGGAATTAGCCACCTTTGTAGGTAAAGACGAAGCACTTTGCTTCTCAACTGGATTTAGTGTAAATGCGGGTGTAATAGCATGTCTGACCGGACGTGAAGATTATATTATATGTGACGATCGTGACCATGCTTCAATTGTGGATGGACGTAGATTGTCTTTTTCTACCCTTTTGAAATACAAGCACAATGATATGGAAGATTTGGAGCGACAATTACAAAAATGTGCTCCAGAGGCAGTTAAACTCATTGTGGTAGATGGAGTATTCTCCATGGAAGGTGATTTGGCCAATTTACCGGAAATTGTAAAATTGAAGCATAAGTATAATGCAACAATTATGGTAGACGAAGCCCATGGTATTGGTGTATTCGGAAGAAACGGCCGTGGCGTATGTGATCACTTTGGTTTGACAGAGGAAGTAGACTTAATTATGGGAACTTTTTCTAAGTCACTAGCCTCTATCGGTGGATTCATTGCAGCAGACAAAACAATTATCAATTGGTTACGTCATAATTGTCGTACCTATATATTCTCTGCATCAAATGCTCCTGCAGCAACAGCGGCAGCCATGGAGGCATTGCACATACTTCAAGAAGAGCCGGAGAGAATAGAAGCTTTATGGGAAGTTACCAATTATGCTCTTAAACGATTTAAAGAAGAGGGCTTTGAAATAGGAGAAACCGAATCGCCTATCATCCCTCTTTATGTGCGTGATCCGGAAAAAACATTTATAGCTACTGCAAAAGCTTTTGAGGAAGGTGTATTTATTAATCCTGTAATTCCCCCTGCATGTGCGCCTCAAGATACATTAGTAAGATTTGCGTTGATGGCAAATCATACAAAAGAGCAAGTAGATCGTGCTGTTGAGGGCTTGAAAAAAGTATTTATAGAATTGGATATTATTAAATAGTAGGCAATTCTCAATAAAGAATTAGGAGAAACCAATATATAGATATGCGTAAAGAGTTCGGTGTACCGGACTCTTTACTTTTTATACTGTGATATACTAAATAAGTATTGAAACATAAATTATCCCCAAAGTTTAAACTCTGGGGATAATTCTGATTATTATATGTGAAGCTTTACAAGTTTATTTAATGACACCAATAATTTCATGAATGTCACTAATGCCATGTGTGTCAAGCCATTCGTTGATACCATCTATGACTTTAATTGTTACTGTTGGGTCTATGAAATTAGCAGTTCCAATCTCTATGGCTGTAGCTCCCAGCATTAAGAATTCAATGGCATCAGTAGCATTCATGATACCTCCGAGACCAACGATAGGAATATTTACTGCTTTAGCAACTTGTGATACCATACGCAATGCAACAGGTTTGACCGCAGGTCCTGAAAGTCCGCCTGTGCCAATACTTAAACGAGAACATCTACGTTCTATATCAACTGACATTCCCATCAAAGTGTTAATCAAGGATACACTATCAGCACCCTCTGCTTCAACAGCGCGGGCAATGTCTGCGATATTGGTGACATTTGGCGAAAGTTTTACTATGAGTGTTTTTTTATATTTCTTTCGCACCATTCTAACAACGCTTGAGGCACCTTCACATGTTACGCCAAATGCCATGCCTCCATTTTTTACATTCGGGCATGAAATATTAAGTTCTATTGCTTGAATATTAGGCAGCTCATCAATCATTGCTGCACATTCAGCATAATCATCAGGTGTAGAACCGGAGACATTTACAATCATTTGCGTATCAATATCCTTGATTTGAGGATAAATATTTTTGCAGAAATACTCCGCACCTTTATTTTGAAGTCCAACGCAATTAAGCATACCAGATGCTGTCTCTGCCATTCTTGGGTAGTCATTTCCTTCACGCGGATGAAGTGTAGTACCTTTCACAATTATACCTCCCAAGCGAGTAAGGTCTATTAGATCCGCGAACTCAATACCATAGCCAAAAGTTCCGGAAGCAGTCATTACCGGATTCTTCAATTCCAGTTTCCCTATGTTGACATTAAGATTTGCCATTTTATTGTATTTTTTGAATATGTTTATTGATAGAAATTAAATCCAGCCCAGTTTTTCGATATTAAAGACCGGTCCTTCTTTACATACACACAAATTGCCTTCAGTTGTTTTTTCCACACAACATAAACATGCACCCAATCCGCATGCCATCATGTTTTCAAGAGAAGCCTCACAACTTATATTTCTATCTTTGGCCATACGTGCAACGGCTACCATCATGGGCTTGGGCCCACAAGTTGCAACAAAATCAAAAGTTTCGGAATTCCATACAGGGTGATGTGTAACAAATCCCTTCACGCCTAAACTTCCATCTTCTGTTGTAGTAAGTACGTTTCCATATTTTTCAAAGTCGGATAGCTGAAGTAAATCAACAGAACTTCTTCCGCCCAATAAAAATGTAGGTCTATGGCCCGCCTCTTTCAATTTCTTTCCATAATATAGTAGGGGTGCAGTTCCCACTCCTCCGCCTACAAGTAATATATTCTTTGAAGTACCTTCCGGTATCGTAAAACCATTACCTAATGGAAATAGGCAATTTAGTTTATCAGAAACGGACAATTTAGACAATGCAGCAGTTCCTTCACCTACTATATGAATCAACAACCACAATTCGTTGGTTTCGTAGTCAACAAAATTAACAGAAATGGGACGACGCAGAAATGTGGAAGAAGAGTTGTCTACCTTGATTTCTACAAATTGGCCAGGATATATAGTTGGCAGTTGATTATCTATTGGTGAAACCTTAATCAGAACGTAGTCCTGTCGTAGGTGCTCAATGCTTTTAATAATGAGGTCTGATAGATATTTTTTCATTTTACTCGTTGTTTAATTACAATTATAATTGTTGTAAACCAATCTACACCGACAAAGTTAATAAATAATTAATGAAAGGATTGTGAAGTATGAATATTTGTTACTATATTCGCTTTCAAATATCGATTACTTTACATAGATTTTTAATTAAATATGTCTGTTATTTTAGAAATATGTGCTGCAAGTTATAATAGTGCATTGGCTGCAGCTGCCGGTGGTGCTGATAGAATAGAAATATGTTCCGGACTTTCAGAAGGTGGACTAACGCCTTCTTATGGTTTATTGAAATCAGTTCTGAAAATTCCAAATTTGAAAAAGCATGTTTTGATAAGGCCCAGAGGAGGGGACTTTCTCTATACAGCAGAAGAAGTACAGATAATGGCCGAAGATATACGCATAGCCAAGCAATTGGGGGCCGATGGTGTCGTGATTGGAGCATTGACGCAGAATGGAGATATTGACAAGGAGGTAGTTGGCCTTTTGATGGATAATGCTAAAGGAATGAATGTTACTTTCCATCGTGCTTTTGACCTTTGCAGGTGCCCTTTAAAAGCTATTGAGGACATAATTTCCTTAGGTTGTAATAGTATTCTTACTTCTGGACAAGCATCAACGGCAGAGAAAGGAATTGAGTTGTTAAAAGAAATGGTTGATGTAGCAGACCATAGAATTAGTATAATGGCTGGAAGTGGGGTTAATACGAACAATATTTCCAAAATTATAAAAGAAACAGGTGTTTCAGAAATCCATGCTTCTGCAAAAGGAGTTGTTCATAGCAAAATGAAATATAAACATCCCGGTGTCACAATGGGAAATGCTGATGCAGACGAATATACTTGTATAGAAACCATTCAAGAAACAGTAGAGCTTCTGAAATCTCAAGTGTAAGATGAAAAACACTTTTAAATTAAAGTCAGAATATTCACCAACGGGCGACCAGCCTCAAGCAATAAAGGCTTTAACAGAAGGCGTCTTGTCTGGATGTCCGGCCCAAACATTATTGGGCGTGACGGGGTCGGGAAAGACATTTACGGCGGCCAATGTGATAGCCAATGTTGGAAAGCCAACATTGGTCTTGAGTCATAACAAAACATTAGCTGCACAATTATATTTGGAGTTTAAAAGTTTTTTTCCTGAAAATGCTGTAGAATACTATGTTTCATATTATGACTACTATCAACCGGAGGCATACATCGCGAATTCAGATACATATATTGAAAAGGACTTAGCAATCAATGCTGAAATAGATAAACTTCGTTTGGCTGCAACTTCTTCCTTACTTTCAGGAAGAAAAGATGTTATTGTTGTTTCTTCAGTATCCTGTATATATGGAATGGGGAATCCTGCTGCGTTTTATGACAATGTAATAGAACTAAAAGTAGGAAAAAATATCGCCATCAATTCATTATTAAACAAGCTTATTGGGTGTGTTTATACTCGAAATGACATTTCTCCCAAGAAAGGTGAGTTTAGAGTAAAAGGAGATTCTGTTGAAATCTATTTAGCTTATTCCGATGATAAACTGAGAGTAACATTTTGGGGAAATGAAATTGAGAGTATTGAAGAGGTAAATTGTGAAACCGGTTACCGAATTGCTTCATTTGATGAATATAAGGTATATCCAGCCAATCTTTTTCTAACATCAAAGGAAACACAAGAATTAGCTATTAGAAAAATTGAACAAGACCTAGCTGAACAAGTAAGTTTCTTTCTGGAAAATGGCAAGGAACTTGAAGCAAAACGTTTGGCAGAGCGTGTGAATTATGATATAGAAATGATTCGAGAACTAGGGCATTGTAGTGGTATTGAAAATTATTCTCGTTATTTCGATGGAAGAGAGGCTGGAACTCGTCCTTATTGTTTGTTGGATTTCTTCCCTGAAGATTTTTTGGTAATTATTGATGAAAGCCACGTTAGTGTTCCCCAAATTAGGGCGATGTATGGAGGTGACAGATCTAGAAAAGAGTCATTAGTCCAATATGGTTTTCGGTTGCCGGCAGCATTAGATAATAGACCTTTAACTTTTGATGAATTTAAGAGTTTAGTAAAACAAACTATTTTTATAAGTGCAACTCCTGCGGAGTATGAATTAGTAGAATCAGAAGGCGTTGTGGTTGAACAATTAATTAGACCGACAGGTTTGCTGGATCCGCTTATCATTGTAAAGCCGAATAATTATCCGGTAGATGATTTAATGGAAGAAATTCAAACTTGTGTGCAGCGTGATGAGCGTACTTTGGTGACCGTTTTATCAAAAAGAATGGCGGAGGAACTTTCTGATTATTTACAGAAAAGCGGAATTCGTACAGCTTACATTCATAGTGATGTAGAAACGTTAGAACGTGTTCAAATTATGGATGATTTACGAAAAGGTGTTTTTCAAGTTCTTGTTGGTGTCAATCTTTTACGAGAAGGACTAGATTTGCCAGAGGTTTCGCTCGTTGCCATTTTTGATGCGGACAAACAAGGATTTTTACGTTCCTTGCGCTCCCTTACCCAAACGGCTGGAAGAGCGGCTAGAAATGTGAATGGCCGGGTTATAATGTATGCCAACCAAATTTCACCTTCTATGCAGCAAACCATAGAAGAGACAGAGCGAAGAAGAATGATCCAATTGCAATATAATGAAGAACACGGCATTGTTCCTCGACAAATTAGAAAAAATACTGCGGTGACAGATTTGATATCTACAAAGAAGGATGATTATTCAAATGGTTATACCCAAGAACTTGCATTTAATTCTTTAAAAGTTGCAGAAGAACATTTACCTTATTCAGAAATAGAGACTCTGGAAATAAGAATTGAAAAGCTGAAATCTAAAATGAAAGAAGCCGCAGAAAAATTGGATTTTGTTACTGCGGCTCAATATAGAGATGAAATGCTGCGTTTAGAAAAAGAAATTTCTTAGTAGCTCAACATCCTTAGTGTATATTCTGACCTATAAGAGTAGTCTACGACATCCAATACCATATATTCTGAATCATTTTGTCTGATTCTTGCTTTAATTTCTTCATATCCATCTCCGTTGAAGTCAATATACAGATAATTTCTAGAAAGATCCCAATAGCCTCTCTCGTAGAAACCTTGATAGCCTCTTACGCTTAGTTCGCCGTCTAGATAGAAGGTGAAGATATCGCCATTATAGTATGGGCATTCACCATGGTGATGAGAAATCTCAACTACTTTCCAGTCTCCTTCAATGAACCACACATCTTCCTCACAAGAAGACATAATGAAAGGAAAAAGGATGAATAAAAATCCTATAATACTTTTCTTGATAGCATTTTTCATTACACGAGGTCCTTTTCTTAATCTAATTTTAATACTGCAAGGAATGCTTTTTGAGGAACTTGAACATTTCCAATTTCTTTCATTCTCTTCTTACCTCGCTTTTGCTTTTCAAGCAATTTGCGTTTACGGCTGATGTCACCACCATAACATTTGGCTGTTACGTCTTTGCGTACTTGTTTTACGGTCTCTCTCGCAATAATCTTTGCACCAATGGCTGCTTGAATTGCTATATCAAATTGTTGACGTGGCAATAGTTCCTTTAATTTCTCGCATATTCTTCTTCCGAAATGTACGGAATTGTCCACGTGAGTCAGTGTAGACAAGGCATCCACCGGCTCTCCATTCAGTAGAATGTCTAACTTAACAAGTTTTGAAGGACGGAATCCTAAGGGATGATAATCGAATGAAGCATATCCTTTAGATATACTCTTTAATTTATCATAGAAGTCTATTACAATTTCTGCGAGTGGCATATCATAATAAAGTTCCACTCTATTTCCTGATACATATTCTTGCTTTATCAGTTCTCCTCTTTTACCCAAACAGAGGGTCATAATGTTGCCGATGTAGTCTGTACGAGTAATGATACTGGCACGAATATATGGTTCTTCGATATGGTCTATTTCTGTAATTTCTGGCATACCGGCCGGATTATGAACCTCTTTCATTTCACCATGCTTGTCAAACACATTGTAACTTACATTCGGCACAGTTGTAATGACATTCATGTTAAATTCTCGATCCAGACGCTCTTGGATAATTTCCATGTGGAGCAGTCCAAGAAATCCGCATCTGAATCCGAATCCTAGTGCGACAGAACTTTCAGGTTGAAAAGTTAGAGAAGCATCGTTCAGTTGTAGCTTTTCTAAACTGGCTCTTAATTGCTCAAAGTCTTCGGTTTCTATAGGATAGACACCGGCAAAAACCATTGGCTTTACTTCTTCAAAACCATCTATGGCTTTTTCACATGGATTGGTTATGTGAGTAATAGTATCTCCAACTTTAACTTCTGTTGCAGTTTTTATTCCGGAAACAATATAACCCACATCTCCACAGGTTAATTCCTTACGTGGAGATAAATCCATCTTTAAAACACCAATTTCATCAGCAGTATATTCTTTCTCTGTATTGAAGAATAATACCTTATCTCCACTTTTGATACTACCATTTTCTATTTTGAAATATGCGATAATGCCTCTGAATGGATTAAAAACAGAGTCGAAAATGAGAGCCTGCAATGGTCCGTCTGGATTTCCCTTAGGGTGGGGGATGCGCTCACATACTGCTCGTAAAATCTCGTCAACGCCTTGTCCGGTTTTTCCTGATGCACGAATGATTTCTTCACGTTTGCATCCCAGCAATTCAATAATTTCATCTTCAACCTCCTCAGGCATGCTATTCACCATGTCACATTTGTTAAGCACCGGAATAATTTCTAAGTCATGCTCAATGGCCATATATAAGTTAGAAATAGTTTGTGCTTGTACACCCTGTGTGCTGTCAACGATTAAGAGGCATCCTTCGCATGCTGCAATAGATCTAGATACTTCGTATGAAAAGTCAACGTGTCCCGGAGTGTCAATTAGATTAAGAATATATTGCTCACCATCTAATTGATAATTCATTTGAATGGCATGACTTTTAATCGTGATACCACGTTCTTTTTCCAAATCCATATCATCGAGCATTTGCCCGGCTGTTACTTCAATGGTTTTTGTGTATTCAAGAAGTCTGTCTGCTAATGTACTTTTGCCATGGTCAATATGAGCAATAATACAGAAGTTGCGGATATTTTTCATCATTAATGAATGCTTATGTTCTACTAAAATTTTTCAGCTTCATTGAAAGAGACAGCGTGTTGCAAATCTTTTTCAGATAATATAAGATGCTCACTATTCGTGATGGGCCATTGAATATTTAGGACTTCATCATTATATAAAATACTACATTCTGCTTCTGGTGCGTATTTGTTGTCTACTTTGTAAGCAAATGTTGCTGATGGAGAGAGCACTTGGAAACCGTGTGCAAATCCACGAGGAATAAATAACTGTCTGTTGTTTTCTTCGCTGAGTTCTACAGCAACATATTTTCCAAACGTCTCAGAATCTTTTCTTAAATCAACAGCAACGTCTAATACCTTTCCGGAAATTACACGAACTAATTTCGCTTGAGATAAATCCCCTTTTTGATAGTGGAGTCCCCTTAACACACCGTAAGAAGATTTAGATTGGTTGTCTTGTACAAACTGTACCGGATATCCTATGTTCTTATCAAAATCTTCCTGTCTCCATGTTTCCATGAAATAGCCTCTGTCATCTCTAAATAGTTTGGGCTCCAATATCCAAACACCTTTTATTTCTGTTTGTATATAGTTCATGTCAAAAAATTATTAAATATCATTATTTGATTAAATACAAAGTTTCGTCAGTCTCGTTGGCATCAATGTTCAGTTCCATACTATCTGTTTCTTCATTGATTAGAATATTGCAAAGAAGATCCTCCAACTCGTTTTTAATTGTCCTTTTTAATGCACGAGCGCCATATTTTTCATCATAGCCTTTTCGTGCAATAAGGTTTATTGCGGAATCAGTTAGGTTTAGTTTGTAGCCAATGTTATAAAGTCTTTCCTCTATTTCGGAAATTTCTAATTTAGCAATTTCCGAAATGTGTTCTTTTGAAAGCGATTCGAACATGATAATATCATCCAGACGATTTAAAAACTCGGGGGCAAATTGGCGTTGCAGCGCTTTCATTACAATGCTATTGTGTTTCTGAGCATCATTTGCACTTTCTGTATTAAAACCAACACCACCACCAAAATCCATGATTTGTCGACTTCCACAGTTAGATGTCATAATAATGATAGTGTTTCTAAAGTCTACAGTTCTACCACTTCCATCAGTCATACGTCCTTCGTCCATGACTTGTAGGAGCATATTAAAAACTTCAGAATGTGCTTTTTCTATTTCGTCTAATAGTACAACAGAGTAGGGGTGACGTCTTACTTTTTCCGTTAGTTGTCCACCTTCATCATATCCCACATATCCCGGAGGGGCACCAAGCAATCTGCTGGAAGTATGCTTCTCATTGTATTCGCTCATGTCAATACGAATCAGAGAATCAATATTCCCAAACATATATTGTGTTAATCTTTTAACTAAATGTGTCTTTCCAACTCCAGTTGGTCCAACAAAAAGAAAAGTCCCGATAGGTCTATTGGGATTCTTAAGCCCAAGACTGTTTCTTATAAGACTTTTAGAAATCTGTTTAATTGCAGTATCTTGTCCAATAACTTTTCTGCTTAATTCTGAATATAATCCCTTTAGCTTTTGTTTGTCTTCTTCTTTTAACTGGTTAATCGGAATATTAGTTGCACTAGCAATCACTGCTGCTATATCATGTTCACCTATTTCAACTCGGTTTTCCTTTCTGTTCTTTTTCCATTCTTCCTCCATTATCTTTAGTTCTTTCTCGGCAGAAAGAACTAAGTCTCTAAGACGCGCAGCTTCTTCGTAGTTCTGTTCTTGAGCTGCAGCATTCTTCTCTCGCTTTAAGGATTCTATTGCAGCTTCTTTCTCTTTAATCCCAGTAGGCATGTTAGCAGCAGACAATTGTGCATTACTACCTGCCTCATCCATAGCGTCAATAGCTTTGTCAGGAAAAGCACGATGACTTATATAGCGCTCTGTTAATTTAACGCAAGCCTTTATTGCTTCGTCTGTATAAAATACATTATGGAAGTCTTCATAACGCTCTTTTATTCCATTCAATATTTTGATAGTTTCCTCAGTTGTAGGAGGTTCAACAATTATTTTTTGGAATCTTCTTTCTAAAGCACCATCTTTTTCTATGCTTTTACGATATTCATCCATTGTCGTTGCTCCAATACACTGCATTTCGCCACGAGCAAGCGCCGGCTTTAAGATATTGGCAGCATCCATACTTCCAGGAGCAGAACCAGCTCCTACAATAGTATGTAGCTCATCTACAAATATAATGATGTCAGAATGACTTTTTAGCTCTTCGATAAGTTTTCTTAAGCGTTCTTCAAATTGTCCACGGTATTGTGTTCCTGCTACAATAGCTGTCATGTCTAGGGTGATAAGCCTTTTCCCTATAAGCGGACGTGGTACTTTTTTTTCAGTAATTAATTGTGCTAATCCTTCGACAATTGCACTTTTTCCAACTCCAGGTAACCCAATAAGAACAGGATTATTCTTACCCCTACGACATAGGATTTGTGCTAATCGGAGAATTTCATTTTCTCTTCCTATAATAGGATCCAAAACTCCTTCTTTGGCTTTTTGGGTTAGGTCTAGGCCAAAATTATCCAACATAGGAGTATCAGAAGTACTTTCGTTCTTCTTTTTGTTTGTAGATGTTTGAGAGTTATTGGTGTATTGTGGGGAATCATTTAAATCATTATCGTCTTCAATTTCTCCGAATCCATATCCTGCATGTGGTTGCTGCTCCCTTCCTAAGATAGAAAGAACTTTATTGTAGTTTATGCCAAAATGGCTCAATATGTTCTTTCCAGAGTTGGCATTATCATGTAGCATAGCCAGAAATAGGTGCTTCTCCTCAGCTGCTTCTTTCCCTTCTATACGTGCTTCTAGAAGGCTTAATCGTAGGATTCGAGTTGCTTCTTCTGTCAATTGTGTATTGTTATTTGACTTATCAACTTCCTGATGCTGCTCTTTATTCATATCTGCATATTTCGCTATTTCATCAGGAGAGATTCCAAGTTGTTTTAAAATAAGATATAGGGTTTCTTCTTTTTCATGTAAAAGAGCAAGCAACAGGTGAATTGCTCTTACTGAACTTTCATGAAGACGTAGGGCTTCATTTTTACTTATTTCAAGGATCTTGGCCAATCCGGAATTCAATTCGTATTTCATAAAATAGTTATAATCGTCTTAGTTAGTTTTAATTTTACAAAGATACGCATTTGTTTGAATATGAACAAAGGGATACAAAAATCTCCGTATAAGCAAGTGTAAACTTCTATAGGTACAAGAGAATTTATATATAGTATTAAAGTTGTAACTGTCAACTTTTTTAAGTACACCTCAGTCTCAACAAAAGTTTCTAGCTTTGAGACAACACTTCTCGCCAGAACAAATCTATAAGTGTCGAAAAAGGTTGTCATCATTTATCTATCCTGTGTTAGCTCGTTCTTGAATTACAAAAAAGCACTTCCTACTATAGGCTAGCGTAGAACGAAAACAAAAGTAGGAAGAAGCTAGGGGCTCCTTCCTACAGATTAGAATCGTATAAGCATTGAATATTAAATGCCTATGCCAAATTGGAACGCAAAATTGTTGAGTCTGATATTCCTAGATACTTCGTTGATGTCTAATTTATAAGCAACGCCAACAGAACATTCTTTATATTTTAAAGAAGCGCCAATTTGCCAACCTATATTGAATAATTTCCATTTTTTAGAACCTAATTCATCGTTGCCGAGTAAATTGATAGATTCCGTCCCAATATGCTCCCAATGGTTTTCCCCAACTCTTACATATTCTTTTTGCTTGAGCCTTGTAATGATGTTTGATCTAACAAAAAAACCAGTATAGGGTTTTATTGAAAAATTATCGTCTAATTTTATTTCGTAAGCAAGATTTAATGGAACATAAAGTCCAAAGTACTTTGTTTTTTCCTCTATTTTATCTTCATATAATAAATTATTGTCCTGCGCAAATATTAATGCGTTGTCCTTGAAATTTGTAAATTTGGTACCAAAGCCAAATTCTACGAAGAATTTGGAGTTTGAAATTCTTTGGGCTCCCATAAATTCAATAGAGAATCCTTGTGATGGGTAGTTCCAATAGTTTTTGTCAATGGCAAATCCCGGTTCGTAAGCAATTCTTATTCCTTTTTGGAAATCAGAACCTTCAGCAAATGCGACGTAAGAAGCGCATAATGCCAAAATAAAACTAAATAACTTTTTCATAATAGGTAACTTTTGTGGGTTAATAAAAATATTAAGTTTCTTTTGCAAAGTTACCTCTCTGTCTATCTAAGACCTAACGTTACTAATAAAATCTATAAGTGCTGTAAAATCAGTTGTTTAGATGGTTAATACATTCCTCAAGTTCATCCTTATACCACACAAGTTCTTTCTTGCCTTTAATTTTTCTCCCCTTAGGTATATCTCCTAAGCGGACCATGTTGTCAAAAGAAGAACGTGAAATATTTAGGTACTCGTAGGCTTCAGTTTTGCTCATTGGGATGTGTGCAATCATGTTGATAATATCTTCTGCAGCATCCATGTTAATTACGCAAGTGCCATTCTCAAGCCTGTCTGCAATGTTTCTTAATTCGTTTGCCAATACTTTTATTAGTAGAACTTTTCTCATTGACTATAAATATGTAATTTTTTTACAAAATTATAGCTTTTGTGGAGAGAAACCTAATGCTACTAATATATAAACTCCTATTATTTAGCCTTTTAATCTTTTAATACATTCCTCAAGTTCGTCCTTATACCATACCAGTTCTTTCTTGCCTTTTATTTTTCTTCCTTTAGGTATATCCCCCTTTGCCACCATATTGTCAAAAGTGGCTCGCGATAAATTTAAATACTCATATGCTTCTGCCTTACTTAAAGGGATGTGTGCAATCATGTTTATGATGTCTTCTACGGCATCCATGCTCATCACACATGTTCCGTCCTCAAGCTTATTGGCAATATTCCTAAGTTCATTTGCTAAAATGCTTACTAAGTTTTTCATGTTCTTCTTGTAAATCTGTTAAATAGAATAATAAATAGAAAGATTGTAGCTACAATAAAGTACAGAATGAGAAGCTCCAAATCTTTTATGGGAATATGAAACTCTCTGTCATATATTGCAATGAGCAGATTTATTAAATTGGCTGTAATAATAAGTCTGTGCCAATTACACAAGCCGAAAGTTGAACTACAAATATATAATAAAAGAGTGAAGAGAATACTATTACCAAAGAAATAATCTAAATAGTAACTTAATCGTTCTGATAAGCCAAAATAGAATATCAAGTTGTTAGTAAAGAAACTCACCATCATTATTATAGGTGTATATTTGATAGTGAGTACAAATATCTGCTTAGTATTCATGAGAAGTAAAAATGATAGCATTATTCAAATGCAGTTAGATAGATAAAGAAAGTAGGAAGAAAGCTCTTGCTCTCTTCCTACTTAAACTAATATGTATGCGAATTACTTCTTGTTGAGGAAGAGGTCAGCTTGAACAGCGCAAGCTACTGTACATCCTACCATTGGGTTGTTACCAATACCGAGGAAGCCCATCATTTCAACGTGTGCAGGAACTGATGAAGAACCAGCAAATTGAGCATCAGAGTGCATACGACCGAGGGTATCAGTCATACCATAAGATGCAGGACCAGCAGCCATATTATCTGGGTGAAGTGTACGACCAGTACCACCACCAGAAGCTACTGAGAAGTAA
>JAEIGA010008964.1_pt1 | contig 15133 bp, 7 predicted proteins | sample 9270691 | NCBI WGS metagenome assembly JAEIGA01 (sample SAMN17057246, study PRJNA624740) | gut metagenome | biome: biome; isolation source: fecal sample | host: Bos grunniens | place: China: Xizang | collected 2019
AAGTTCGACTCTTGTCCTGGGCACAATACCAAAAGCTTAAAGCCCATGTGGTGAAATTGGTAAACACGCTACATTCAGGGTGTAGTGAGCTTAAGCTCTTGGAAGTTCGAGTCTTCTCATGGGCACAAGCAATCCGGTTAACAACTGGATTTTTTTTTATATTATGCGAATATTATTTTTACATACAATACCTTATCGATACGAGATAAATAATCTTATACTTGATATTTCATTGAATGTAAAAAAAGCTGATTTTCAATTCTTTGAATTTCCTTGTCTATGCTCATCGGGGAATTTTTTCGTTAATTTATTTGAACTTAGAAAGTTCGTGAAAAAAAATAAGATAGACGTGATTCATGTTTATGATTATGTCGATGCTTATTGGGTTTTGTGGATTGCTAAAGGATTGAAAGTTAAGGTTGTATTCTCAGATTATGATTATCATGATGAATTGAAGGGCTTTAAGAATCGTATATATAAAAATGTATTAAAGAAAATAGACTATATCATATTCCAGTCAGATTCTCATAAGAAATATGTCACGAATTTATTTGACATTATCGCTGATAAGTCTTCTAAATTGTATCACGCATTTTGTTTTAAAAGATTTGATGCTTTTGATTATAAATCAGTTAGAGATGAATTCTTTATTGATGACCTTCGGTATCTCATTGGCACAATCGGTGATTTTACACCGCAGCGTAATATGATGAGCGTATTTAAAATGATTAAGAAACTGAGAAGAACTGGAAGGAATTTTACTTGTGTGGTTGCGGGAAATCAGATTGATGAATATGATTCGAATTATAATAGTTGTAAATATTATTATATACAGCAAGGCCTTGATAATTACATAACCTATATGAGCAAAGGAATCGATGATGCTAATTTGTTGAGCCAGCTGGATCTTTTTGTATATAATTCAGACAGAGAACCAGTATCGATAGCTGTTATTGAGGCAATGGTTTCTGGCGTGAATGTAGTTGTCAATGATACTGAAATGATTAAGGAAATTACATCGAATGGTAAGTACGCTACATTATATGTTGATAATAATGATTTAGATTTTGCGACAAAAACCAGAGGTATTCTGTTAGATCTTGAAGACTATAAATTAATCTCGCAAGTTGTTAAGGAAGAAACAAGACAGATATTTTCTATAGACAGACATATTAATGGTCTTAAGCAAATATATTTGCAATTGACAACGGGCAATTAAATTAACTATAACTAAATTACGGATATGATGGAGAATTTAACATTTGCAGAATTGGCGAAGATACGCCAAAGTGATAGGAAATATAAAAATCAAGTCGTTGAAAAAGAGAAGCTTATCCAATGTTTGGAGACTGCAAGGATTTCTCCTTCGGCTAATAATTCTCAGCCTTGGAAGTTCGTTGTCGTTGATGACTTTGAAAAGAAGGAGCAGATAGCAGAATGTACTATTGGATTGGGAATGAATAAATTCACTCATCAGTGCCCTGTTATTGTGGCTGTAGTTCTTGAAAGACAGAATTTTATGTCGACAATTGGCAGCATGATAAAAAACAAGGATTATAGTTTGTTTGACATAGGAATGGCTGTGAATCAATTTTGTCTTCAAGCGGCGGATTTGGGCCTTGGAACATGTATCATAGGCTGGTTCGACGAGAAGAAAATCAAGAAGATATTAGGTGTTAAAAATAGACGTATCCCATTGTTAATAAGTGTCGGATATCCTGATGCGCCAACAAGAGAGAAGGTAAGAAAACCATTGGATATGATGAGTAGCTGGAACGAATATTAATATTTTAATTCGTTTTTGACTATTTCTTTGATTTTCTTGTCGCTGCCAAGTATTTCCTGAATTTTCTTGGTTCTGTTCCATACGGCATTGTATGTTTTTCCAGTTACAGCGGAAATGTGTTTCTCGTCTAAACCAATAATATATAGGCAAAAATATAGTAAGTCATAATATTTCAATCCGTTATGGTCTGAAATTATTTTATTGAAGCCATTGTCGAATGTTGTGTTAAACAATTCAATCAATTCATTCTGTTCAAAATTATTTAGTTGTAAATCAGGGTATAATGTATTTGTTTTGATAGTGTTGTTTATACTGATGTCGTAGAGTCTTTTGTAGATAGGATTATCTTTTATTGAATCTATCTTTTGCTCGAAAGAGACGTAGTCGAGTCTGTTTTTGTTTTTGATATCGAGAATTTCGTCTTCGAGGTTTTTAATCTGTAATTTTATATGTTTATTTTCGGAAGAAGTCTTTTCGATTTTCTTTTGTAGAGTGTTGATGTAATTGCTTTTTTGAGAGATTTCATTGTTGTATTTTTTCTTTCTTAACTTTATGATATTCAATCCGAAAATAAAGATGGTAAATATTGCTATTGACAATATAATCAAGTGCTTGAAGATGTTGTCGTAGAATGTTTCATTGTTTTTTTGGATGCAGTATTGATGGTAAAGAGAAGTGAGTTCGGTCTTTATTGATGACAGCATGATTTCCTTGTTCGTTTCTTCAGCTAACGATGGTGCGTATTTTGTGATAAGCTCATTGTCGCCGGTAATGATGCTTATTTCAATAATGTTGTTGGCAGCGTTTATTTTTGAGAATTTATTGTCTGGGAAATATTTTTCGTAGTAATAAATCGCAGAGTCATAGACTTTTTTGTTGTAATACATTTCACCTAATACGCCAGCAGCTTCCATTATTTGCTTTGGATTGTCGAGAGTTTTGTATTGTTTTAAGACCGAGTTGAAAGCCTCTTCTTCGTAACCTATATTGTACATTACTGAAGCTTTGATTCTCTCGATGTCGTTCTTTAGGGTGCTTCCTATATTATTGATTTCCAATATTGAATCTGCAATAGATAGGTGGAACAATGCGCTGTCGTGATTTGAGTTTAATCCATAAATTACGGCTAAAATAATGTTGTTTCTTGATAATGCATTTTGGTTTTCTTCTATGTAAAACAACTTATTTGCGTTTGTAATGCATTCGATTGCGGCGTCATATACGTCATGCCAATATAGAATGTCACCTAGTCGAGTATAGATTAAAGCTTTAAAATGTTGTATTTCATCGTACTGCTTTTTATTGGATTTCATTTTGTTAGGTTTGATGTTGTCAAGCAGTTCGAGTGATTTCAGATAACTTTTAAATGCATCTTTTGTCTTTTCAAGTTCTTCAAAACCAACAGCTTTATAGTAAAGAGCCTTGGCGTTAAGAAAGATGATTTCTAAATCTTTAGGATATAATAATGTAAGGCTGTCAAAATAGTTGCTTGCATTTATTACTTCGTTATGATTTGTTTGGTTGTAAAAGTTTTTGTAATTTACTTCAGATAGAAGTATTTGATACTCATGATATTCTTGTTCGCTGAAATCATTTTCGACTATTAGATTGTCGATTTTGTTAAGTAATTTCAGTGCTTCTTCTGGATGATTTGTTATTGTATCATTAATTATTTTTAAGATTTCATAATGATAAGGTGTTTCTGTTTTAGAAAATATATTGACTTTAGAACAGGATATAGAAAATATCCCGGAAATGATTGCAAAAAATATTGACAGAAAAACTCTTTTCATTTTTTTAAAGCATTAAAATCTTAAAATTTAATTACTACATTCCTTTTAAATCCTTATATAGTTGGACGGCGTAAAGGTCTGTCATGTTTGATATGTAATCTAGAACGACTTGAATACGGGAGTATAAATCCTCTTTGTCGTTTTTGAATTGCTCAGGAATTAAGGACAAAAGTTTTTTGTTATATGTTTTTTCAGGATGGACTGCGGCTTGGACGAATTCGTTAAGTAATTCGCCGATGACGTTAAAACCAGTCAGCTCGACTTTTACAACAGAAGGGTGTTTGTAAATATTTTTTAACGAAAACTCTCTGCATTTTTCGAGAGCGTTGTTTTCGAAGTCGGGTAGGTGATGGACGAGGCTTTTTTCGAAAGAGCCATTCATAATAGCATCGTAATTATCGATGAATACTTTTGATACACAGTCGACTAGCTTGTTTATGGCTGTTGCTCTTAGGAATGCCATTCTTTCGTTACTATCGGTAACAGTCTCGTAAATGGATTTTTTTCTTTCAAAGAACCAAGTCTCGTCTTCCTTGAAGAAAGAAGTGAAGAAATAATCGATTTTTTCTGTTGAGACAATACCTCTTTTGTGAGCGTCTTCCATATCGAGGATGAGATAACAGATGTCGTCGGCGGCTTCCATCATATAAGAAAGAGGATGACGTGCATACGCCAGAGTTTCTTCATCTAAACAAACGATTCCGCATCCGTCCATGACTTTTTTGAAAGTGTCGATTTCGGAGTGGAAAATGTTGTATTTCTTTTTACCTTTTTTATTGAATGAAGGATAAGGGTATTTAATGAGAGTGGCCAAAGTGGCGTATGTTAACGACATTCCGCCAGGTCTTCTTCCTGCGAATTGGTGTGTCAGTTGTCTGAAAGCATTGGCGTTGCCTTCAAATGCGATAAGGTCTGACCATTGATATTCAGGTATTTGGTTTTCTAGTTCTTTGCCGAGACCTTCTTTGAAGTAACTGCTTATTGTCTCTTCTCCGGAATGTCCGAATGGAGGGTTTCCGAGGTCGTGGGCGAGACATGCTGCTGAGACTATAGTGTCAATGTCATAAATTTCATGAAGGAAATCATTGCCGTATTTGTCACAGAGTTTTTTTGATACTATTTTAGCTATTGAGCGACCGACGCTTGCCACTTCTAGGCTGTGTGTCAATCTGTTGTGGACCATTTTACTTCCTGGAAGAGGAAAGACCTGGGTCTTGTTCTGTAATCGACGGAATATGTTAGAAAAGATGATTCTGTCGTAGTCGCGTTGAAAGGCGTTTCTTATGTCGCTTTTTTTATAATCGCTATATTCTCTTTGTGTAGAAAGCAGTGATTTCCAGTCCATTGTGATTATTTTTGAGTTGTAGTTCTTGCGTAAGGAGTGAGGTCTTGTGTAGCGAATTGTCCGCTTTTGTATTTGAAGTAACCTGCGATTCCGATCATGGCAGCGTTGTCGGTGCTGAACTTGAATTTAGGTATGAAGACTTCCCAGCCGTAGCGTTTGCCGTTGTCGTGCATAGCTTTTTGCAGACCTGAGTTTGCGGAGACGCCACCAGCGATGGCTACTTGTTTGATGCCTGTTTCTTTTGAAGCTTTGACAAGCTTTTTCATCAGAGTTTCAATTATTTCTTTTTGTATAGAAGCGCATAAGTCAGCTTTGTTATTCTCGACGAAGTCTTTGTCTTCCTTCAATTTGTCGCGTAAGAAGTAAAGGAAGCTAGTCTTAAGACCGCTGAAGCTATAGTTTAATCCAGCGACATTTGCTTTGCTGAAAGAGAATGCGTTAGGATTGCCTTCTTTGGCTAATCTGTCGATGATTGGACCGCCAGGATAGGGAAGTCCCATGATTTTTGCAATTTTGTCGAAAGCTTCACCAGCAGCATCATCGATAGTCTTGCCGATTATTTCCAAATCAAAATAATCATTGACTTTTATGATTTGAGTATGACCGCCGGAAACGGCGAGGCATAAGAATGGAAATTCTGGTACTTTTGTCGTTTCGTTTTCCTCTTGCGCAAACAACGCCATAATATGTCCGTTTGTGTGATTTACTTCAATCAAAGGTATGTCCATGGATAAGGCGAAAGCCTTTGAAAATGAGGTGCCTACTAAAAGTGAACCTAAAAGTCCAGGACCGCGTGTAAAAGCTATTGCAGATAACTGATTTTTTGTTATATTTGCGTGTTTTAAAGCAGCATCTACAACAGGTATGATATTTTGTTGATGAGCGCGTGATGCTAACTCTGGGATGACACCTCCGTATTGGCGATGAACTTCTTGGTTAGCAATTATGTTAGATAATACAGTCGTACCTCTGAGCACTGCTGCTGAGGTGTCGTCACATGACGATTCGATGGCTAAAATATATTCGTTCATAAGCATTAAAAGAAAGGACAAAAATACGAAGAAAACAATTATACATAGCATTTTAATTATCATTGCGATAATTTTTGCTCTGTTTGCGAGTATATACGTCGTGATTCTCGACGTAAATGTCCAGAGTATGCTCGCTCGTACAGCCGCTGGCGTCCTTTCTGATAAGTTCGATACAGAAGTCAAAATCAAGACATTTTACATAAAACCTAACTTTACCATCTATGCTGAAGAGGTACAGTTTAATGATAAAAAGCACCTTCCGATGTTATATGTCGGAAAGGTTAATGCGAGGTTGTCAATCCGAGATATAGCCAAGGAACTGAGGGTCAGAAGTCTTGAAGTCGATGATTTGCTCGTAAGCATAGTGAAATATGAAGGCGACGATCTGATGAACATTTCCGAAATGTTTGCTTCTTCTGAGAAAAAGGAAAAAAAAGACAGACATGATTTTAAGACAATATATCTTGATGAGTTGAACCTGAAAGATAGTCATGTCGTTATCTGGAATCAGAATAAAGACAAACCGGAAAAGATTGGCATGGATTATTCTCATCTCGATATTGATAGTATTAATTTGTCGGCCAGAAGCTTGTCTTTCGATGGTAAAGCTGTTAAAGGTTATATAGACATGCTTTCTGGAATGGATAAATGTGGCTTTGATATAGATGTATTAAGTTCGAAATCTTTATTCACAGTTTCATCGCAAGGCTTTGATTTTAAGAATCTTTATGTAGAAACACATGCTTCGGTATTGAATCTTGACCTGCAGTTCTTGTACAAAGGTATAAGTGGTTTCAAGAGTTTTGTCGATTCTGTTATGATAATTGGAAATATAAAACCAACACAGCTGACACTTAGCGATTTGAAGTACTTTTCTCCAACAATGGGTAAAATGACTGATACATTGCAAATCAGTGGGTTGGTTACTGGTTTTGTGAGAGACTTTACAGCAAATAATTTTCATTTTTCATTTAAAGACAGTACCAATTTTGAGGGAAATATTAAGATGAAAGGTTTGCCTGATTTCTTTGAAACTCACATAGTTGGTGATATTAAGAGGATGAATTTCACATATCAGGACATAGCGGAATTTGCGATACCTACACCTACGAGAAAAATTCCATTGCCAGAATCCTTGGCTTCTCTTAAAAATGCTATGTTGTCAGGTGAATTCTATGGCTTCCATAACAATTTCAACACGACATTCAATCTTCATACGAATCTTGGAAACATTTATCTTAGTGGAGCTTTGAATAATGATTTGAGCATTGTCCAAACTCCGTATTATTTTTTGAAAGTTCATGCTAACAATTTGAATGTTAAAGATATAATCGGTATAGATCAAGAATTTTCGGTCACGATGTCATCTGATTTGCAAGGCGAAGGCTTGAATAAAAAAGATGCAAATCTCGAAATAATACTTGATGTTGATAAGATGAAGTTGATGGGTAATGAGTTTGATGATTTTACTATTGCTGGAGATTTTGAGAACCAAAGACTTATAGCATCAACAAATATAAATTCCGACTTGATAAAATTAGATGTTAACGGCTTGTTAGACGTTTCTGCGGATGTCGCTTCCTATGATGTAAATGTAGATGTTAAAGATGCTAATTTGTATAAGCTGAATGTTGTTGATTATGATAAGAATAGCAAACTTGAAACTAAAGCTAGAGCTAGTTTGAGAGGCTTTAACATTGATAAGATGTATGGAACCATTTCGTTGGATAATACAACGTATGTAGATAGCCGTGGCAGCTATTTTATGGATAGTTTGGATGTGGTTCTGACAGAGAATTACTTTGATTCAAAAGACGTTAGCGTAAATACCGATTTCTTTGATATGGATTTGAAGGGTATTGTCAATTTTACAACCATAACAAATTCTTTCAAGAATTACGTCATGAATCATTTCCATGTCAACAAATGGTCGAAAAAAGGAGTGAAGTTGGATGATGATACTCAGGATTTTTATGTCAATATGACATTGAAAAATACAGAAACGTTGTCTCGTTTGTTTATGCCTCAGTTGAAAATAAGTGATAATACGAATTTAACCGCGACTTATACATCAAATAAATATCAGTTATATACAACAATCATATCGGATAAAATTATGTTTAACAATTTGATTTTTAATGATATTTATTTGAAAAACAAGACTGATATAAATAAAACAACAGCAAATATTCGCATAAATGAATTCGTTCTCAAGGAGGAAACTGAGTCGAATCCGGTTAAACTTTCGATGGAGAATATGAATTTGCTTGTTGATGCTCATAATGATAGCTTGTTGATAAATATGAGTTGGGATGATGATCTTGTTGAAGATAGAAATAAAGGTATCGTTGATGCATCGTATGTGATGAATAAAGGCGGAGGAAGACTGGAAATTTCTGCGTCTGATGTTTTGGTGAACGATAGTATATGGTCATTGTCGCCAACATGTTATGTCGATTTTAAGAAAAACAAAATATTTATTAACGAGTTCGACATCTATTCAGGAAATCAGTCGATGAGTGTCAATGGATATTTCCCAAAAACTAATAGAGATACTTTGTATTTGAATTTCAATAAGTTGGATTTTTCAAACTTTGATTTGCTAACATTGAATAAAGGAATTGATGTTGATGGTATTATTGATGGAAATGTTCAGCTTTCAGGATTGTCGGATAAGTTTACTTTGTTTTCGAACCTTGATGTTACAAAAATAGGTTTGAATGAATATGTTATAGGAAATGCATTCATTGATGCAAGCTGGAATGCTCCAGATACATCTATACTTATTGATACAAAGATAGTTAGACTTGATTCGGATGAAGAAGTCTTGTCAATGAAAGGTAAGTATTATACCGCAAGAAATGATAATATTGACTTTGACCTAAACTTGAATGAGATAGACATTTCTCTTGTTAATGCTTTTACAAAAGGTGTTTTGAGTCGTGTTTCAGGAAAACTTAATGGCGACTTAGGATTGGTCGGTTCGTTGAAAAAACCTGTTATAATTGGTGATGCTGAACTTAATGATGCAGCATGTAACATCGACTATCTTAACACTTATTATTCGGTCAACAAGTCAGGATATGAAGCAAATACACCAAATCGTTTTATAAAATTCACAGAAAATAGAATTGATTTGCAGGATATTATACTCATTGATACATTGGGAAATATTGCTGTGGCAGATGGTATCATAACACATGACTATCTTAAGAATTTTACATTTGACGTGGATGCTACTTTGGAGAATTTCTTGGGAATGAATATGTTGGGTGATGATAATGATTCATTTTATGGTACCGTAATTGCAAGTGGCGACCTTAAGATAGATGGACCTTTGGATGATATTGTTATGAATATCAATGCATATACGATGCCAGGAACGACAATAGATATTAGGTTGATAAGTTCTTCGTCAATTAATGATAACTTTATTGTTTTTGTTGAAGATAATGTTGATAATGATACACTTGCAACTGTTGTTGAAAATAAGAAAAAAGAGAAGAAGTTTACATTAAACGTAAATGCAGACGTAACGCAGGATGCGAGTGTCGATATTCATTTGCCATCGAATATGGGAAATATTACAGCTAGTGGTACTGGAAATATAAGAGTCGGGTTGGCATCGAATAGACTTTCGCTTTATGGCGATTACGTTATAGATGATGGAGCTTTTAACTTTAATCTGCAAAATCTTGTAAGACGTAATTTCGACATAAAAAAAGGCGGAACAATTACATGGACTGGTCGTGCTGACGATGCTGACATTAATGTGACTGGCAGTTACCGCACAAAATCTTCAATATCATCTTTGGGTGTGGAACTGGATTCGACTTCCATTGTCAATAATGTCAATGTCGATTGTATACTTCATCTTAATGAAAAACTTACTAACCCGACGATTACTTTCGGTCTTTCATTGCCAAATTCTACAGACGATATACAAAACACTGTGTTTTCAATAATTGATACTACTAATCAGGCAGTTATGTCGCAGCAGATTATTTCTTTGTTGGTGTTAGGCTCGTTCTCGTATTCCAGCAACAGTTTATATAGCATAGGCGCATCTAACTATTATAACGTATTGACAAATTCTTTAAGTAGTTGGTTATCACAGATTAGTAAGGATTTTGACATAGGTGTCCGTTATACTCCAGAAGATAATCTTACGGCAGAGGAATTGGAAGTAGCTCTTTCTACACAGTTATTCGACGATCGCCTTACCATAGAAGGAAATCTTGGTATGTATACAGGTTCACGAAATAATATGGCTACAGGTGCAAACAATATTGTAGGTGACGTTGATATAACTTTTAAATTGACTAATAGGTTAAGTCTCAAAGCTTATAATCACTCTAATTTGAGTAGTAACTATTATTTGTATTCCTATGAGGCTTATTCAGATTACACACAGGGAATAGGTATTTCGTATTCGCAAAGTTTCGACAGCATAAAAGAAGTTTTTGCAAGAAAAAACAGAAATAAGAAAGTTAAAAATAGAAGATAAATATGGGAAGGTTTAAATTATATACGGCATCGGCTGGTTCTGGTAAAACGTATACTCTTGTAAAAGAATTTCTTACCTTGTCATTGTCTTCTGAAAATGTTTCTTGTAAAGATATATTGGCAGTTACATTTACTAACAAAGCTGCCAATGAAATGAAAGCTAAAATACTTTCTTATCTTAATGGATTTATTTTAGGTAAACCAGATGAAAATATGTGGAATGATATCATCAATGCTTTGAATATTGATGAAGATACATTGAAAAGAAGGTCAAAAGCATTGTATAGTAATATTTTACATAATTATTCTGATTTTAACATTTCAACAATAGATAGCTTTGTACAACAAGTTTCACGCAGTTTTGCCAAAGAATTGAATCTTCCGGCACAATACAGAGTGCTGCTCGATGATGATGATCTTTTGGATGGATTGATTCAATGTATTGATGGTCGCATTGGTGATGATGATGATTCTATTACTGAAATTTTGACGGATTTTATTGATTTTCAGTTGAATGAGGAGAATACTTTGCGTATAGACGCTTTGTTGAGAGAGTTTGTGGCAAAACTTCTGAAAGAGAGTGCATATAAAAAAGGCGAAATACTTAATCTGAAAGAGATTTCAGATGATGAATATATGCAAATAAAAAAATCTCTAGATGATTTCTATAATAAATGTAGAAAGAATATTACTGATGATATACAGAAGATTAGAGATTTTGAAAATGAGTTTGACATTAAAACGTCAGATTATAACGGCGCATCTAAAGGACTGCAGTCGATGTTAGTGAAAATCGAGAAAGACATTAATGTCAAGCCATCGTCGCTTGTTGGTTTAACAATAGCGAAAATGTTTAGTGGAGAGAAAAATTGGTTCTCCAAAAGTATTAGCAAGGAAGTCATTTGTGATATAAATAAGTCGGGAATTGATGTCCTGAAGTTGTATATGACTCTTGCCGAAGATCATAAAAAGATATTTTTTGTTAATATTATCAGGAAGAATTTATATCTATATGCCTTGCGGAGTATGCTGTTAGGTGTTATAAATCAATATATTGACGATACAAATAAAGTCCATATTTCAGAATTTAATAAACGTATTTCCGATATTTTGGGCGATTGCAGTATCCCTTTTATATACGAAAAAATAGGTTCTCGATACAAGCATTTCTTCATTGATGAATTTCAGGACACCTCTCTTTTGCAATGGCATAATTTTTTGCCTTTAGTTAATAATGGACTTTCTGAAAATAAGATGAGCCTTTTGGTTGGTGATGCCAAACAAGCGATATATCGTTTCAGGAATGGGGAAGTGGAGCAGATTATGAATCTTCCTAAGATATATGGTGCTGAAAGTAATGAATTTTACACAGAATGTGAAAATAATTTAAGAAGCAGATTGTGTAAAATGTCTTTGGAGAATAATTTCCGCTCAAAAAGAAATGTAATAGATTTTAATAATTCTTTCTTTAAACTTTCTAAATATAAATTAACATCTGAAGATTATCGTAAAGTATATGACGATTTACATCAGAAATGTCCTAGAGAATATTCTTATGACGGTTTTGTGAGTGTTGAGATATTTGATATGGAAAAATTTTCCACAGACGATATTAAGAAACCAAATGAACAATACAAAGACGCAGTTAAGGAATCAATACTTTGTGATATTAACACATTGATAAATAATGGTTTTTCTTTCCGAGATATTGCAATTTTGGTAAGAAACAATTCTGATGGAGCTGATATAGCAGAATTTCTTTCAGAGAAAAAAGTTCCTGTGATGTCATCCGATTCTATTTTGCTCAAGTCGTCGGATAAGGTTAGACTTATAGTGTTGACACTTAAATGTTTGCTTAATGATAAAAATGATGTCGACAGATTAGCTCTTTCTTTTTATAAAAATATATGTACTGGAGTGGATACTTGTTGTATTCAAAAGGCATTGGACGATGATTTTGATTTTGATAAAATGTATGATCTTAGAAATCAGTCATATAGTATATACGATTTGTGCTGCTCTATAATTAGGATGTATGGATTTAGCATTATTGAGGATGAATTTTTACAATATTTTATGAATCTTGTTTTGGAATGGCAAAATACCGAGAATAATGGTATTGAGGCATTTGTTGAACATTGGGATAAAAAATCAGATACATTTTATGTTAAAATAACATCAGAGATAGATGCAATTCAGATTATGACGATACATAAGTCTAAAGGTCTTGAGTTTAAGGCTGTTATGTATCCTTATGCATATGTTAAAGTGCCAAGTAATTTTAGAGGAAGTGAGAAGTGGCTTTCGTCTGATGATTTTGAAGTGTTAAAAGATATTCAGAATATAGATAGTTTCATATTACCTATTAACAAAAGTCTTCTTGGGACGGATTTAGAGAGTCATTATATTGAAGAGGAAGAAAAAGCAGCTTTTGACGATTTTAATATAATGTATGTCGCTATGACACGCGCAAAAGACTTATTATTTGTTTATACAAACAATAAGTCAAAGTCAGATGATGATTCGTCAGATTCATATAATTTCTTTGTTGATTACTTTGATGCTGATAAGGGATATTTTGTTACGGATTCGACAGGCGAAAGGGTGGATGTTGCTGAAAAAGAGGATGTTGATTTTGTAAAGACACGCTATCAATTTGTTGGGGGCGATAAAAGTGTAAAGTATGAGCTGGGAAAGATAGAATATCATAAAGATAATGATAAAAAGGATGCAAAAGGAATTCTAGAATTGGATAATGAAGATATGCCTCAGGTGGGAGAGTGGACGCGAGTATTGGATTTTGAACCAGAACCGTCTATGTTCTGGTCAGAGAATGACGACGACTATTCGCCTCGTGAATGGGGAAATCTTGTTCATGATATATTGTCACGGATTAACACTGTTGAAGATGCAGACAAAGTTTTTGACTATTATATCAATGAAGGTGGCCTCGACAGTTGTAAGGTGGATAAATTAAAGAAACAGTTTGAAAAAATTGTTGAGACGGAGGAAGTTAAGGAAGCGTATTCAAAAGAAGCTGTCGTTAGAAACGAAATGGAGATTATTGCTTATGATATCAGTAAAAATGAAAATGTGATATTACGTCCAGACAGGTATGCTGAATTAAATGATAAAGTGATACTTATAGATTACAAAACAGGTAAGCACGAAGATAAGTATGAAGAAAAAATGATGGATTACATCTTGGCATTGAAGGGAATGGGTATAGAAAAAGATATAGAAGCTTATTTGTTATATATAGGTGAAAATATTGAGCCAAAACGTGTTTTTTTAAACAGATTATTTTAAAGATAAAAATATTTTTTTTGTAAATTTGCAGTCGCTTTTTGAATTTTAACAAATTAAAAAATATATAGATGGAGAGCATTCGTAACGTTGCAATTATTGCCCATGTCGACCATGGCAAGACTACATTGGTAGATCGTATTTTACACCAATCAAGATTGTTTAGAGACAATCAGGAAACTACAGATTTAATGTTGGATAATAACGATCTTGAACGTGAACGAGGTATCACCATCTTGTCAAAGAATGTATCAGTTCGTTATAAAGGTACAAAAATCAATATCATAGATACTCCGGGTCACTCTGACTTCGGCGGTGAAGTTGAGCGTGTCCTTAACATGGCTGATGGCGTTATCTTGCTTGTTGATGCTTTTGAAGGACCAATGCCACAAACACGTTTCGTCCTTGAAAAAGCATTGCTTTTAGGACTTAAGCCAATCGTTGTTATCAACAAAGTTGACAAACCAAATTGTTATCCAGAAGAAACACAAGAAGCAGTATTCGATTTGATGTTCAACTTAGGCGCGACAGAAGACCAACTCGATTTTCCAACAGTTTTCGGTTCTTCAAAACAAGGCTGGATGTCTGATAATTATAAAAACGTGACTTCAGATATTTCATATCTTCTCGATACAATTTTGGAACATATTCCAGCAGCTAAGTACGAAGAAGGTACACCTCAAATGCTTATTACTTCATTGGATTACAGTTCATACGTCGGTCGTATCGCTGTCGGTCGCTTGAAGAGAGGCGTGTTGCAAGCAGGTATGAATGTGTCACTTATGAAACGTGACGGTTCAATTAAGAAGAACACAATTAAGGAATTATATACTTTTGAAGGCTTAGGAAAAGAAAGAACCAAGAATCCAGTCAAAGCTGGTGACATCGTTGCTGTTATGGGTCTTGAAGATTTTGAAATCGGTGATACAGTCGCTGATTTGGAAAATCCAGAAGCATTGCCACCAATTCACGTTGATGAGCCAACGATGAGTATGTTGTTCACAATCAACAACTCACCATTCTTCGGTAAAGAAGGTAAATTCGTTACTTCACGTCACCTCCGTGAACGTTTATATAAAGAATTGGAAAAGAACCTCGCACTTCGTATTGAAGATACAGCATCGCCAGATTCAATGATGGTGTTCGGTCGTGGTATTTTGCACCTTTCAATCTTGATTGAGACAATGCGTCGTGAAGGTTACGAATTCCAAATCGGTCAGCCAAAAGTTATCTTGAAAGAAATCGACGGCAAGAAATGCGAACCTATTGAAATGTTGACAGTTCAAGTTCCAGAACAATTCGCGGGCCGTGTTATTGAACTCGTTACAGCAAAGAAAGGCGAGATGACAAACATGCAACCTAAAGG
>JAEIGA010008965.1_pt1 | contig 15132 bp, 15 predicted proteins | sample 9270691 | NCBI WGS metagenome assembly JAEIGA01 (sample SAMN17057246, study PRJNA624740) | gut metagenome | biome: biome; isolation source: fecal sample | host: Bos grunniens | place: China: Xizang | collected 2019
AGCAGATTTACAGTCTGCCCCATTTGGCCACTCTGGTATTTGCCCATTTGCTTTCGAGACTCTCTCAACCATTTGTTGAGTAGGTTTGTTTCTCAATTGCGATGCAAAGATACTGCTTATTTTTGAATCTGCAAGCGCTTTTGGAGATTTTTTGAAAGTTTTTTTATTCTCTAAGAGGAAAGTTCTTGTTATTCAGGTTTTTATGAAATAAAAATTCCTTGAACTTTTGGGGTTCAAGGAATTGGCAAAAGATACTTATTCTTTTAATTTCAGTTTGAAGTCAATCATCTTGATAGCGGTGATGGCGCATTCATCACCTTTGTTACCTAATTTGCCGCCGGCGCGATCTTCAGCCTGCTCCATGTTGTTGGTGGTAATCAATCCGTAGATGACAGGAATATCGCATGTTGCATTCAAGTGGGCAATGCCTTGTGTTGTTCCAGCACATACATAATCAAAGTGTGGAGTGTCTCCACGAACTACACAGCCGATGGCGATAACTGCATCCACTTTTCCGCTTTGAATCATTTGGGCGGAACCAAATGTCAGTTCAAAACTTCCAGGAACGGTTTGCACGAGGATGTTTTCGTCCTTGGCTCCATGAGTTTTCAAGGTCTTTACTGTTCCTTCCAAAAGAGGGCCGGTAATGTTGCTGTTCCATTCTGATACTACGATGCCGAATCGCATGTTCGAAGCGTCAGGTACTGAGTTGAAATCGTAATCGCTGAGGTTGTGATACGCTGTTGCCATATATATAGGTATTAAAAAAGCACGGATAATCCCGTGCTTTTATGTTGTAGTTTGAATATTCTTGTTTTTACTTGATGGAAGCACGCTCAATGTACTTGTCGATTTCCATTGCTTGGTAAGAGTTGAAATACTTTTCCTTTACAGTCTTGTAAGCACCGATTGCTTCACTGTTCTTACCCAACTTTTCGTAAATCTGACCTGCCTGAATCAAGTAGATTGGGCTCAAAGCATGGCTGTCTGCCTTGCTTGCTGCCTTCATCAAAGTAGCTGCTGCCTTTTCCAACTGACCGAGCTGTGCGTAGCAGTTACCCATTGTACCCATCAAAGCCGGGCTAACCAACTGGTCGTCTGCGCTGAACTTGTCCAAAAACTTAACAGCATTTTCATATTGACCCAATTGAGCGTAGCAGATACCTGCGTATGCGTTAGCCAAATTACCTGCTTCTGTGCCACTGAACTTGTCAGCAACTATAAGGAAACCTGCGTAACCCAAACTGTCACCATTCAATGCAACTTCAAAGTTGTCTGCGTTGAAATATTGTTCGCCAACAAACAATGCTTCTGCTGCCTTCTTTTCGTTCGGTTCAGAAATAAAGTGTTGGTAACCTAAAACACCGGCAACTACAATGACGATTGCAACGATACCGGTCAGGAACTTGTTCTTGTACTTAATAATAAACGCTTCTGATGCGCTTACTGCTTCTTCCAAATCCAAAGGATCTTGAGTGTGTTTCTTTTCTGCCATTTTATATTTACTTTTATTATTTTTATCAAGATATTTTTCGGTCAGCAAAAGTAGTCTATTTATATGTATTTATGAAATTTACGGGCATATTTTTTTAGGTATTCCCTTTTTTATGCCTATTTTTGTGCTTTCAAAGCAACGGATGAATTATGATTTTGAAGCGGATTTCAATCTTGAACTATAAAAACCTGGAACAGGTGGAGTTGGACTTTTCTCCTAAAATGAACTGTATTATTGGTCAGAACGGGATGGGAAAGACCAATTTGCTGGACGCTGTGTATTATCTTTCGTTCTGTAAGAGTGCTACAAATGCCATTGATTCCCAGAATGTAATGCATAATCAGGAATTCTTTGTGATTCAAGGTTCGTATATGACAGATGCCGGTGATGTGGAAGAAGTGTATTGTGGTTTGAAGCGCAAGCAGAAAAAGCAGTTCAAACGCAACAAGAAGGAGTATTCCCGTCTTTCGGATCATATAGGGTTCATTCCGTTGGTAATGGTGTCTCCTGCTGATTCGGAGTTGATTTCCGGAGGAAGTGAGGAGCGCCGTCGTTTCATGGACGTAGTCATTTCGCAATATGACAAAGAATATCTGGAAGCTTTGATCCGTTATAACAAGGCTTTGATGCAACGGAATACCTTGTTGAAGGCAGAGTATGAGCCGGATGAAGAGTTGATGAATGTGTGGGAGGAGATGATGGCAGCTGCCGGTGAAGTGGTTTTCCGTAAACGTATGGAGTTCATCAATGAATTTATTCCGACTTTCCAGGCTTTTTATTCGCATATTTCGCAGGACAAGGAGCAGGTGAATTTGTCTTATGAATCGCATGCCATGCGTGGAGACTTATTGCAGTTGATCAGAGAAAGTCGTCTGCGTGACCGGATTATGGGATATTCGTTGCGGGGAGTTCATAAAGACGACCTGACAATGCAACTAGGTGAATATCCGATTAAGCGGGAAGGCTCACAAGGGCAGAACAAGACATATTTGATTGCGTTGAAGTTGGCGCAGTTCGATTTCTTGCGCAGAACGGGAAGTAATACTACTCCATTGTTATTGCTTGACGATATTTTTGACAAGTTGGATGCCTCCCGTGTGGAGCAGATTGTCAAACTGGTGGCTGGAGATCGTTTTGGGCAAATATTCATAACTGATACGAATCGTGAGCATTTGGACAAGATTCTTCAGAAAGTGGATGGTGATTATAAGTTGTTTGGTGTAGAAGACGGTTCGATTTCTGAACGAAAGGGTATGGATTATGAGGCGCAATAATGCAGAACAGGTAGGAGATGTTATCCGCTTTTTCCTTCGTCAGCAAGGATTGGAGTCTCCTTTGAATGAGTATCGGTTGGTTCAAGCATGGAGTGATGTGGTTGGCCCGGCCATGGCGCGTTATACCAGTAACCTTTATATAAAGAACCAGACTTTACATGTGCATTTGACTTCGGCTGTACTCCGTCAGGAATTGATGATGGCTCGTGAATTGTTGGTCAAGAACTTGAATAGGCAGGTTGGGGCGCAGGTCATTGTCGATATTCATTTCCATTAGAAATCAATACCATTTTCCTTCTTCCGTCCAGACTTCGTCCATGCGTTTGTCAAATTTTTCGGATGGAATGCTTTCTTGTGCTTGGAACTGATAACAGATACCAATATTGTAGGAGGGCAATAAGGGAAGTAACTTATCGTAATAACCTTTTCCACGACCCAAGCGATTGCCTTTTTTGTCGAAGGATATTCCCGGGATGATTGCTAGTTCTATTTCCTGATAATCGGTGTAATTTTCTCCGGAAGGTTCTTCAATGTGGAAAGAACCTTCTTGCAGGCATGATTTACCGGTATAATGGCGTAGCTCCAAGATGTCACCGACCACTACCGGCAACAATACTCTCTTTTGCTTATGCCATTTTTCTACGAAAGCATGGGTTTGCACTTCACCGGGCAACGAGTGGTAAAGAAGTACGGTCGTTGCCGAGATGAAGCGCGGATGCTTTTCAATCTGTTCAAGCAATGTTGTAGAATGAGCCGTTAACAGGCTTTCGCTTTGACGCTTTTTTTCTTGCGCTATCAGCTTTCGCAATTGTTTTTTCTGTTCCTTCATGATTGCTTTCCAAATTTTGTTCGGGTGCCTTCGGGAAAGACTCTTCTTTTTCCAACACTTCCAAGGCCTTCAATACGGTCGGGTCTTGTTGGTTCAAAAATTTCAGATAATCTTCCATATCCAGCATGTTGTAGATGATGTTTCCGTACAGATTCCTTTCAAATAGTTTTTGTGACTTGTACATCAGGATATTGCGTCGCTTCAATCCTTTGCTTTCAGCGAAACGGGCGAACTTTTCCAGAATATTTTGGTTCTTCAAATATTTCAGCAACGTTTCAGACGAATTGTATTTTTGGAGTGCCTGACGGTTTTGATCTGTATATTGGAATGCAAACTGCAAGATCAGTCCACGATTGACAGCCATGCTGAAATAGGAGGTAACTCCTGTAGTGTCTTGCGGAACGAAAATGTCCGGCATGATACCACCGCCACCATATACTGGACGTCCTAAAGAGGTGTAATAGATGTGGCTTTCATCCTGCTTGATACTGTCTTGTGAGAAGAACTCGCCATGTTCATAACGGGTTAGAATGTCCAATTCATAATTTTCGTCCTTACCTTTGTTATATGGCTTTTGGATACAGCGTCCGGAAGGAGTATGATAACGGGCGATAGTCAGACGGATGGCCGAACCATCACTGAAATCAATCGGTTGTTGCACCAATCCTTTTCCGAAGGAACGGCGTCCGATGATAGTGCCTCGGTCATTGTCTTGAATGGCACCGGCGAAGATCTCGCTAGCAGAAGCTGAACCTTCGTCCACCAAAACAATGACAGGTATTTCCTGGCTGCTTCCTGTTCCATTGGAGAAGTAGTTCTCGCGGGCAGCTTTACGTCCTTCTGTATAAACGATCAGTTGCCCTTTTGGAAGGAATTCGTTTACCATTTGAACGGCAGCGCCCATGTATCCACCGGTATTTCCGCGAAGGTCAATCACAATGCCTTTGCAACTTTCCTGATGGAGCTTGGCCAATGAAATAAGCATTTCCGGATAAGTGGTTTCACCGAACTTGTTGATCTTGATATATCCGAACTTTTCATTCAGCATATAGGCTGCATCAACACTTTTCACAGGAATGTCACCGCGGATGATGGTAAAATGGAGAATATCCTTTTCTCCATGACGGAAGATTCCTAATTTCACTTCGCTTCCCTTGGGGCCTTTCAGCTTCTTCATGGCTTCGTTATTGGTTACAATTTTGCCAACAAATGCGGAGTCGTCCACTTCGACAATGCGGTCTCCAGCCATCAAACCGACTTTTTCAGAAGGCCCTCCTGCAATGACACTATTTATATGGATGGTGTCTTGTTGGATAGTAAATTGTATACCGATTCCACTGAAACTGCCTCGCAAATCAGCAGTCATTTCTTCCATGTCTTTAGCTGCGATATACGAAGAGTGAGGGTCGAGTTCTCCTAAAATTTGTGGCATGGCTTCTTCAATCAAGTCTGCCATGTTGACAGTATCCACATATTGGTCATCAATTATGCGCAATAATGCATTCAACTTGTTGGAAGAAGCATTGATGACGTTTGATTTCCCATTAGAGAAACGGTCTGTATAATATATTCCTATCATAATACCAGCAATGATGCTGACAGCTATGATAAAAGGAATGAATCGAGTTACTTTATTCTGGCTCATTATACTTTATATTATTCGTTGGGATTGATATAAACAACTTCAATGTTGGCTTTTCTCAATAAATCCAATCCATCTTCTAAACGGTATTTTTCGGAGTAGATGACACGTTTGATTCCTGCTTGGATAATGAGCTTGGCACATTCGATGCATGGAGAGGTTGTTACATACATGGTAGCTCCCTTACTGCTATTGTTGGAGCAGGCTATTTTGGTAATGGCATTAGCTTCGGCATGCAGTACATAAGGTTTGGTTAATCCATTTTCATCTTCGCAGACATTTTCAAATCCGGCTGGAGTTCCATTGTATCCGTCTGAAATGATCATTTTGTCCTTGACAATCAATGCACCGACTTTACGACGGTTACAATATGAGTTCTCTGCCCAGATTTGAGCCATGCGTATATAGCGTTTGTCGAGTAGCAGTTGCTTTTCTTCACTAGTTTCCATATATCTTTTATTTTGAGTAATGTCCAAGTTGTACATACGATTTTTTGTCTTCCGGAGCGATTTTCAAGACATTTGAATCCCCCTTATAGAATGCGGCATTTGTAAGCGCATCTATCAGTTCCTTGCTTTTGCCCGAAGGTGTGACACTTGTTTTCATATTGCTGATCCAAATGGTGCGGTCCTTGCCATTGGCTCCCCATTTTGCTGTAAATGTGCCTCCATTGAGCAGTGAACCGCTAAGGGTGCCGTCTTCGTCGAATATGACAGTCATTTGGTTAAGGACTTTCAAATCTTCATTCTTCTGATAGATGACTTTTGCTCCATCATTGGTCTTGTCCCATTTTCCTCCTACACAGAAGTTTCCTACATTCCACGTTCCGCTCTTTACAAAAATAACGTCAATGTCATCTTCCTGGCAACAGCACATCAGTGGAAGGAGTAATAGTATAGATAGTAATTTTTTTAATCTCATAATTATATTCCGGTTTTAATTCCATTTCTTTCTAATAAAGCATTGATGCTCGGTTCCTTGCCCCTAAAGTTTTTATAAAGAACCATCGGGTCTTCCGTACCTCCCTTCGATAACACATTTTCTCTGAAAGAGTTTGCGGTTTCTTTATTAAAGATGCCTTTTTCTTTAAACAGCGAAAATGCGTCCGCGTCCAATACTTCTGCCCATTTGTAGCTGTAATAACCGGCTGAATATCCGCCTGCCATGATGTGTGAGAATTGTACGGTCATGCAGGTGTCTTCAATATCCGGCAAAACCTGGGCCTTTTTCCATGCCTCTTTTTCATAAGTGCGCACATCACCTTCAAAAGGAGTGGTGCGGGTATACCAAGCCATGTCCAACAAGCCGAAACTCAATTGTCTTAAACAAGCATAAGCTACGTTGAAGTTGGAGGCGTCTATCAACCGTTGAATCAGTTCGGAAGGAATGGATTCACCAGTTTGGTAATGTTTGGCGAATGTATTCAGGAATTCTTTTTCAATGGCAAAGTTTTCCATGATTTGTGAAGGAAGTTCTACAAAATCCCAATAGACATTGGTCCCACTCATGCTTTGGTAAGTCGTGTTGGCGAACATGCCATGAAGGGCGTGTCCGAACTCATGCAGAAATGTAGTGACTTCACCAAATGTGAGCAGGGCCGGTTTCTCAGCCGAAGGCTTGGTGAAGTTCATGGTGACAGATACATGAGGACGACTGTTTCCTTTTTCGTCAATCCATTGTTCCTTATAGTTGGTCATCCAAGCACCGGAGCGTTTGCTAGCTCGTGGATGGAAATCTGTATAAAGAACTGCCAGGAAACTATTGTCCTTGTCGTATACTTCGTATGCTTTTACATCCGCATGGTATACTGGAATGTCTTTGTTTTCTTGAAAAGTGATGCCGTATAGGCGGGTTGCCAGACCAAACACTCCTTCAATAACTTTATTCAATTCAAAATAGGGGCGTAGGATTTCTTCGTCTATATTGAACTTCTTTTCTTTCAGTATTCTTGAATAGAAAGCCCAATCCCATGGCATCAGTTGAAAGTCTTCTCCATCCAAATCTTTGGCCAGTGTTTCTACTTCTGCTACTTCATTTTGTGCAGTAGGTGTGTAGGCTTCCAATAATTGGTTCAACAATTGGTATACATTGTTGCTGTTTGCAGCCATTCGCTTGGTCAGCACATAGTCGGCAGCCGTTTCAAAACCTAATAGTTGTGCGAGTTCGAGACGGAGGTTGACCAGTTTCTTGACAATATCCAAATTGTTGTATTCATTGTCATGGGTACATTGGGTATTGTATGCTCTATATAATTGCTTGCGGAGTTCACGATTCTTGCAATATTTCATGAACGGAATAAAGCTTGGAGCTTCCAATGTAACAATGTAGTTCTCCTTGCTTCTTTCTTTGGCGGTTTGGGCATAAGCAGTCAATGCGCTTTCTGGTAAACCTTCCAATTGTTCTAAAGTCAGTGGAAGTTCATAGCTGTTCTTTTCCTTCAAGTTGTTTTGAGAAAACTTCAAGGTGAGTACGCTAAGTTCTGAAGACAATTTTCTAAAACGCTTTTTATGTTCGTCCGAAAGGTTGGCGCCACTTCTGATGAAACCGTCGTATGTTTTTTTCAGAAGCATCGTTTCTTCCTGGTTCAAAGATTGTTTGTCTTCGCTTTCGTAAACAGACTTGATGCGTGAAAACAGCTTTTCGTTCAAACTGATGTTGTTGCTATGTTCTGTCAGTTGAGGCATAATCCGTTCGGCAATGGCTTGCATTTCATCGTTGGTTTCTGCACTGAGCAGATTGCCGAATACAGTAGTGATACGGTCGAGTGTTTTTCCGGATCTTTCCAAAGCTGCGATAGTATTGGAAAAAGTAGGTGTTTCGGGATTGTTGATGATTTCATCTATTTCCCGGTTCTGTTCTTTTATTCCTGCCAAAACAGCAGGTTCGAAATGCTCCGTCTTGATGAGGTGGAACGGAGTTGTTTCATGTGGTGTATTATATGCCGTTAGAAACGGATTTTGGTTTTCTGTCATTATCTTTTATTTAATGCTATATTTAACATGTCGGATGAAGTTCATTTAAGAAATCTGCCATTTCTGGAATGAGTATTTCCTTTCGTTTCAGTTGGATGAGACCTTTTTTACGGAGTTCGTTCAGCTTTCTTGAAACGTTGATTCGGGTTTCGTTAATCAGTCCGGCAAGCTCTTCCATCCCGATCTGCAATGTTTTTGCTCCTTCTGGTTTTAGGCATCTGGCTAAAAAGAAATTGGCTAGTTTCTCATCCAATGAACCGATGTGAGTATTCCAAAGCTTCCGCTGATTGACTTGAGCCCGGTTGCTTAATAAATTGAGATAGTTCAAACGGAATATTTCGTAATTACTCAATTCGCTTAAAATGTATGATTTGTCAATGACCAATAACTTGACTTCTTCTTGTGCTTGGTAAGTGGACTCGTAATATGGATACATGCCAAAAAGGGAATAAGGCTCAATGATAGCAGGAGCGCTGATTGTCTCGATCAGTCGGAATCCATGCTTGTCATCAGTCCTTCTAGATAGAAGATTTCCTTCCAAGAGGAATGCGAGCTGGTTGCAGACTTCTCCTTGGTTCATTATAATTTCATTTCCGGAATAACTACGGAAATGAAACTTTACTTTTTCGATGATGCAGGTAAAATCATCCGTGCATAATCCTTGAAAAAGAGGTAGTTGAAGGAGGACTTCGTACATCGTAATCTCTATTTAGGTTTAATAGATGTTAAGCGGTAGTTTAACAAATACAAAAGTAAATAAAACAATTGAATACCCTAAGAGGGTAGTATGTATTTATTCTTTTTTAACCAGAGTTTTAAGTTGTTTTTCTCTTTATTTGATAACTATAAGTCTTTCCATTCCCGGTGTGTAATGGATTTCGTACTTCTCGCCTTCCCCAGTGCAAATGAAGTAGGCATTAAGCTCCGGATGTTGTTCGCAATAAGCCTTGGCCTTTTCCAATCCCATTACCATGAATGCCGTAGCGTATGCATCGGCGGTTGTGCAATCCTTGGCTATAACCGTGGCCGAAAGGATATTGTGTTGGATGGGATAGCCGATTCGTGGGTCAATCGTATGGGCATAACGCTTACCATTCTTGTAATAAAACTTACGATAGTTACCTGATGTGGCCATAGCCGCATCGGTTATTTCAAGGATGGTCTGTAACTCTTGATTTACGGAAAGTGAATCTTCAATTGGTTTGTTGATTCCGATGCGCCAATGGTTCATTTTGGGGTTCTTTCCTTTAACGAAAACTTCTCCTCCGATGTCTACCATGTAGTTTTTAACGCCTTTTTTATCCAATGTCTGAGCTACTTGATCCACTCCATAACCTTTGGCGATGGAACTACAATCAAGCATCAGGCGATTGTCGTCTTTAAAGACTTTCCCGTCTTCAATCTTTACCTTTTGATATCCAATGAATTGGCGCAAACTATCTATTGTTTGTGTGTCAATGTTGATGGAATTCTTGAATCCGAATCCCCAGGCATTTACCAATGGGGCAACGGTGATGTCAAAGGCTCCTTCGGTTTCAGCAGATACTTTTTGAGCCACATCGAAAACATCCGTAAAGAAAGTGTTCAGTGTGGTATCTTCGTTATGGTTGATTCGGGTGATGATAGAGTTAGGGTTATATGGAGAAAGGGCATTGTCTACCTCCATAAGCGCCGTCTTGATGTCCTGGTGCAAGTCTTCATGACTTTGATAGGTAATTTTATAGATAGTTCCGAATACCATACCTTCATTGGTGCGGTAGGGAGGTTGTTTCTTTAAAATGACTACTGTTCCTATAATTAAGATGAGTAGAAACGGTACTTGCCAAATCAGTTTCTTTCTGTTCATATATCAATGGATTTAAGAAAGGTGTTCAATTAAAATTTTTATTCCGATGCCAATCAAAATGATTCCGCCCCATAGCTCCATGTGCAAGTTGACTCGTTTGCCCAAATAAACTCCTGCCAAATTCCCAATTATGGACATAATGAAGGATACGATTCCGATAATGATAATCGGGAAGAGGATAGAGGATAAAGAACTCATTCCTACAAAGGCAAAAGAGATACCAACGGCCATGGCATCAATACTGGTAGCTACTGCCAAAGCGAGCACTACTTTCAATAGAGTAGGATCGAAGCTATGTTTTTCTTCTTCGCTGAAATTTTCTTTAATCATGCGGATACCTAAGAAGGCAAGCAGACCGAATGCAATCCAGTGGTCAAAACTTTCAATCAAATGATGGAATCGGCTGGCGCAGAACCATCCACCCAACGGCATGAGTGCTTGAAAGAGTCCGAAGAAAAAACTCATGATGAGGATTGTACGCCAATGAACACGGCGCATGATGATACCGCTGGCAATGGATACTGTAAAACAATCCATTGCTAAACTGAAAGCCAATAACCAGATTTCTAATGTACTCATGTATTAAAATGGTAAATAGTATGAAATGTTATATGTGATACCAAAACCACTTGATTTGTTTTTACCGTATCCTGGAATGTACCATGGTTCTGAGTTCTCTGATTTCTTGACACTGAAAAGTGACTTGTATCGGACAGAGAATCCCAAATGGAAATTTTTATAGACATTGGTTCTTACTTCTGCAACCAATTCCAGCCAGGATGCATTGCTCTTTACGCCTTCAAATGAAATGGGGATGGTTGTTTCTCCCCATACAGGATCACTCATGGCTGGGGCTTCCACATCGTATGAAAAGGAACTGAATCCCAAACGGGCACCGACAAGCAGTTTACCTGGCAAATATGGCTTTTTGCTGAATATGTTATATCCGGCACCTATTCGGAAATAAGGTGCCGAAGCCTTGTAATGAATGTCCGTTTCTTCGCTTACGGTATCAGTGGAACCATACCCCATCTCGAAGACTGGAAAATAACGGTTCAATAAATTGCACTCTATGCTGGCTTCCGCACTTGAAAACTCGTTTCCGAACGCTTTTCCTAATATGCCGAAAACATCAACGCCTAACATTGCTCCTTGAAAGAATGGTTGTTGAGCTAATTCCTCAACTTTATCCTTATTATTTTTTTGAGCAAAAGTCATTGTCGGAAATCCGAAAAGACTACTCACTGTCAGCAGTGCGATAATATATGTTGAAATTTTTCTTTTCTTCATTGTTTATATCAGGGTTTACAAGGGTTACGGAATCTAATACATGAGTAGTATAGTTCAGACCTTCTACTTGGTAGAATATCATGCTTCCACATTCAATGTTGCCTACGAACGGAATATTCTTATGGGTAAGCCAGATTGTGTCGCGGAGTGTTTCCGAATAATGCATGACATATATTGTCTGGTTGGTGTAGCTTAAAGGTACAGTCATGTATGATTCTGCTCGGTTGAAGATGGTGTCTACAACCGTGGAGTTGTTGATTGTGGCGATGCCTGAAATCATGGCTCCGTTGGTCAGTGCTACACTTTTGTTTGTTTTACTATCCAGAAAGTCAAAGCGGGCATACGAAATGGTTGATAATGAGCAATCGCTTTCCCCGCAACTCTGGATGAGGAGACATAACATCAGGAATGGGAATAAAAGAGCAAATATCTTTTTCATATTATAATTCCTTTTCTATGTTGTACTTATTGCGCTCCGGTGCATTACGGGCAATCATCTCACCCAAGAAACCGGCCAAAAACAATTGTGTGCCGAGGATCATGGTTGTCAGTGCCAAATAAAAATAAGGGGAATCCGTGATGAGGGTGTAAGGAAGGCCTGCATACATGGCGTATAATTTATGTGCACCGATAATCACTACGGCTATGAAACCGAAAATGAACATCAATGAACCTAAAAAACCGAAGATGTGCATAGGTTGGACTCCGAATTTGGAAAGGAACCACAAAGATATCAAGTCCAAATATCCGTTGAAGAAACGGTTCAAACCACCGAATTTGGTTTTTCCGAATTTTCGTGCCTGATGATGTACCACTTTCTCGCCAATCTTGTTGAATCCGGCTGTCTTTGCCAAATAGGGGATGTATCGGTGCATTTCTCCATACACTTCAATGTTTTTCACAACCTCCTTGCGATAGGCTTTCAGGCCGCAATTGAAATCATGTAGGTTCTTGATACCCGAAACGGCTCGTGCTGTAGCATTGAAAAGTTTGGTTGGTATGGTTTTTGAAAGCGGATCGTAACGCTTCTTCTTGTATCCCGAAACCAAATCATATCCGTCTTCCGTAATCATACGATATAATTCAGGGATTTCATCGGGACTGTCTTGAAGATCAGCATCCATTGTGATGACTACATTCCCTTCTGCCTTTTCAAATCCGCAGAAAAGGGCTGGTGACTTACCATAATTCCGGCGGAATTTGATGCCTTTCACTTCCTTGTGTTGGGAAGCAAGTTGTTCAATTACTTGCCAGGAACGGTCGGTACTACCATCGTTGATGAAAATAATTTCATAGCTGAAGCCGTTGGCTTCCATGACACGTTGGATCCATGCCTGTAATTCGGGCAGGGATTCTTCTTCATTATATAGAGGTATGACTACTGATATGTCCATAGATTTATTCTTTTTTCTTGTTTCGCATGACTAATAATGCTGTCGGTATGGCCAATATGGTGCAATAGAACACATTTTGTGTCAGCAGTTGCATGGTTATTTCCAAAGGAGTCAGGCTGGATATAACATCCAAAGCCGTGCGGAATTGATCCAATGATACTTTCATTTCTTCAGTAGAAATAGCGGTCATTTGGTCAATCATTCCTTGGTAGGTATTTACAATCAGTCCGTTGTCCATATATCGGAAATAAAGATAATGGATGACGGCTACCAAAAGCGATGCAAACATGTACATGAATATCGTGAAAATATATGCTTTGGAGAAAGATAGCGTTCCTTCGCATTGTTGTTCGCGATATTTTCGTGCAAATACATATCCAAGTACGGGTACAGATAAAGTCAGGATAAAAAAGAATACCAACAATAGGGGCATGTTCATACCTAATGGGAACAATGCGAATTTGCAGGCCCAAAATATACCCATCGCTGTACCATAACGCATAGCGTATTCTTGAAGTGTTGATTTATTTTCTGTCATTTTTAATATAAATAAGGTTACAAAGTTACGGATTTTATGATAATAGAGGGTAAAAACAGCGTGAAAAATGCGTTTTTTATACTAAAAAACAAAAAAATACTCATGGAGTTATTGCTAGTTTAAAAATAATGCCTACCTTTGCACTCGCAAACAAAAAATGGGAAGTCCTATACGGCCAGCTCCTTGTGAATCCTCCAGGGCTTGATCGCAGCAAAGGTAGCAGGTCGTAGCGGCGCGATATAGTAAGCTTCCCACCCGCCTCTTTAGCTCAGTTGGCCAGAGCACGTGATTTGTAATCTCGGGGTCGTTGGTTCGAATCCGACAAGAGGCTCAGAAAAGGATGTGTAACAAAGTTGCGCATCCTTTTTTTGTTTCTTATCTATACTGTTCGTATATTTGTCAATCGAAGGTTAATAAAATTAATAATCATACTATGAAATCAATACTGAAAACGTTGCTCGTCTCATTTGTAGCCGTGTCTGTATCTGCGTCAACGCCTCAAAGTGATGAGAACTCATTGTCGAATTATAACAATAATCGTTATCCCTTGCTTCAAAAAACATATATGGAACTTCCTCTTGGAGCTATTAAGGCCGAAGGATGGATGCAGGAACAATTGTTGCGTATGAAAGAGGGAATGACTGGACATCTTGACCAAATTTATGAAAAGGTTATGGGACCTCGTAATGGATGGTTAGGAGGTGATGGCGATGTGTGGGAACGTGGTCCATATTGGATTGACGGATTGCTTCCTCTGGCTTATCTTTTGGATGATGAAACTTTGAAGGAGAAAGTAAAACCGTGGATTGAATGGACTTTGGCTTCACAAAAACCAAACGGATATTTCGGACCTGACACCGACCGAACTCCTGAACCAGGTTTGCAACGCACCAATGCGCACGACTGGTGGCCGAAGATGGTGATGTTGAAAATCATGCAACAATATTATTCGGCAACGGGCGATGAACGTGTCATCAGCTTCTTGACCAATTATTTCAAGTATCAGTTGGCGGAACTTCCTAAGAAGCCATTGGGCAATTGGACATTTTGGGGGGAACAGCGAGGTGGAGATAACTTGATGGTGGTGTATTGGCTTTATAACATTACAGGCGAGAAGTTCTTGTTGGAATTGGGTGAGTTGTTGCACAAGCAAACTTTCAATTGGACGGATGTGTTCTTGAATCAAGATCATTTGTCAAGACAATTGAGCATGCATTGCGTGAACTTGGGACAAGGCTTCAAGGAACCGGTGGTGTATTATCAGCAATCGAAAGAACAAAAGCAGATTGATGCGGTAAAGAAAGCGGTCAAGGATATGCGTAATACGATTGGTCTTCCTACTGGTCTATGGGGAGGCGATGAGTTGCTTCGTTTCGGAGAACCTACTACAGGATCGGAATTATGTACGGCAATAGAAATGATGTTCTCGTTGGAAGAAATCCTTGAAATCACAGGTGATGTACAATGGGCAGATTATCTAGAAAGAGTAGCTTACAACGCTTTGCCTACTCAAATTACGGACAACTTTGATACCCGTCAGTATTACCAGCAAACCAATCAAGTGGCAATTACTCGCGAATGGCGAGAGTTTACTACTCCGCATGAAGATACAGATTTATTGTTCGGTGAGTTGACCGGTTATCCTTGTTGTACATCCAATATGCATCAGGGATGGCCTAAATTGGTACAAAATTTGTGGTATGCTACGTCGGATAATGGGATTGCTGCATTGGTGTATGCTCCTTCCAACGTGGAAGCGAAAGTTGCTAATGGCATTACTGTAAAGATTCAAGAAGAAACGGCTTATCCGTTTGATGAAACCATCAATTTCAAGTTCGCTTTTGCCGATAAG
>JAEIGA010008966.1_pt1 | contig 15131 bp, 11 predicted proteins | sample 9270691 | NCBI WGS metagenome assembly JAEIGA01 (sample SAMN17057246, study PRJNA624740) | gut metagenome | biome: biome; isolation source: fecal sample | host: Bos grunniens | place: China: Xizang | collected 2019
ATATCAAAGCCCATAGTTTCGCCACGGGTTTGACCGCCCATACCGTAGTGGTTGTTAAATACGTTGAAAAGTATTGGCATACCACCGTCTTCAAACTTACCGTCCATACCCCAAAGTTTGGTAATTTGGTCCATAGACGCAAAGTTCATAGACTCTAAAACGGGGCCTCTACCAGTAGCGCCGTCACCAAAGTTAGAAACGACGATACCTTTTTTGTGGTTAGAACGTTTGTAAAGAGCAGCACCAAGCGCGATAGGACCGCTTGCGCCTACGATTGCGTTGTTGGGCATTAAACCAAACGGAATAAAGAAAGCGTGCATCGAACCGCCAAGACCACGGTTAAAGCCAGTCTTTCTAGCAAAGATTTCGGCAAGTGCGCCGTATAAAAGGAAGTTGATAGCAAGTTCTTTAATGCTACCTGCTTTCATGTGTTTTTCAACTACTGATAAAACCGAACCGTCAAGGAATTCCTTCATAATATCGTAAAGTTCTTGATCGTCAAGCTTTTCGATAGAAGAAAGACCTTTAGCAAGGATTTCGCCGTGGCTACGGTGAGAACCGAACGACAAGTCGTTAATATCAAGGTGATAAGCCTCGCCTACTGCAGACGCTTCTTGACCGATAGAAAGGTGCGCAGGACCGGGGTTGTTGTACTTAACGCCGTTGTATTCGCTTTTAACTTTAACTTCGTTAAGCATAGTTTCAAACTCGCGGATGATAGCCATATCGCGATATACGCGCATCATATCGTCTTTAGAGTAGATTTTTAATTCTTCTTTAATGGTTTTGTTGTATTGACATACTGGGATGTCTTCAAAATGGATGTAACCCGCGTCGAAGGCTTTGGCGGGGTCAACGTACTGACTCTTTGGCATAAAAATTCTCCTTTTATATTAGATTAAGAACATTGATTCTCTTATAACTTCGCAAACGGTGGGGTGCGGGAATACGAGTTTTTGAACGTCAGCTACTCTCATTTCCGTCTCTACCATCATAGCAGCGCCGTAAATCATTTCAGACGCGTAACTACCGTAAACGTGAAGACCTACGATATTGTTGTGCTTTTTATCGGTTATAACTTTAAGCACGCCGTTACCGTGTTCGTTTTCAGCAATATAGCGACCGCTATATTTAAGCGTTACCGTTTGAACGTTTACGTCAAGCCCCTTTTCTTTTGCAGATTCGGTAGTTTCGCCTACGCCTGCAACTTCGGGGTTGGTGTAAATTACTGATGGAATTGAATTGTAATTAATTCTATCCTTTTTACCTAAAATGTTGTTAATGCAAACTTCACCTTCGCGATACGCGGTGTGAGCAAGCATTGATTTACCGTTTACGTCACCAGCAGCCCAAACGCCAGGAACGTTAGTCTTGCCGTATTCGTTGGTAACGATTGCGCCCCTTTCAAGCTTTAAGCCGATGTTTTCAGCGCCAAGACCTTGAGTTCTTGCTCTACGACCGATAGAAACGAGTGCGTAGTCTGACTTAATTTCGGTAACTTTACCGTCTTTTTCATAAGAAACGGCGTTATTTTTGATAGATACAACCTTAGCGCCAAGAATAAATTCAACACCGCGAGATGCGTATTCTTTTTGAAGCATTGTAGAAATTTCTCTATCAACGGGGCCTGCGATATGGTCCATCATTTCAACTACGTAAACTTTACTGCCTACGCTGTTAAAATACGACGCCATTTCAAGACCTATTACGCCACCGCCTACGATAACGATGTCTTTAGGAATTTTATTAAGGTCTAAAACTTCACGGTTAGTAAGCGCATAGCCCGATTTAAGACTGTCTTGAAGACCGTCAATCGGAGGAAGTGCGGGCGAAGAACCCGTACAGATAAGAATTTGTTTACCAACGTATTCTTTATCGCCTGCTGAGATTACGAAACCGTCTTGATTTCTTTCTTTAATGGTTGCAGTTGCGTTAACTACTTCAACGCCTGCTTTTTTAAGTTTTGCGCCAACGCCCGATACGAGTTGTTTGATAACTTTATTCTTTCTTTCAATAACGAAAGAGTGATCGATTTGAGCGTTGTCAAATTTTACACCGTAATCTTGGCTGTGTTTAGCATAGTCGTAAATCTTTGCCGAATAAAGTAAGGTTTTGGTGGGAATACAACCTTCGTTAAGGCAAACGCCACCAAGCGCTCTTTCTTCGATTACGAGAGTTTTAAGTTTAGCGTGACCTGCGTGTTCAGCAGCGTTATAACCTGCCGGACCACCGCCTAAAATAATTAAATCGTACATTTTATATCTCCTAAATTATTTGGTGAGTAAAAGATCAAAGTTTTCAAGCGCGTTGCATACGTCTTTTAAGAATTTTGCAGCGGGCGCACCGTCAAGCGCTCTGTGGTCGAAAGTAAGCGATAAGCCCATTGCGGGATACGATACGTCTTGACCGTTCACTTGTTTAATTTTTCTAACGATGGTGCATACGCCTAAGATACCCGTTTGAGGGGGATTGATAACGGGCGTAAACGACTCAACGCCTAACGAACCTAAGTTGGTTACCGTGAACGACGCGTTCTTTAAAAGTTCAGGATTGATTTTACCGCTTTGTGCCTCTTTAATAACCGTTTTAGTTACTTTTGACATTTCGTTAAGCGAAAGTCTGTCCGCGTTAAATACGGTGGGAACGAGTAAGCCTCTTTCAGTATCAACGGCAACGCCAAGGTTAACTGAATTGAAATATCTCATCTTGTCGTCAAGATAGTGAGCGTTAAGGTCTTTGTGGTTTTTAAGTACGCGAGATACTGCAAACAATACCATATCGTTAAGGGTAATGTTGTTAAGCCCCATAGCCTCTGCCCCTGCTTTGAGCGACGCGCGCATTGCCATAAGCTTAGTTGCGTCAAACGATGCGTTAAGGGTAAGTTGAGCCATAGTAGAAAGACTTGCGTGCATAGATTTTGCAATAACCTTTCTAATGTTGGGAAGTTTAACGTCTTCGTATTCGGGTGCTGGAACGGTAGATAATACTTCTTCAGCGGTAAGGGGTTTATTAAGGTCTTGTAAAACGACTTTACCGTTGATGCCCGAACCTTCAACGCTTTGAGTATATTCTTGCTTAGCAGCCGAAGATACGGTTAAGCCCATATCAACGAGTTTTTGAACGTCCCTTTCAATAATTCTGCCATTAGGACCGGTAGGAACTGCTTTTAATAAGTCTGCGTTAGTTTTGTCGGCAAGCGCTCTTGCTCTTGGCGAAATTGAACCAACGCCTGAAGTTGCCTCAACTTTAACTTCAACTTCGGCTTTTACTTCTTTAACTTCTTCCTTCTTTTGTTCAACTGCAGGTGCGCTAGCCTCTTCAGTTTTAGGAGCAAAAGCAGAAACGTCTTCACCCTCTTCACCGATAACTAAAACGTTTTCTAAACAGGGAACGTCATCACCTTCTTCACGGAAAATCGCAAGGATTTTACCAGATACCGAAGCGGGTTCGTCAAACGAAGATTTGTCCGTTTCATACGAAAAGAGAACTTCGCCCTTTTCAACCGTATCGCCAACCTTTTTGTTAAAGGCGGTAATTACACAGCTTTCAACACTTTGTCCCTGACGGGGCATAATAACAACAGTTGCCATAAATTTCTCCTTAAAATTAGATTAAAGGCGTATTTGCCTTTTTTTAATATATTATTCTAATATATTCTACTACTATAAAGTCGCGTTGTCAATGCAAATATCCCCAAATTTAACAAAAAATAAAAAAAAGCACACTTAAAGTGTGCGATTTTTAATCGTTAATTTGAATTATATTCCCACAAGAAGTTTATAAAGTATCGGTTTAATTTGCTCGGTTACGACCAAATACCCCTCGTGAGTGAAATGCCCACCGTCTACGGTATACCCCTCGTATACTTCGCCCGTTCTTGGATTAAAAAGGGGTGTAAATAGGTCTACGTATTCAAACCCGTATTCGTTAGCAAGTTTTTTAATTTTTACGTTGTTATAGCAAGCAAGTTGATTTTTCCTTCCCCATGAGTCGCCACCCATAGCGGTAAGCGATAAAATTACGATTTTAGTTTCTGGCAAATTATCCCTAAGCCCAATTAAAATATCCTCGTAATTATCGAACATTTTATCCATATTATTCGCGCCGATAAGCATTACCGCAACCTTTGGTTTTAAGTCGTAAACGGAAACTTTTAAGCGAGCCTCTAACCCTATCGTAGTATCCCCGCCTATACCCCTGTTACAAGTTGTAAATTCAGGGTAATATCTTTCAAGGTCGTAGCCGTCGGTTAAACTATCGCCTAAAAAAGCAACGTCAACTTCATAATCGCCGTACAAGGCGTTTTCACTCTCGTATAATTCAATTTTTTGAGCGTAATATTCTTTAACTTGCTTTTCTAACTCTTTTTGCTTTTGAATATCAGGTATAATTTTGAAAAATAAAAAGCAACAAAACGTTATAACCGCAACCAAAACCACAGCCAAAACAACGATTAAAATTTTTTGTTTCTTAGTCATAAAATTTCCCCTTTTTATAAAAGTTCAGTAAAGTCCATAATAGTTTTGTCGGCGGTATTTTTTACTTCTTCCCAGTAAATATCAGCAACCTTTTCGTAAATTCCAACCGTTTTAAACCCAGCTGTTTTTGCCGTTTTTATAGCGCCGATACTGTCGTCTACCAAAACGCAGTTAGAAGGCTTTATTCCAACTTGTTTTGATAGTTTTTCATACAGCGCTTTATCAGATTTTGCTATGTTAAAATCTTCAACCGACCAAACGTTATCAAATAAATCAAACACCTTATAACGCTTTAAGCAAGGGTCTATAAACCTATGTGGGCTACCGCTTATAACGTTTACCGAGTGCCCTTCACTTTTTAGTTTTTTAATTATTTGAGCAGCGCCCTTTTTAAGTTCAAATTCGTTGGCGTATAAAGGTTTAAGCCCATCCATAAAATAATCGTAAATTGCTTGTGGCTCGTCTTTAACACCTAAATTATCAACGTAAAAATTCGCTATTGCCATAAATCCTTTAGTTACGACGGTGCTTATCATATCTTTAGGATAATCTATTTTTCTATCGTCTAAATACTTAAGTATTACGTCAAACCAAGCGCGTGGCATCGAGTCAACGAGCGTTCCGTCCATATCGAAAAAATAAGCCTTTTTTTCCATAAAAACTCCTTTTTATTATTATGCCACAAAAAACTTTAAATGTAAAATAAAATAAACACGCGTTATAAAATTATTAAATTCCAACTTTAACTTTTCTTCGCATTAATAAGGAAGGGTGCAATAAGAGATTTTTGCGCTTTTACGCCTAGGTTTGAACTGTCGCGCCCTTTCCGTTTACGCAGAGCGTAACATCATATATGCAAAGCATAACATCGTTGTGATAACACATCATTTACAACTTGTTGTAATATCGTTTTTGTGCCGTAAACGGCAATGATGTTCTCGCTAGGCTCGAAATGATGTTGACCGCTGGTCAAATGATGTTGTACCTATTGGCACAAATAAAAAAACGATAGGTTAATACCTATCGTTTTTTTGGTGGAGATGGTGAGAGTCGAACTCACGTCTTACACGGCTTAACACCGCTTTCTACGTACGTATTCCGTTTTTAAACCCTTGCGGTAGGGAAAGCGAAAAAACTCTATCCGCCGTGTGTTGCTAAGTAGTTATTTTAAGCCACAACCAAAACCTAAAATAACGTTCCATCTAATAATGATATCCGTTACAGCCCGATGGCAAACCGTATTGGACAGCCACCCTTAGGCAGCGTATGCTAAACGATTATTGTTTGCATTTAATTTTAAGTTTTCCGTTTTAACGAAGGCGGAACTTCGGTACGCTTACGTATGTCTCCTCGTGCAATCAAATCCGGTGCATCCCCGTATTAATAATTTCTAATTTCCCTTTCCATACTCCTTTTAATATCTCTTTCTTTTAAAGTGTTTTTCTTGTCGTAAACGTGTTTACCTTTGCAAAGTCCTAGTTTAATTTTACAAAGACTTCCTTCAAAGTAAACTTCAAGTGGAATAAGCGAATAGCCTTTTTCAGCAACCTTACCTATAAGCCTATTAATTTCGGCTTTTTTAAGAAGTAGTTTTCTATCGCGCTTAGCGTCGCGCGTGTTGTACGCGCCCGACTTATCGTAAACGGCAACGTGCATATTTTTAACGAACACTTCACCGTTTGCAATCAAGCAAAAACTATCTTTTAAATTAACGCTACCCGCTCTTATCGACTTTACTTCCGAACCTTCTAAAACTATTCCCGTTTGATAGGTTTCTTCAATAAAATATTCGTGGCGCGCTTGCCTATTTTCAGTAATCAGTTTCATAATTTTATTTTACCAAATTTTATCGTTTTTATCAACTGTTATTTTCATATCTATTTTTCTTGCTCTAGTATCTACGCCCAAAACTAAAACTTTAACCCTATCGCCAAGCGTGTACGAGCGCTTGCCCGAACGAAGTGAATAGGTTCTTTCGTCAAGTTCGTATTTACCGCGCGGTAGGTGTTCTATTCTAACTAAACCCTCAACGGTGTTATCTAGTTCAACGAAAACGCCAAAGTTAGTTACACCGCTTACGATTGCGTCGAACTCGTAACCGATATACTTTTTCATAAATCTGCATTTATAAAAATCGTCCATCGTTCTTTCCGCCTCGTCGGCACGGCGTTCGTTTTGCGAAGATATTAAACTTGCCTCTTGCACAAGCGTAGAATACTTAGTTAAAACGTCTTCCCCTGCAAGTATTGACTTTAATATTTTATGCACTACAAGGTCAGGAAATCGCCTTATAGGTGAAGTAAAGTGGCAATAACACTTGCTAGAAAGCCCAAAGTGTCCTGAGTTTTCGGGGCTATATTTAGCCTTTTGCATCGAACGTAACATTATCTTGTTTACAACGTTAAATATAGGCTCGCCACGCATGGTTTCTAAAAGTCTTTGATAGTCTTTAGGGTGGCAAGTTTCGGCGTTCCACTTAACCGATATACCAAGTATTTTTAAAAAGGCGATAAAGCCTTCTACCTTTTCGGGCGCTGGTTTTTCGTGTACGCGGAAAACGAAAGGTAAATCCATATAGTAAACGTACTCGGCAACCGTTTCGTTGGCAAGTATCATAAACTCTTCTATTATTTTATACGCTTCGGCGCTCTTTCTAGGTTCTACGATAATATTTTTCTTTTCGTCAACCCAAATATGACTTTCTTTAACCGAAAGGTCAATGTTACCCCTATCCGCCCTGCGCTTAGTCAAAATAAGTTGAAGTTCGCGCATATCTTTAATCGACTGAACGATTTTTTCGTCTAAATCTACTTCTTCACCGTCAATTACCTTTTGAACTTCAGTATAAGTTAGGCGTTTTTTAGATTTTATAACGCCGTTGAAAAGTTCAAAACTTTCAACTGCACCGTCGCTACGAATTTTCATTATTAAAGAAAGGGTAAGCCTATTAACCCCCTCGTTAAGCGAACAAATGCCGTTAGAAAGTTTTTTGGGTAGCATAGGTATAACCCTTTCAGGAAAGTATACGCTAGTTGAACGATTAAACGCCTCTTTACCTATTTCGCTATTAAAGTTTACGTAATGCGATACGTCGGCTATATGAACGCCAAGTTCAAAGCCGTTTTTAAGTTTTTTAACGCATACGGCGTCGTCAAAATCGCGAGAATCTTCCCCGTCTATCGTAACGGTAAAGTCAGACGTAAAGTCTTTTCTTTCAGCAAGTTCGCTTTCAGTTACGTGATCGGCAATTTTTTCTACTTCTTTTTGAACTTTTTCACTAAATTCGAGTGGTAAATCGTACGATTTAATTATTGATAATTCTTCGGCTTTAAGGTCGAATTTTTTACCTAAAATTTCAATAATTTTACCCTCTGGGTTACGGCGTTTTTCAGGATAGTCGGTTATAAGCGCAACTACTTTATCGCCTTTTTTTGCACCGAGCGTTTTCTTTATGGGAATATATACGTCTAAAAAATAATTTTTATCGTCGGGAATAACGAATCCGTAGCCACCCTCACCGTCGAAAGTGCCTACGATTTTATCTCTACCACGCTTTATAATTTTAACTATTTCAGCCTCGTCGGTAGACCCCCTTGAAGATATAGATTTTTTAATTACTACGGTATCGCCGTCTAGCGCGCCCAAAAGATTTCTTGGTGGAATAAAATAATCGCCGTTTTCGGTAATAACGAAGGCAAATCCCCTTTCGTTACCCCTAACCACGCCTTTTATAAGCCCACTATTTTCGAACAACAAAAACCTACCGTTATCGTAAACGATAGTTAAGTCGCGCTCTAACTCTTCAAGCGCTGAAATTACGGAATTTTTTTGCTCTCTGGATTTAGCGTCTAAAATCGAACAAATCTTTTTAACGCCTATTCCCTCAAACTCTCCGCTATTAAATTTTTGCAGTAGAAAATCTTTTATTATCATAACGTAAGTTAAACACCAAGGTGTTATAAAGATAAACCTTTTAGCAAAAAGGGTGGCAAAATAGCAAGCAAGACAAGGCAAAACCCGCAGGCAATAGTATACATATTGACAAGGGTTTTAACAAAGCATTGCGACGCTAGTTTGGCGAACTTTGCAAATTGTTTATCGTTATAATACCGTTAAAAAAACGGCTGACGTTGAAGTACAGCCGTTTTTTGCTTTTATTAAATACCGGGGATAATCGATAATACGTAGAAGGCAATCATGCAAACCGCTAAAACGATAACCGCAATAACGGTAAGTTTTTTCATTTTACTTTCTAAGGTTTTACCTTTGTTTTTACCGTAGAAAGTTTCTGAAGAACCGCTAACTGCACCGATACCGTTGCTGTTACCCGGTTGCATAATTACCACGATTATAACGAAAATCGCAGCGATAATTGAAAGCACTAAACAAATTGTACTTAAAACTAAATATAATTCAGTATTAATTGCTAATAAATTTAACATATTTCACCTATAAAATTGTAGTTTTTTGCATTTACCCGTAAATTATAACACACTATTTATAAATTTACAACAATTTTAACGTATTTTTTTGATTTTGGTTAAGGTGGTAAACTTTTACTTAACGATTAAAGACGAACCGCTCATTTCTTCGGGCTTTTCTTCGCCTAAAATTTCAAGAAGAGTGGGCGCAATGTCTGCAAGAACGCCACCGTCTTTAAGTTCAACGTTTTTATATTCGTTAGAAACTAAAATGAAGGGAACGGGATTGGTAGTATGCGCGGTAAAAGGCTTAGAACCATCTTTATCTTCATACATTTTGTCAGCGTTGCCGTGGTCTGCGGTAATTAAAAGCGCGCCGTTTTTATCTAAAACTTTGTCGATAACTTTTTGAACGCACTCTTCAACCGTTTTAACTGCTTTAACTGCAGCGTCCACAACGCCGGTATGACCTACCATATCGCAGTTAGCGTAGTTTAAAATTACAACGTCGAATTTATCGGTGTCTAACTCTTCTAAAACTTTTTCAGTTACTTCGTAAGCACTCATTTCAGGTTGCAAATCGTAGGTTGCAACTTTAGGCGAATTGATTAAATCTCTTACTTCGTTTTTCTCGGGCGCTTCGATACCGCCGTTGAAGAAGAAGGTTACGTGAGCGTATTTTTCAGTTTCAGCTATTCTTAATTGAGTATAGCCTTTATCTGATAAGAATTTACCTAAAGTGTTGGTAAGTTTAATCTTTTTAAATGCAACTTTAACGTTTTCAAAAGTAGCGTCGTAAGTAGAAAAACCTACGTAATAAGGCGCTAAATAACCTGTTTTTCTTTCAAAACCGTCAAAACTTTCAACGGCGAAAGCACGGGTAATTTCACGCGCACGGTCGGGGCGGAAGTTGAAAAATACTATACTATCACCTTCTTCAATAAGACCGATTGCCTTACCGTCAACTACAACGTTGGTAGGAAGAACGAACTCGTCGGTTACCCCGCTAACGTAACTATCGCGAACGGCTTTTTCAGGGCAAGCACACGCTACGCCGTTACCTATGGTAAGCGCGTCGTAAGCCTTTTCAACTCTATCCCAACGGTTATCTCTATCCATTGCGTAGTATCTACCAGATACGCTTGCAATTTTACCTACGCCGATATTTTCAATCTCGGTTTGAAGGTCTTTAATAAAATCAGCACCGCTGGTGGGCGCAACGTCTCTACCGTCTAAAAAGCAGTGTACGAAAACGTTTGAAAAGTTTTGCTTTTTGCAAAGTTTAAGCAAAGCGTATAAGTGAGTGATGTGACTGTGTACGCCACCGTTAGACAAAAGACCGTAAAAATGAAGTTTTTTGCCGTTTTTCTTAGCGTTTTCAATCGCCGATAAAAGTTCTTCGTTTTCAAAGAAAACGCCGTCGCTAATTTCTTTAGTGATGCGCGTTAAATCTTGATATACGATACGACCTGCACCCATATTAAGGTGGCCAACTTCACTATTGCCCATTTGCCCGTCGGGAAGACCAACGCACATACCACTAGCGCCAAGCGTGGTGGTTGGGTAAGATTTCATAAGGCGATCGATAACGCCTGCATTTGCAATATTAATTGCATTGCCGTATTCTGGGGTGGATAAACCGTATCCGTCCATAATTAAAAGCACTACGGGTTTTGTTTTCATATTATATCTCCAAAAATTTAACCACTCCGCGAGTGGTTAAATAGTTATATTACGCCTTTGGCGTAGTTTTATTTTTTACTTTGCAAAAAGTTATATTTGCCTATGGCAAGTGATATTTTTTACCTATGGTAAAAAGTTATTGTTGTAATCTTTTTTTAATTTTGCCTATACCAAGCGATATTTTAAGCCGTTAGAAACAAGTATATCAAGTTTGCAGTAACGCAAATTACAACCTTATTAAGGCGTTAGTTTGGGTATTAGACGAGGCTCACTTTGGCGATAGGCTGAGATAGACCTTGGTGGTCATCGAAGTCTATCGACTAAGTAGAAACAAAGTATAATGCCCGAAATAACGGCTTAAGGGAAAATTATTTGTTATAATTAACAATCCCCGCAAAATCGTTAGCTTTAAGTGCAGCGCCACCGATTAAGCCACCGTCGATTTCTTCTTGAGCCATAAGTTCTTTAGCGTTACCGGGTTTCATTGAACCGCCGTATTGAATTCTAACTTCGTTAGCGCAAGCGGGGCAGAATTTTTCAGCAAGAGTTTTTCTAATAAAGCCGATAGTTTCGTTTGCTTGTTCGCTAGTTGCGGTTTTGCCGGTGCCGATAGCCCAAACGGGTTCGTAAGCAATAACGAGTTTAGTAAGATCTTCAACGCCTTCAAGACCGATTTCAATTTGACGTTTTAAAACGCTTTCAGTAATACCCGACTCTCTTTCTTCTAAGGTTTCGCCAACGCAAACGATGGGGATAAGACCTTTTTTAAGAGCAGTTAAAGTTCTTTTGTTAACGGTTTCGTCAGTTTCGCCAAAGTATTGACGACGTTCGCTATGACCGATAATAACGTATTCAACGCCAAGTTCTAAAAGCATATCAGCCGAAATTTCGCCGGTGTATGCGCCACTTTCAGCAAAGTGAACGTTTTCAGCGCCGAGTTTAATATTAGAACCCTTAAGAGCCTCGCCAACCGAATAGATATCAGTTGCGGGAACGCAAACTACTACGTCACAGTCCGCGTCTTTAACTAAAGGTTTAAGTTCGTTTACAAGTGCAACGCCTTGAGATGGCGTAAGGTTCATTTTCCAGTTACCTGCAATAATTGCTTTTCTCATATATAAAATCTCCTATAAATTATCTTTCGTTAAGGCATTCAATACCGGGAAGTGCTTTACCTTCAAAGAGTTCAAGCGACGCACCGCCACCGGTTGAAATGTGCGACATTTTGTCCGCAAAGCCAAGAACTGCAACTGCGGCAGCGCTATCGCCACCACCGATAATGGTAGTTGCGCCTTCAGCTTCAGCCATTGCTTTTGCTACTGCCATAGTACCTTTTGCAAGAGTGGGGTTTTCGAACACGCCCATAGGACCGTTCCAAATAACCGTTTTACCGCTTTTGATAACGTTTGCAAAAAGTTCCATAGTCTTAGGACCGATATCAAGACCCATCATATCAGCAGGGATATTATCACTGTCAACTACCGAAACTTCAATTTCAGCGTCAATTGGGTCAGGGAAGTTTTTAGCGATAGTAGTATCGATAGGAAGGTAAAGGTTTTTACCAAGTTTTTCAGCCTTTTCGATCATTTGATTACAGTAATCAATCTTTTCAAGGTCAACGAGCGAAGTTCCAACTTCGTAGCCTTTAGCCTTTAAGAAGGTGTAAGCCATACCACCGCCGATAATAAGCGAATCGCATTTTTCAAGTAAGTTAGAAATAACGTTAAGCTTGTCCGCTACTTTAGCACCACCTAAAATGCCGATAAACGGTCTTTCAGGGTTTTCAAGCGAGTCAGCCATAACTGAAAGTTCTTTTTCAATAAGGAAACCACAAACTGCAGTTTTTACAAGGCCGTATTCAACGATAGCAGCGGTAGATGCGTGTGAACGGTGAGCCGTACCGAACGCGTCGTTAACGAAAACGTCAGCAAACGAAGCAAGTTTTTTGCAGAATTCTAAATCTCTACCCTCTTCGCCAGCGTCAAAACGAGTGTTTTCTAAAAGTACAACTTCGCCTTCTTTAAGAGCGCTAACTTTAGCGATAGCATCTTCGCCAACGGTATCGGTAGCAAAGGTAACTTTGCCGTTTAAGATTTCGTTAAGTCTATCAGCAACGGGTTTAAGAGAATACTTCTTAACGTCTTTTTTAGCCTTTTCAATGTATGCGTTAATAGCATCTTCTCTTTCGTTTTCAGGAAGAGCCTCAACAGCCTTCTTTTCTTTCTTGTTGAGTTTAATCTTTTCGTTGAAAACGTTGTGGGGTTTACCCATGTGCGAACATAAGATAACTTTTGCGCCGTTATCCATTAAGTATTTAATGGTGGGAAGCGCGCCGTTAATTCTGTTTTCGTCAGTGATAACGCCGTCTTTCATAGGAACGTTGAAATCTACTCTGACAAGGCATTTTTTACCTTTAACTTCAATGTCTTTAACAGTTAATTTATTCATAGAATAACTCCTTTCAAAATTACTATTAACATTTTAGCCTTTTTTAATAAACTTGTCAAATAATATCGTTATATTTATAAACATTTAAAGCATTTTGATTGTCTTTTTGCGATTTATCTCTCACTATTCGCGAAATTAATGAGGTAAACGGTTTTAAAATTGGTAAAAGCACTACGGTTACTAGCAAGTTAAATAGCGTATGAAAATTTGCTATCGCCCTTTCTATATTTCCTGAAAAACCTAAAAACCACCCGCCTATTTGACTTTTAAAAAGCGATAGCGGTAAAAATAAAATTATCGTGCCGACAACGTTAAATAAAATATTAAAGTACGCCACGCGCCTAGCCTCGGCAGGTTTACTGCTAGAGGCTATTATCACTGAAAAGCAAGTGCCTATATTCGCGCCTAAAATTAAAAACATACTACTTTCAAACGAAAGTAGCCCGTTCGACGCAAGTATTATCATAACGCCCGTAACCGCTGAAGAACTTTGTATAACCGCCGTTATAAGTATGCCGTTAAGTAGCAACACGAAATTGCTTTCAACTAAAAAAACCTTTCTAAACTGTTCAAAATTTTTAAAGTAAGAAACGCTACTTGAAACTACGTCAAGCCCGAAAAAAAGCATACCAAAACCAGCCATTACACAGCCTAAAGAATTTAGTTTATCGTTTTTAAAAAAAGATAGAATAAACCCTATAAAAGCAATAAGCGAGCCGAGTGCCGTTATATCAAAACCACTACTGCCCGATAGCGATAGTAGTTGCGCGGTAACGGTAGTTCCAATATTAGCGCCCATTACGATAGCCGACGCCGAGTAAAAGGTTAAAATTCCACTAGACACAAACCCCACGGTAATAACGTTAGTCGCAATGCTAGACTGAAGTAACGCGGTAGTTAAAGCCCCCGTCATAACGCCTGAAACGGGAGTTTTAGTAAAACTTTTTAAAACTTTTTGCATTTTTTCGCCGGCAAGTTTTTCCATGTTTTCACTCATAAATTTAAGCCCTAATAGGAAAAAAGTTATACCGCCAAGCGTCAATAATAAATATTTTAATACGTACATATAAGTAATATACTTATAGTTTTAAATTTTTATGATTGAATAAAAAAATACGGTGAGAATTCTCACCGTATTTTCGTTTTATTAAGTTTTACGCAACGAGTGATGCCCAAGTTAAACCGTTTTCAGTTACAGCCCAAACTTTGCTACCCTTAAACGAACTAAAGTCTGCTTTTTCGTTGATTTCACTTACAGTATCGTATCTAGTTACACCCATAAATCTAACGATTGCGTTAGTGTCAGACATAAGGTTAGTAGCAGTACGCGAAGTTAAATCGTAAAGCATCCATTCATAAGCGTACGGGCTAGCCCAAATTGAGTTGTAATCTTCATAAGATAAGCCGTTTTTAACGGTTGCTTTAACGTTCATAGTGCCTTCACAAGTTTCGTCGTAGCACTTGCTATCTTTAATAAGCGAGATGTGTTTGCCACAAGTATCGCAAACGTAACCTGGCTTACTATTAGTAGCTAACGCACTGAACGGATTAATTAAAGCGCCACTTTCGTCTTTATAAGGTGCGGTTGCAAGGTCTTTAACAATTGACGGAGCAAAGCCCTTAATTACAGGAACGGTAGAAGTTACTTCGTTACCTGCAAAGCCGAAACTTCTTGCCTTAGAAGAAGTTCTTTTTGCTTGATTACTAAGCACAGCGTCTGCGCCACATCTAGTACACTCTGCAGTTGCATAGTAGTAACCACAGTTAGAACAGTAGTAGTACGCTTCATCTCTAGGCGAGCAAGTGATACGCGCATTGAACGGATTTGTGAAAGTATACGTTCTAGAAACGTGTTGTACAGAGTAAGCACCTTGCATAGCAAAGTCAAAGTTATTATTGTAGTTAATAAGGTTTGGCGATGCTACTAATACGTTGTTGATATACGAAGTTCCAATATTTTTCATATTTCTAATAGATGCAAAGAGTGAACTTGAGTATTCGTGTATACCAGCAGCATTAACACCTCTAGCAAATACGTTTCTGTAAGTAACGCCTTCTTGAAGTTCAATACCGTAGTAGTTGTCTTTTAACTCTTCGTCGA
>JAEIGA010008967.1_pt1 | contig 15131 bp, 12 predicted proteins | sample 9270691 | NCBI WGS metagenome assembly JAEIGA01 (sample SAMN17057246, study PRJNA624740) | gut metagenome | biome: biome; isolation source: fecal sample | host: Bos grunniens | place: China: Xizang | collected 2019
GCCTCGATGATGTATTTTTCTGCTCCAGGTACAAAACGCTGAGAGTCAGTGTCTTCAATTCTGATGATGAAGTCACCTCCATTCTGCTTTGCAAAGAGGTAGTTATATAGTGCAGTCCTGACTCCACCCATGTGAAGAGGACCTGTAGGTGAAGGTGCAAACCTTACTCTTGTCTTTCTTGCCATACTATGATATTTAATTCAGCCTGCAAAAATACTAAAAAATACTATTCATTCTTCTTGCCGGATTTAGGGATTTTTCTCCTGATTGCGGCGATGTGTTCCAGGTCGCTCAGGCTCTGACCTTCTCCTGCATGAAGAACCGGCTTGTTCCCGTCACAGAACAGACCCTTCTTTCTGCCGGCTGCATTATTGTAGCCGATCTTCTCGTTTCTGATCTCCGGAAGCTCGATCCCGTCCTCGCCGCATACCCTGCCGTCATATACGAAATCACTGTCGATTTCAATGATATTGTCCATATCATGAGGCAGAAGCAGAGACATCTTGATACCAGTGACGATGACAGTTATATTTACCCTGTCACCGAAGTCAGGATCATTGTCGAATACGAGTCCGCTTTTGAAATTGTTGGCTTTGCCTGTGTATTTCTTGATAAGGTCTGTGACCTTGCCGTACTGACTTGCTGTGACTCCCTGTCCGTTGTTTCCTACAGTGATGTTGATGAGGAAGTTCTTTGCGGACATCAGGTCATAATCGTTAAGAAGAGGGGATTCGAGAGCCATCTTCACTGCATCCTCAATCCTGTTTTCTCCTGTTCCGGATCCGCAACCCATGAGTGCGAAACCGCTGTCCTTCATCATTGTCCTGACATCCTTGAAGTCTACATTGATATATCCGCGCTTCTTGATGATTTCAGTAATACCTCGTACTGCTGTGGCAAGAACCTCGTCAGCCTTCGGGAATGCATCCTGAATCAGCAGGTCTCCATAAACCTCAAGAATCTTTTCGTTATCAATGATCAGAAGGCTGTCCACATTCTTCTCAAGTTCATTAATGCCGTCGATTGCCTTGATCATGGTTTCTGGACCCTGGCTACGGAACGGAATGGTCACGACTCCTACTGTGAGTATGCCTTTCTTTCGGGCCATAGCTGCAATCACAGGTGCCGCACCGGTACCGGTACCACCACCCATGCCGGCTGTGATGAAGAGCATTTCGGTCCTATTGTCAAGCACTTTCTGCATGATCTCATCCTGTGAGTTCAATGCTGCATTTCGACCTTCAGTAGGGTTTGTACCAGCTCCAAGTCCTTCGCCAAGCTGTATCTTTACGGGTACGTCACATTTATTCAGGGCTTGTGAATCGGTATTACATACCACGAATGTACATCCTTCAATCTTCTGATTGAACATGTAGTTCACGGCATTGCATCCTCCTCCTCCGACTCCAATGACCTTGATGATGGAGTCTGCCTCATGAGTCCAGTCGTTCGGTGTAACTTCAATATCCATCATATTCATCACGCTTTATTGTTTGCAAAATCTTCATTTACACTATCATACAGTCCACCCCATGCTTCGTTGAATTTGGTTCCGATCTTCTTGAAGGTGACTTTGAGGCAGTTCTCCTTGTTCTTTTTCTCTTTCTTCTTTGGCTCTACAGTCTCTATCTGACTTTCCGGGAACAGCATTCCATCCGGTGCAGCCTCTGTTTCATTTGTGCCTTCCATCTCCACGCTGACTTCCACAGACCTTCTGTATGAGTCTCCTACGGCACAATTGACTGTCTGGTCTCCCACAGCCTCCAGAATGAGTCCGATGGATGTCGCAGCAGATGTCTCTGTGATGCCGTCGCATCCTTGATATGAGAAGACCGTTCTCGGATATCCGGTCCTTACCTTATATCCGGAAATGTCGAAAATGAAACTTCCGAGATTTGCCGTCTTTGCACAACCTCCTGTCACCACAATGCCGCTTCTGAGCATATCTGCAAATCCGCTCTCTTCGATTTCATAAAGCACTGCCATTATGATCTCCTCAATCCTCGCAGTTATGATTTCTGACAGATATTTGACAGGAAGCTGTTTGTCCGGTTCTGCACTGTTGCTTCTGATGTGGATTATCTTGTCGCTCAGATTCAGAAGCTTTTCAGGCATGCATGCTCCAAAGGCAAGCTTTATATTCTCCGCCAGTGACTCTGAAATCTGACATTCGGTCTTGATGTCATGCGTGATGTTCTTTCCTCCAAACGGGATGGAAGCATAGTGACGCATGATGTTGCCATGATATATTGATACAGATGTGGAGCCGCCTCCAAAATCGATGAGCGCAACTCCGTTTTCCATTTCAGAGTTTGTAAGTACTGCCTTTGCAGTAGACTCTGCTGTGAAATATTTCCTCATTGCAGCAATTTCGACCCTGTTCATGACTGTATCTATCTTGTTCAGGTCATTCTTCTTGCCGATGAATATCTTGAAATTGCCCTCAAGTGTATCGCTCGTCATGCCGATGATGTCATCCTCGATGATCTGGAAATTCTCTCCGTCCGAGAATGACTGAGCCACAGCTCCGTAGATTGCTTCTTTGGTCTCATCCTCCAGTGGATAAAGCGATTTTGCAAAATCCTTGAGGTTTGCGATGTCTTCCGATGTGATGTCCGTATCACATCCCCTGTCATGGATTTCAGCGTTGCTGCTCTCCTGTCTGATAGGGAATTTAGGCATTCCGACAACTGCCTGAGTGATCTTTATCCCGAGTTCGCCTTCAGCCTGTCTGATAGCCTCACGCAGAGGTTCGGTAACATGCATCACATTGAAGACGCTGCTGTATCTGATGCCTGCAGACGGGGTCTCCCTGTAGTAGATGACCTGTATGTCTTCTCCGTTGACCTTTGCCACAGTCAACGCGATCTTTGAAGTACCGAGGTCAATCGCTACAATATGTTTCTCATTTATATCCATATATTTATTCTTTTATTTGCATACTATCTGCCCTCTGAATCTGAGGTCAACTGTCCTGTAGGCTGCACTGCCTTTTTCCGGGATGATCACCTTGTAGTATTTTTCCATCTTCCCGAACTTCTCCTGTATCGCTTCAGGCTTTCCGAATATGAACAGTTCGTCACCGATGCGGGGAATGAGTGCTATGTCACCATTTTCAGCCACATGTATCTGTACGATCTTGTCTTTCCATACCCTGCTGTCCTGAATGTAATTTACAAGCGTCATCATGCTCGTAAACCATTCTTTCTCCCTCGGATTGCTGATGTCGCCTTTGTAACCGCTGTTAGCTGCGAGAGGAATGTTGCCGTCTATGACCTGAACATGTGAGGCGTATGTGCTCTGAAGCGGGAATATGAAGCCGTCGGCATCAGCGTAGAACCCTCCATCTTTCTTCTGAAATCTTACGACAGGACTTCGTTGGGTTACATCGACATGTAGTGTGCCGTCTTTGGTGACATAGGCCTGAGACTTCATCACGGCACTCCTTCCGTCAATGATATTTTCCATCTTCACGAGGTCCAGACTATCCAAAGGCATGCCTATGTATGTTCCATATTCCCTGTCCAGGAACCGCTTGACATCATTCTCTGATACAAAGCGGTTCTGAAGACTGTCCTTGATGCATACTTCCAGTCTTTCGCATTTCAGGACCTTCCTCATGTTCTTGCCGGCAATGAAGGAGCAGGCCATGCAGGTCACTATGAGAGTCCCGCACAGACCGAACAACACATATTTCAATATCTTTTTCATCCGAGCATTTCTGCTATCTGTCCTACAAATCTGTCAATGTCACCGGCTCCGAGTGTAACCAGGAGCTCCACTTTTTCATTTTTGAGATATTCCATCAGTTCTGCTCTTTTCAGAAGAACCTTTTCATTGCATGTGACATCCTTGAAGATTATTTCTGACGTTACTCCCGGTATCGGTTCCTCTCTCGCAGGATAGATGTCCAGAAGAATCAGTTTGTCAGCCTTGCTCAAGGCTTCTGCAAACTGCGGAGCGAAGTCGCGGGTTCTTGTATAAAGGTGAGGCTGGAATACTGCCGTCAGCTTCATTGAAGGATAGGAATTCCTTATGGAACTCAAAGCGGCCGAGATTTCCTCAGGATGATGGGCATAATCATCTATATATACGCAATCCGGCCTCTTTACCTGCAGGTCGAATCTTCTCTTTACTCCGGAGAATGATGCCAGAGCAGCCTTGATCTTCTGTGGGTCCAGTCCGTATGTCAGTCCGATGGCGGCAGCCGCGGTTGCATTTTCAATGTTCACCCATCCTGGGATGCCTACAACGCAGTCCTCAATGATACCTCCCGGATAGTGGAGATTGAAATGTCCGTCTTCGAGAATCTCTGCATGGAAATCCGCTGCAGGATTGCCATATGAATATGTCATTATTCTTGCCTTCGTGTCGGCAGGAGTCATATCGAGCCCGTGCTTTACGATTACCGTTCCGCTTACTTGAGAGGCAAAGGCCTTGAATGCTTCACGTATGTGCGCTTCATCACCGTAGATGTCCAGATGATCTGCATCCATGGATGTGATGACTGCAATCTCCGGGAACAGTTGAAGGAATGAGCGGTCGAACTCATCAGCTTCCGCTACCACGACATCATTTCCGCTTATGAGCAGATTGCTGTCGTAATTCTTTGAAATACCTCCAAGAAACGCGGAGCATCCTTCTTCGGTTGCGGTGAAAAGGTGGCTTACAAGAGTGCTGGTAGTCGTCTTGCCATGTGTTCCGGCCACTGCCATGCATCTCTGTCCGCGCGAGATCTCACCAAGCATCTGTGAACGCTTGATGACCTTATAGCCGTTTTCCTGTACGAACACAAGTTCGCCCATATCTTTGGGAATAGCAGGAGTATAGACCACAAGGGTGTCTGAAACATCCTTCGGCACATAATCGGTGTTGTCCTCATAGTGCACCTCTATGCCCTCGCTTTCAAGTGCTTCAGTCAGCGGAGACGGTGTCTTGTCATATCCGCTCACCTTGAAGCCCTTGGCATTGTAATATCTTGCGATGGCACTCATTCCTATGCCGCCGATTCCTATGAAGTATATGTTCTTATACATTTGTGTCTGTGTTAGAGATGACAGAATAGACTTCCTTGACTATATCCATTGCGGCATCTGTTCTGGCAAGTTTCGCTATATTCTTTTCTAATAGAGTGATTCTTTCCGGTTCATCTATCAGTGCGCATGCTGTCTTCATCAGTTTCTTGTCAGCCTCCGCGTCTGTTACCATCATTGCGGCATACCTGTTGACAAGAGCCATTGCGTTATGGGTCTGGTGGTCTTCAGCCACATTAGGTGACGGTACGAAGATGACAGCCTTATGTGCGGCGCACAACTCGGAAACAGAGCTTGCTCCAGAACGTGAGATCACTACATCTGCAATGGCGTAAGCCAGATCCATCCTCTGAATGAAATCATAATGCTGTATTCCCTTGCATTCTGCCTCTGCCATAAATCCGTCTATAGAAGCCTTGTAATATTTTCCGCACTGCCATATGACCTCCACATTTTCTCCTCCCGGACAACCGTCTGATATCCATTTCTTCATGGCATTGTTCAAGGTGCCGCTGCCGAGGCTTCCGCCTACAACGAATATATGTTTTTTATGAGGGTCAAGTCCGTAGAACCTGCAGGCCTCCATGCGCATCTGTTCATCTGCTGGAACGATTTCCTTTCTGATTGGATTGCCGGTGAGTACGATCCTGTCAGCTGGAAAGAATCTTTCCATGCCCTCGTACGCCACGCAGATGCTTTTGGCTTTCCGTCCTACAATCTTGTTGGTAAGTCCGGCGTATCCGTTCTGTTCCTGAATCAGTGTAGGGATGCCGAGTCTTCCTGCAGCCCAGAGCAGGGGAGCGCTGGCATATCCGCCGACTCCTACGACTATATCTGGTCTGAACTCGCGCAGTATCCTCTTGGCCATGGCTATGCTCTTGGCAACCTTGAAAGGTAAGGCAAGGTTGGACATGGTCACTTTCCTCTGAAGCCCTGCGACAGGAAGGCCGATGATTTTATATCCGGCTGCCGGCACCTTTTCCATCTCCATTCTGCCTTCTGCGCCCACAAAAAGTATTTCAGTCTGGGGATTGACCTCCTTTAGCTTGCCGGCGATGGATAGAGCAGGGAAGATATGTCCTCCTGTACCGCCTCCGCTGATTATAACCCTAAGTTTCCTGTATTCCATATCAACTCTCCTTGTTTTCGAACAGAGGTTCAGCAGCCTCTTCTGCTTCCCTGATCTGGTTTCTTGCTATTCTGCTTATCGATAATATGATTCCGAATGCTATGCAGAACATGATGAAGGCAAAACTTCCGTCGCTTATCAGAGGCAAGGTCTGTCCTGTCATCGGACAAAGACCGACATTTACGAGAATATGCATGAATGCCTGTCCTGTAATCATCAAGGTCAGACCTCCCACAGCTATCTGGGCAAATTCATTGTTGCAGAGTCTGGCTATCATGGAGCCTCTTGCCAGAAGACTTACAAAGAGGATGATCACGAGAATACCTCCAATCAATCCATATTCTTCCACAAGAAAGCTGTACATATAGTCTGAATAGATATGGGTCACGACATGTTTTTGCGTGCTGTTTCCACTGCCTTTACCTAAAATACCGCCTTCATGAATGGCAATCTTGGCTGTATATGGCTGTTTGATGGCATCTCTTGCCTTGTACCATTCTTGGCTTTTTTCCGGAAGGCTGGTCAGTTGCTCGATGCTGTAATCAGCACGTATGCGCTCAACCATGGTCTCGACTCGGTTGAACAATTTACCTCCGCTGATGTAATGCAGAGCAACAGTCGAGCCTAATAATGTCATACCGATAAGAGCACCCAGCATGATTTCCTTGAACGGGATTCCTCCCAGCATAAGTGTGGCAAGCATTATGATTCCCAGGAATATGGCACTTGAGTTACTTCCTTTCAGAGCCAATGCGCAGACTGTCAGCATCGGGAGATACAAATACATGACCCTTTTCCAGAATGGTTTTGCCAGAAATGCGAAAGCCTTGGTCTCTGACAGGCTGTTGGCAATGAACAGTTTTCTGCTTTTCCCTTTCGTCGCGATATCTTCCTGATCCTGTTTATATGCATTGGCTGCCCATGCCAAGTACATTACCATGGCTACCTTGGCAAATTCATATACATGTATCTGCAGTCCGAGAAAACTGATCGTTCTCCATGCCTTGTTTATGTATTGGGCCTTGATTATGCCCAGATCGGCTTCAAACGCCAGAATGAGCAGCAATATGAGGGTCAGGGCAAATCCTATCTGTGACAATCCCTGAAACAGTCCTATCCTCTTGATCTTATAAAGCAGGAAGATAAATCCATATCCTATCAGGATAAACCAGGCATGCTGCTTTATCAGGTCTATTCTGTCTGTCGTTCCCCCGGCAAGTTGCGAGGTGGATGAAAAGATAGCGAGAGCAGATATCATGGTCAGCATGAACACGATGATCCATACGACCTTATCTCCTTCAATAGTGTCGATGAAATTCCAGAATACGTTCTTTTTCTCCGTATTTATGTTGCTTCCGGTCTTCATTATCAGAGATTTCTAACAGCCTCCTTGAATTGTCTACCCCTGTCCTCGTAGTTCTTGAAGAGGTCGAAGCTTGCACAGCATGGCGACAGAAGCACAACATCGCCCTCAACAGCAATCTTATGTGCTGTCTTTACGGCATCCTGTGCAGAAGTTACATCGTACATCTTCGGTACTACGTCCTTGAACGCGTCATGAATCTTTCCGTTGTCCAGTCCCATGCAGATGATCGCCTTTACCTTTTCCTTTGCGAGAGGTATGAGTGAACTGTAGTCATTGCCCTTGTCAGTTCCGCCCACAATCCATACTACAGGTCGTGTCTGACATTCGAGAGCATACCATGCTGCGTCCACATTCGTTGCCTTCGAGTCGTTTATATACAGCACATCCTTGATGCTGAGCACCTTCTCAAGCCTGTGTTCTACAGCCTGAAAGGTTGCGAGCCCTTCGCGGATATGTCTGTTGTCGATATCCATAGCCTTGGCGGCAAGAGCCGCCGCCATTGAATTGTACACATTGTGCTTGCCACCGAGAGCCAGTTCCTGAAGGAACATGTCGCACTCTTCCTCTTTGTATCTGACGATGATTCTGTCGTCCTTTACAAATGCTCCCTGGCTCACTTCCTCCTTCTGGGTGAAAGGAAGCTTCTGTGCCTGTGTGATAATCTTGTTGAGGTGGTTGATGGTGATTTCGTCGTCTGAACAGAAGATAAAGCAGTCGTCACTTGACATGTTCCGCGTGATGCGGAACTTGGCCTTTACATAGTTCTCCATGTTGTAGCCATATCTGTCAAGATGGTCCGGGGTGATGTTTGTTATTACAGCTATGTCCGCCTTGAAATCATACACGTTGTCAAGCTGGAAACTGCTGAGTTCCAGTACATAGATGTCGAAGTTCTCGGTAGCTACCTGATAAGCGTAGCTCTTGCCGATGTTGCCGCCAAGACCGACATTCATTCCCGCCTGCTTGAGCAGGTGGTAGATAAGTGATGTCGTGGTAGTCTTTCCGTTGCTTCCTGTGATGCATACTTTCTTTGCAGAGTCATATCGGCCTGCAAATTCTATTTCAGAGATCACCTTTATGCCCTTCTCTTCAATTTTCTGCACCATGGCAGCTGTAGAAGGGATGCCTGGACTCTTGATCACTTCATCAGCACTGAGGATAAGCTCCTCTGTATGAGCACCCTGCTCGTATGGAATATCCCATTTGTCGAGCATTGCCGCATACTCGTCAGTAATCCTGCCCATATCTGAGAGGAAAACATCAAAACCTTTTACTTTTGCGAGTACAGCGGATCCCACTCCGCTTTCGCCACCACCTAAAACTACTACTCTTGACATATCTTTATCTTATCTTCAATAATGCAACTGTAATGACTGCGAGGATGATTCCTACAATCCAGAATCTTGTCACGATCTTGGCTTCCGGAAGAGCCTTTGACGGATGTTTTATAAGTGCAGGGATACCCTCCTTCTGATAATGATGGTGAAGCGGAGCCATCTTGAATATTCTCCTTCCTTCTCCAAACTTCTTCTTTGTGTATTTGAAATAGCTTCTCTGCATAAGCACTGAAACACTTTCAGCGAAGAATACACCGCAGAGGACAGGTATGAGAAGCTCCTTCCTGATGAGGACGGCCGTCACTCCTATGATGCCTCCAAGCATGAGGCTGCCTGTATCTCCCATGAATACCTGTGCCGGATATGTGTTATACCAGAGGAAGCCGATCAGTGCGCCGACCAGGGCGGACATGAATACGGCGAGTTCTCCACTTCCAGGTATGTACATGATGTTGAGGTATTCAGCATTTACTATATTGCCACCGAGCCATGCGAAGATACCGAGAACCACTCCCACTATTGCGGATGTTCCGGCAGCCAGTCCGTCCATGCCGTCTGTGAGATTTACTCCGTTCGAACATGCTGTGATGACTATTATTATCATCAGGACATATATGCCCCATTTGCAGTACCATCCCCATGCACCTCTGAAGGGAGAGAGCCAGCTGTAGTCAAATTCATGGCCCTTGATGAACGGAAGTGTCGTTTTCGTGCTCATTACTATATCGTCGCTGAAGCATACGGCAAGGCCTATGGCGAGCGCCATCAGACCCTGGGCTACCAGCTTGCTCCTTTCGCTCAATCCTTCCTTGTTCTTCTTGAAGACCTTGATGTAATCATCGGCAAATCCTACAAGGAAGAACCATACTGTACTGATTATCAGGAGTATATTGTATATATTCGTAAGATTGCTGAACAAAAGTACCGGGATTAAAACAGACACGAAAATGATTATGCCTCCCATGGTAGGAGTTCCCTTCTTCTGCATCTGGCCCTCAAGACCGAGGTCTCGTATGGTCTCTCCGATCTGCTTTTTCTGAAGCCATGCAATGATTCTGCGGCCTGCAAATATGGATATGAGCAGTGCGAGAGTGAAGGATGCGATCGCCCTGAAGGACAGGTAACCGAAGAGTCCTTGTCCGGGGATATCGATTCCGATTTCCTTGAAATATTCTATGAGGTGATATATCATCTTTTATAGTGTCTTGAAAATTTCACTTACAATTTCCTTTTCATCAAAATGTGCCTTTTCAGTTCCTATGATCTGATAGGTTTCATGACCTTTTCCGGCAAGGAGCACTGTCGCTCCAGGTCCTGCCAGCATCAGTGCTGTACGGATGGCTTCCTCCCTGTCCTCAATGAAAAGCGACTTTGCCCTGCCGCTCAACTCCATGCCCATCTTTATGTCTGCCATTATATCTGATGTCTTTTCCGTGCGGCTGTTGTCCGAGGTCACTATCACGCGGTCTGCCATCTTTGTGGCAATCTTTCCCATTTCAGGTCTCTTTGTCTTGTCCCTGTCGCCTCCACATCCGAACAGGCAGATGAGTTCTCTTTCCGGAGCCACTTCACGCAGGGTCTTGAGCACGTTCTCAAGCGCATCCGGTGTATGAGCATAGTCAATGATTACTGATATGTCCCGTGGACCTCTCAGGTTTTCCAGTCTTCCCGGTGCTGGCCTCAGAGTGCTCATTGCCACGAGAACTTCCTCCGGATCAGAACCGAGTTCTACAGCTGTCGTATATAGTGCAAGCAGGTTATATGCATTGTGCTGTCCCACCAGTCCGCTCCATGCCTCCCTGTTGTCTATCCTCAGAAGCATTCCCTCAAAACTCTGCTCGATGGTTCTGCAGGTGTGGTCTGCCATGCTTCTGCATGAATATGTCACCACCTTTGCCTTTGTGTTCTGGGTCATCACGAGGCCGTTCCTGTCATCTGCATTCACAATTGCCAGAGCATCGGAACTCAGATTGTCAAAGAACATCTTCTTGCATCTGAGATATTCTGCAAAAGTCTTGTGGTAGTCCAGGTGGTCGTGAGTCAGGTTTGAGAATATTCCTGCCTTGAAATGCAGACCGGCCACCCTGTCCTGCTCCACACCTATCGAACTTACCTCCATGAAACAGTATCCGCATCCAGCCTTTACCATTTCTGCCAGCAGTGAGTTTATGGTTATCGGGTCTGATGTTGTGTTCACAGCTTCAGTACCCTTTGTGCCTACATAGTTCGCTATGGTCGAAAGCAGACCGCAGCTATATCCCATTGCTGTGAACATCCTGTGCAGAAGAGTAACAGTCGTGGTCTTGCCGTTGGTGCCTGTGATTCCGACAAGAGTCAGTTTCTCTGATGGATTGTCATAGAAATTGGCTGCCATTATTGCAAGAGCATATCTTGCTGATCCGGCCTTTACAAACACGACTCCTTCGGAAGCATCATCGTGCAGAGGTTGTCTGTCAAGAGCCTCCTGATCTTCATATACAATTACCCTGGCTCCCTTACCGATGGCCATGGAAATGTATTCATGCCCGTCGCTGGCAAATCCCTTCACTGCGACGAAGAGGGCTCCGCGTGACACCTTTCTTGAGTCACAGCATATCGAATCGACCTCCACCTTGCAGTCTCCCTGCATGATGACGGCTCCGCTGTTCTTTATGATCTTGTCAAGTCTCATTTCAATATGATATGTACTGTTTCTCCTTTCTTATGTCTGATTCCCGGTGCAGGGCTCTGTCTGACCACATGTCCTATTCCTTCATAAGTACATGTGTACCCGTTGTTTTCAATGGCATACAGAGCATCTTTGAGTCCCATTCCCTTTACTTCCGGCACAACCCCTCCGTTCTTTCTCGTACCAATATATTCCGCCTTCATCTGCGGGATCTCTGCTCTCTCTTCCAATACGTTTCCCCAGTCCGGATCAAGTGCCCATATATGGTCTACTATATCCTTGAATACTCTTGCCGGATGATTTCCTCCTCCATACCCGTCACTCTTTGTCAGTTTTGTATATACAGTCACTATCGCAGAGTATTTAGGATTGTCTGCCGGGAAGAAGCCCACAAATGTCGCCTGGTATTTCCTCTCTCCGTTTTCCGTCATGTATGGGTCCCTTCTCATAGGCTTTTCTGACGCATCGAGAGTGGCCCTTGCCGTTCCTGTCTTTCCTGCAATCTCGCATTTTGCGTTTTTCAGCCTTTTGGCAGTACCTTCTCTGGCTACTGTCTTCAATGCTGACGTGAGCGAATCAACAGTGGTCTTGGAACATATCGAAGCATTGAGGACCTTAGGCTCGAACTTCTTTGTAACCTTTCCATTTTCCAGATGAGCATCTATCAGATATGGCTGCATCATCCTGCCGTTGTTTGCTATGGCGTTATAGAACGTCAGCATATTCAGAGGAGTCTCGGTAATCGAGTATCCGATAGCAGTAGAGTAGAGGTCATGTATGCTCCATTTTTTTCTCAATGCGGATTTTCCATATCCCTTTTCCTCAAGGTCAAACGAGTAGGAATCATGAAGCTTGTATTCAAACAACCTGTCGGTAAACTGCCTTCTGACGCTCGTGTCTCCGTAATGTTTGATCACGAGATGTCTGAACACATTGTTTGATGATCGCTTGAAACCTTCCCTGACGGTTATCCTGTTCTTCTTGGTCTCCTCCTCGTACTTGATCAGTGCCTTGTCTTTTCCTGTCTTGGGGTATTCTGTGAGAATGCCGTGATTGGTAGCTACTTCTGTGTCCAGTGTCACCTTTCCGTCTTCAAGCAGTGTCATCAGGGTCACAGCCTTGAAGATGGATCCGGGCTCTCCCGGACGGCCGATTGCCATGTTGAGGTATTCTCCAAGTTCGCCCCTGCTGTTCTTCTTCAGGTTTGCCATCGCTCTAATGGCTCCGGTCTCCACATCCATGACCACCGCACATCCTCCTTCAATGCCTTCATCTCCTGCGATGTGAGTTCTCAATGCCCTGTCCGCTATGTCCTGAATGTCAATATCAATCGTTGTTCTTATGTCTGCTCCGTTTTCAGCCTTTATCATCGTGCTGTCCGGATCTATGATGACACCCTTGTCTGTCTCCTTCATCCACTGTACACCCTCTTTGCCATGGAGGACATAATCATATTGTCCTTCTATGCCCACAAAACGGTTTCTTGAAGGTTCGTCAGGGTCAATCCTGATATCTCCGATAATTCTCTTTCCCAGTTCTTCATAAGGATATTTCCTTGTTTCCTCCCTGCTTTCCTTCAGTCCGCTTATATATCTGCCGTGCCTGCATAGCGGAAGCTGCTTCATTTTCAATAAGGTACTGTGGTCGATACCCTTGACTATCAGTACATTTCTTCTTCCCGGTCTTGTCTTTGAATCCCTGTTCAGGATAATGGTGTTGTAGAAATCATCTGCGCTTCTTCCATCCTGTATGAGGTCCGGCAGCTGTCTGCACATGTCCATTGCCATCTTTCTCCAGTCTCCTTCACTTATGGAATCCTTGCCTATCGCTATCTTTCCATTTGCCAGTTCCTTCTTCAGGATATGGCAGTCCATGTGTACTGTGTATAGCGGGGTGGAGATTGCCAGCAGTTTGCCGTTGCAGTCTGTAATGGTGCCCCTTTCGGGCTTTACCTTCTCCTGATGCCTGTCAGAGGTGAAGTAACTCAAGGTCTTCTGATCCGGCTCCCAGAAATACTGTATATGGATAATCTTGCAGATTATGGCAACAGAAGTCAGAAGGAAAAGGCAATACAAAGCCCACAGGCCCTTGCTGATCCTGTGTTTGTTGCCGTATGTTTCCTTCTCTTTCATCTTTTTACTATTTTATTATATCTGCAGGCTTAGTCGGTGCCTTTACATCTGAACCGGCTTCTTCCAGCATCGATTCCACTGTGCTTATCCTTGAGAGGCTCACTATCTCGCAGGTCTTGTTGGCATTGTCTATCTTCAGGTTCTCTATCACCTTCTTGTTCTGCTCCACCTTGTACATTGCCTTTTCGATACTGTAACTCAACCAGATGCTCAACAATGCGATTCCGAACATGTAGAGGATGCCGGGGAAGAATTTGTGGACCTGCATCCTTAAGAGTATGTCACCTCTTCCGATGGATTTCAATGTCTCTATAAATCCGCTCATCTGACCTCCTCCTTTATGGCAATTCTGAGCTTTGCGCTCCGGGCTCTCGTGTTTGCGGCGATCTCGCTTTCTTCCGGCAGGATAGGCTTGCGGTTGACTGCCTTGAGCGGTGCTGTCGAGTTTCCGAAGAAATCCTTTTCCATCTTGCCGTCAATGTTTCCGCTTTTGATGAAGTTCTTTACCATTCTGTCCTCAAGGGAGTGGTAGGTGATCACGACCAGTCTTCCTCCGGGTTTGAGGGCTTTTGCGGCTCCGATGAGGAACTTCTCGAGCGATTTCATCTCCTGATTCACCTCTATGCGGAGAGCCTGATAGACCTTGGCCAGAAATTTATGCTCGGCAAATTTCGGAAGAGCCTTCTCAATGGCTTTCGCCAGATCTGTTGTCGTGTTGATAGGAGTGCTTTGTCTGGCCTTTTCTATCATCTGCGCAATCTTTCTGCTGTTTTCCACCTCTCCATAAATGCGGAGGATCCTCTCGATGTCGGCTGTCTCGTATGTGTTGAGGATGTCGGCTGCTGTCAGAGAAGCCTCCTGATTCATCCTCATGTCAAGCGGAGCTTCAAATCTGAACGAAAAGCCTCTTTCCGCCGTATCGAACTGATGTGACGACACTCCAAGGTCTGCGAGAACTCCGTCTATTCCTTCCTTGTGTCCCTGATGGAGCACATGGTTGTGAATCCAGCGGAAATCGCTTCGGATCAGTGTAAGACGAGGGTCGTTGATGCGGTTTCCGATCGCGTCCATGTCTCGGTCAAAGGCGAGCACGCTGCCATTTGGTGATAAGCGTGAAAGAATTTCGGCAGTATGCCCGCCTCCTCCGAACGTAGCATCAGCGTAGACTCCATCTACGGACTCCACTAATGCAGATACACTTTCGTCTAATAATACGGATGTATGATATTCTGACATTGACGGTACCTCCTCTATCTAAGATCAGACAGTGAACCGGCAATTGAGATGAATTCTTCGTTAGAAATGACGCTGGACTCAAACTTTTCCTTGGCCCAGATTTCGATCTTGTAATCGTTGCCGGAGAATACGACTTCCTTGGTCACACCAATCATTTCGAGAAGTTTCTTCGGGATGGATATACGACCCAACTTTGCATCAGGCTCTACCATGGTGCAGTTGTGCATATA
>JAEIGA010008968.1_pt1 | contig 15130 bp, 15 predicted proteins | sample 9270691 | NCBI WGS metagenome assembly JAEIGA01 (sample SAMN17057246, study PRJNA624740) | gut metagenome | biome: biome; isolation source: fecal sample | host: Bos grunniens | place: China: Xizang | collected 2019
AGGTATCCTGCTACACGCTGTTTTGCGGTGGAACTATATACGTTGCTGCTCACGCAGCAGCAAAACAGAATGTTTTTGCAAAAGCCAACGTTCCCTCGCGCTTTTCAACCATGCCTACTGTCAAAGTGTTTAAACAAACCATGAGCGCCCGAAGAGCCATGGGCAAGATGCGAACGTTCGTACACCCAAGCGCCAGCCCCTGGGCATTGATCTTAGTAGGTTTAAAGTAAAAACTAGTATTGATATATAATTTGGAGTATCGCGGGACGCAGAAAAAAAATCAAAAAGCGAGCGTTAGTGGCGAAGCTTTATTGATTTTTTTTCGTCGCTGGGACCCGCGAAATTTTAATTTGGTGTATCAAAATTTTAATTTACTTTAAACCTACATTTTATTCAAACAACTTTCTGCATTCCAAATAGAATCGTTTTTCGTCTGCTTCGCCCATTGAAAAACTTTTTCTAGGAAGTGGTCCGCGTCCGTTGATTGTTTCAAAGAAACTGTCTTTTGCAATTGGAGGAAGTAAAATTCCTGTAGAATTTTCTTTTAGTCCCAAAGAAATTACTTCTTCAGTTCCGTGAATGTAATCAATTTCTGGTTTTACAAGACGACAAACACCATCTGTACAAACATGTGAATCTGGAGCATTTTTTAAGAATTCATCAATTTGAGGTTGAAGTCTTGCAACTGCCAATTCCTTAATTTGAGTTTTTAATAAAACAAATTTTTCTTTATCATCTTGAACAAAAATAAATCCAAAATCAGCCCAAGAATTTTTTACCAGATTTTCAAGTTCTTCTTTGTTTGCAACTTCTACAATCTGCCCATCAAGATTTTTTGCAAGGAATTCTACAAGTTCCATAGAATTAATATTAAAAATTACCCTGTGAATTGGTTCAAAAGTTAAACCAGAATCATAAAGATTTACAATTTCTACAAGAGCATATTTTACAGGACAATTATTAATTTCTTCTTCAGAAGCACCGTCTTTAATAAGTTGAGCTTTATATTCGTCCCAAACCGCTTTTGCAGTTGCCAAAGAATGGTTTCCGTCACCTACAGCAAAAAGGAAAGTTGAACCGTCAGAATCTGTACATTCTTTTGCAATTTCGTTTACAGCGTTAGTTACTGCTTGAATATCAGCTTCAGATTCAATTGCCCAACCTTTAATTGAACCGCCGTTATTCATAAGTGGCCCCTCATACAAAGGCGCATTATTTTTTACTAAGTTTCCAGAACCTTCTACAAGCAAACCTTTTTTATCGTTTACCAAAAGCATAATGTGTGGAAGTTCCAAAGGTGCACCACGTCTAATTTCCATTCTTGGTGGAATGCGGTCTACAATTGTTGCTTCTGTGGCACGAATATTTGCCTTTGAAAAAGGTTTCCATTCGTAAGTGTCTAAGTCAATTTGAACAACAAGCCCTTTTCTTGTGCGTCCAAAAGCAGTAGTGCGTTCAAGGTAAACAAGACAATTTTTTTCTTTTTCAAAAACGCCATTTTCCAAATAATTTTTCATTGCCTGGCGAATTTTACCAATGCGTTCTTCTTTGTTTTCGTTTAAATAAACTTCAGGCAAAATCAAGTTCAAAGTAGAAGGGTTTTCTGCAACTTTTTCTTCTACACTTTTCCAATAATCTTTATCTTGAGTATATTGGTCACAAGCAATTACCGACCAAGTAGATAAATCACAATTTTTAGGGAGCAAAATCTGTGGAATCCCAATTCCAAAATCACATAAATTTTTCATACCAAAAGTATATAGAAAAAAGTGATGTGGGTAAAGATTGCTCAAACCACAATGTTCATGTTGGCAATTTTTCTTATTTTGGGCGTACCAGCTCACTTTGTTCGCTGTCGGGCTACTCCAGGTTCCGCTATCGCTCCAGCCCCTTGCCGCCCGCTGAACGCGTGCTTTCGTTTGCAAGCAAACTCACAAGGTGGCCGCCTTCGGCGCCTTGCGTAGCCCTTACGCAGGCGCAGGTTTTAAATTTCATTGAAATTTCACATCTTTATAACCTGCGCCGTTAGTTTTCAATTCTTGAAAACTAACTATTAGGCTACAAGTAGTCCCTTACGTGACGCACAAAAGGTCATATTTGAAAATTTGTACTTTTCATGACCTAGACAAATAGTTCGGAAGTTTTATAATATAAGTTGAAAATTAATTTTTGTGAGATTTTATAGTAATCAATCTTTTATTTTTTATTGGGAGGCTTTTATGAAATTAACTTTTGTTTGGAACATTTTTTTTAGAATTGTAAATTTTTTTGTTTACTTTCTTTTTGGAGCTTATTTTGTATTAATTGGAATTTTAGCTCCTTCTTGGTATGTTTCTGTTTTGTTTTATGTTTTATCTTTTGTTTGTTTTGTAATTTTATTATTCAAACAAATTATAAAAAGAAGAGTAATAATAGAAGAAACAAGTTTAATTTTATGCTATTTGAATAAAAAAAGAAAAATTGACCTTACAAAAGTTTTGTGGTATGCAAAAAATGCCCATTGTACAGATTCTCTTTTTTGTAAATCAAAGAAAAATATATGTTTGTTTTACGAAGGAAAAAAAGAATGCATTTCTGTAAAAGAAATAGATGTTATTGAAAATATTCTAATTCAAAATGGTATAAAAGAAATACCAGAAGAAGAAGGCGTTGTGTATAAACAAAATACTCTTTATCCACTTATTTGTTTGTGTATTTTGAATGCTACAAATATTTATCTTGGAAACATAGAATACTCTATAATAAAGATGTTTGCACAATACTGTATGCTTGCTTTAAGTTCTGTATTTTTGGTTTTATCTTTAATTGAATTATTTGCTTTTTCTAAACTAAAATCAAAAAATAAAAAATCTAGTAAGGATGCGTCAAATTAGTGGCAATCCCGAAAGTGAAAAAACTTCACTAGATTGCTTCAACTTCTGACGAAGTTTCGCAATGACGTATTAGTAAAAAAAATCGTCATTGCTGGACGTCGTGGCAATCCAGGGGACAAGATATTTACAAAATTAATTCTTCTAGTGGTTTGAATTATCTATGATACGAATTTTCAATGCCGGCTTGTTTGCGATATTTTGCAATTGTTCGGCGAGAAATATTTATGCCTTCAGCTTTTAATATTTTTTCCAGTTTTGAATCTGAAAGTGCATTTTCTGGGCTTTGTTCAATGTATTCTTGAATTTTCGTTTTTATGACGGTTGATGAAACCGATTCATTTTGTGAATTTAAAACACCAGAGCTAAAAAAGTAATTTAAAGGCAAAACGCCCCAGTCAGTTTGAATGTATTTACTGTTTTTTTTGCTAGAAATTCTAGAAACTGTAGATTCGTGAATTCCCAAAAAATCTGCAACTTGTGCTCTTGTTAAAGAAACAAGATGTTTAGCACCTTTTTCAAAAAACGCTTTTTGATATTTTACAATTGCACATCCTTGCAAAATTAAAGTAGACTCTCTAAAGCGAAGATTTTCAATAAAATCTTGTGCTTGTGCAATTAATTGTTTTGTTTTTTTTGCAGAATCTGAATTATCAGAATTATTCAAAATAAATGATTCATCAATAAAAATATCTGGAAGTTCCCCCGAAGAATATTTAATTTGAAAATGAAAATCAAAATCTGTAGAAATTAAACCTTTTCCAAAATCATCATAAGGAAGGTGGCCAGGAAGCTTTTCAACTTTTAGTACAGTATCAGAAAAAACACTCTGCGAAAAACTTGTATCATAAGAAAAACTTTGTGCTGGACGAGGATTTAAAGTTTTTATGAACAAAAGTGTTTTTTCTACAACATCTTCATCAAGATGAATATTGTCCAAAATAATTGGAGGTGCAAATGCTTTTTTGTGCCAATCATTTTTATATTGATTCAATTTTTTTAAAATTGTTGTGGCATAAGGCGGATCTAAAAAATCTAAATGACCGTTTAAAATAAAAAGCGCAAGTTGAGGAGCGTTTTTCTTTAATTTTGCCTGAACAAAAAGGCTTTCTTCTAAAGTTTTGCAGCAAGTTCCAACTGGATCAAGAGATTGAATAAGATTAATGCATTTGTTCAATGTTTTTACTGTATGTTTTGGATTTGAATAATCTAACAAAGATTGCGGATCTAACATTGAACCATAACAACCGTTTTTATCTAAGTTGTAAATTAACATTTTGCAAATTTCTGCTTCGGTTTGCGAAAGTGGCAACATATTCACTTGGTGAAGTAAATGCGCTTGCAAAGATTCTGTGTAATCTTCTTTGCTTTCTAAAAGTGTTTGAAACGAATTGGCAGTTTTTATGTTTGTTGATTTTTTTCTATGTTTTACTTTTACAAAAGGATTTTCCTGAATTAGATTTTGAATTTGTTTTGACAACTCAGCATTTGACATTGATAAAAATGAAATTGCTTGAATTTGCTTTTGCGAAATTTTTTGATTTGCACTTTGAGATTGAGATTGAACAGAAGTTTGATGTCGTCGTTGTTCAATATTTGCCATATTTATAATATAGAACGAATTTAAAAAAAAAGCCATTTTTTGACCTAGCAAAAAATGGCTTTTTCTTAAAGTTTCAAATTATTTTTCTTGAACTTTATCTTTTTCTTTTTTGATTTTGTTATCAAGAACGTCCATCATTTTGTTTAGTGCGGCTGCAAAGTCGTAATCTAAACCTGTAACGTGTGCTTGAGCTCCCCAACGGAAGTTTACTGTTGTATCAAACGAATATTCTTTGTCGTGTTTGATGCGCATAATTAAATCTACAATTAAGTCATCAGCATAAGAAATTCTTTTAAGTTTTGTATCTATCATATCTGATTGTTTTTGATCTAAAGTAAACCCTACTGCATTAATTGATGGTGTCATAATTTTCTCCTTGCGAAACTAAAGTATGTTTCTAAATGATTTGGCTTTGAATACTCAAAACCTAAAGTAAGTATACTACTAGTATTTTCAAAAAACAAATTTAAATTTAATTTTTTTAAATTGCTTTTTAATAGTTTTTTTTCTTTTCTATGTTGATAACTTATCAATTAATGTGTATAGTAATTGTATGGCAGGAAAAAACTTCACAGTTCTAGATTTGCTTGATCTTGAATTATCAGGACACGATGCTCTATTTTTAAAGTGTATTGGCGGTAGACGTGGTTTACCAAGAGCAATTACAGTTCCTGAAATCAACAGACCAGGTTTGGCTCTTTGTGGTTTTTACGAAAACTTTGCAGAAAATAGAGTTCAACTTTTTGGGCGTGGTGAAGCTGCATATTTAAGACGCCTTCATGATGAAAAAAAATCCAGTTCTTTAAAAGATTTTTTTAAGCCGCAATTACCTTGTTGTATTTTTTCTTATAATCTTGAACCAACAGAAGAATTTAGGCAGCTTGCAGAACAAAACTGTTGTCCTATTTTACAAACAGAACTTACTTCTACAGAATTTTCCAGTCGTTTAACACGTACATTTTCAAATGTATTTTCTTTGCACCAAACAATGCATGGCGTTTTGGTTGAAGTTTACGGTATTGGAATTTTACTTACGGGGCATTCTGGTGTTGGTAAAAGTGAAACAGCTTTGGAATTAATTGAACGTGGACATCGTCTTGTTGCAGATGATATTGTTGAAATTTCTTGTGTAAACGGAAACACTCTTGTAGGGCGCGGGGCAAATTCAATGATTAGCCACCACATGGAAATTCGCGGTCTTGGAATTATTAATATTTCGCAGCTTTATGGTGTTGCTGCAATTCGTGATCAAAAAGAAGTTCAATTAATTGTTCATCTTGATAACTGGGATTCTAACAAGGCCTATGACAGACTTGGAACAGACCAAGAATATAAAGAACTTCTTGGTGTAAAAGTTCCTACTATTACAATTCCTGTAAAACCAGGACGAAACTTGCCAATTATTATTGAGGCGGCATCTATGAATGAGCGTCTTAAAAAAATGGGATATAACTCTGCTCGTGATTTTAATCAGAACGTTCTTAAATGGATTGAAACTGGAGAAGCACAAGCAGCTTATTATGGAAATAATGATTCTTATTAAAAGGAAAGAAAAATGATTGAAAAAATGCTTACAGTAAAAAATCGTGCGGGAATTCATGCTAGACCTGCTGCAATTATTGCACAAACAGCAAACAAATTTGAAAGCGAAATTTCAATTGGTCAGGAAGATTCTCTTGTGAATGCAAAATCTATTATGGGTGTAATTACAATGGCTGCCGGATACAACACAACTCTTAGAATGGTTGTAGAAGGAAGTGATGAATCTGAAGCTGCAAGTGCAATTGAAGCATTATTTGAAAGCAAATTTGAAGAAGAATAATTTTTTTTAGATTAATAACTTTTTCATGGGAGGAAAAATGAAAAATTTAACAGAATGTCAATTAGAAACATTGAATTACATTTCTCAATTCATTGAAGAGAATGATTATCCACCAACTGTAAGAGAATTGAGTGACAAATTTAAGATTTCTTTAAGAGCTGTTCAAGATAGAATTTCTGCCCTTCAGAAAAAAGGATATTTGTCACAATGTGAAAAAAGAGCTCGTTCAATACGTGTCATTTCTGACTTTAGAGAAAAAGAAAATAAACTTTTTGTTGGAAAAGTTCCTCTTTTAGGTTCGGTAGCTGCAGGAAAACCTCTTTTAAGTGAAGAAAACCTTGACGGTTATGTAAGTTTAACAGAACCTTTTGTAAGACCAGGAAAAAGTTATTTTGCGTTAAGAGTTCGTGGTTTAAGTATGAAAAATGCAGGAATTCTTGATGGAGATTTGGCTGTTGTTGAACAGGCAAATACTGCGGTTGATGGACAAATTATTGTTGCGGTTATTGACGATGCAATTACATTAAAACGTTACTATAAAGAAGCAAATCGTGTAAAATTACAACCAGAAAATCCAGATTTCCAACCAATTTATTGTCAGGATGTTAGAATTGTTGGAATTCTTTCTAACATTGTAAGAACATACTAGTTTTTTATGGAAGCGCCAATTTATTTATTTACTGGTCCTGAATTTGGAAAGCGTAATGATGCTGTAGACTCTGTTAAAAAATCACTTGTAAAAAACGTTGGTGAAATTGACGAACATCTTTTTTATCTTTGTGAAACACCTTTTAATGAAGTAATGACAATTTTGCAAAGCGGAACTTTGTTTTCAAATGGAGTTTTTGTTGTTTGTAAAAATGCTGAATTGTTAAAAAAGAAAGATGATTTACAAATGATTTCTGACTGGTTGGCATCTGCAGAACAATCTTCTGTTTTGGTTCTTATTTCTGATGAAATTTCTGTAGATTCAAAATTAGAAAAAATTGTTCCAAACACAAAGCAAAACAGACAAAAATTTTGGGAAATGTTTGAAAGTGATAAGTTGCCATGGGTAATTAATCATTTTACAAAGAACGGATATTTAATAAAAAAAGATGCCGCCCAATTAATTTTAGACTTAGTAGAAAATAATACAGAAGCTTTAAAACAAGAGTGTTCAAGATTTTTTGTTTGTTTTTCAAAAGATCACGAAATTACAGAAACAGATGTTGAATCAATTTTAACGCATTCAAGAGAAGAAAATGTTTTTTCTTTGTTTAATCAAATGTGTAATACATCAATTACTGTTGAAAAACGTTTTGAATCTTCTTTAGAAATTTTGCACAACATTATGGCAAATGATGAAAACTTTGCAATAAGTTTATCAAAAGGGTTAGCTTCTTGTTTTAGAAAATTAGTTGTTTGGCATAAAATTCATGCAGAAAATGAGTACATTGGCAAAGACGAATTAAAATACAAAGGTTTTTCTGGTTCTACAATTCAAAATCAATATAGAAAAGCGGCAAAAGTTTGGACTTTAGGACAAGCCGCTGCAATTTTAGCAAATATCTCCAATTTAAGTGTAGAAACAAGAATTGGAGGAACTTTATTAGAGAATACAATGTTTGATGTTCTTTTGTATCAAATTATTGTAAAAAAAGGTGCTTCAATAAACAGCATAGACAAAGAAGAGTTTTAAGTTTTATAAATCTAAGCTATTTAATAAATCTTTTAATGCAATAAGTTCTTCTTTTGTAAAGGTAATTCCTTTGCCCATTTTTTGTTTATCTGGAGACCAGCTTCTTAAATCATATTTTCCAGGACGTCCACCCCAAGAAACAATGTTTAATTCAGTTTTCCAACCACCTTTTGTTTCTGAAATTGAGCCAAGATTGCTCTGAATTTCAAATGTAAAATCATCTGCCATAAAAATTCCTTAAAAACAAGAGTTTTCAATTGTTCTAATAACATTTTTATAGTAAAATGGAAAATAGTAAAGTGTAAAGTGAGGTTATTATGAAAAAAGTTACCTTATTGGCAATTTTAATTTCAATTGGAATGTTGTTTATGTCTTGTGGTTCAAAACCAGAAGCTGAATCGACAACAGAACCAGAAGCTCCAGTTGTAACAGAACAAGTTGGTGACGAAAGCGGAGTAGAATCGGTTGATAACGAAAGTTCAATCAAAAAAGTTGATGATGCACGTGCATTAGCAATGGAAGCAGGTGCTGACAAGTATGCTCCTGAATTATTTGCAAAATTGGAAGAGTTATATCAGTCATTGGTTAATAATTCGGAAGGGAAAGATGTAAGCGCAGAATGTGCAGATTTAGCAGCACGTTATGCAATTTTAGCAGATTATGCAAAAGCAAAATCTACAAAAGAAAAAGTAGATGCTGAATATCTTTCTACTTATGCAGAAAGCACTTATGCAGAAGGTGTAGATCTTTTGGCTCTTGTAGAAGCTTCTTTAGCAGAAGAAAAAATGGATGGCGATGTTGCAGAAAACGCACGCAACGCCTATGTAAAATTCAACAAAGTTTATTTAATTGCATACAAATTAATTGCTCAAAATGAAAGAAGTTTAGCTTTGGATGCAAAAAATGATGCTGACAGTGTAAAAGCTAGTGTTTCTCAAAAAGAACGTTATAAAGCTGCTGCAGATGAATTTTCGGCTGGAGATTCAGCATATTCAATGCAAAATCCAGAAAGTGCTTATAATCACTATGGAAAATCAAAAGATGCATTTACAGAATTGTACGCAGATGTTTACGAAAAACGTGCAGAAGCTCAACGTATTATGGAAGAAGCTAAAAAACGTGTAGAAGAAAGTAATAATTTTGCTTCTGATGCAGACGTTCAAGCACCAATTGATGAACCTGTAGAAGGAATTGAAGAAGCTGATGCAGTTCTTCTTGAAGAAGTTGTATATGAAGAAGCTGAAGTTGTTGAATTTGAAGAAACTTTAGTAGATGAAGAACTTGAAGGTTATGAAGAAATTGATTTAGAAGAAGCAGAAGAAATTGTTGCTGAAGTTGAAGAAGAATCTTCTGAAGTTGAAGTTTCGGAGGCAGAATAATGAAAAAATTATTTACTAGTGTTTTATTGTTAAGTGTTGTAATGTCAGTTTTTGCTGTTAGTTATACAAATAACACATATCAAAAACTTGCTAACGAATATGCAAAAAAAGCAGAAATGGCTTTGGATGCTGGTCATTATGATGAATCTGTTGAATTTTCAAGACTTGCAGAAGAAAATGCAATTTTGTCTAGAGAATATACAGAAATGATGCTTGCAAGAAAAGATGCAGAAGATAACATTGCTCTTGCAAAAAACAAACTTGCTTGGGCAGAAAAAGTAGATGCACCAAATATCTTCCCAATGGCTTATACAGCTGGTAAAGAAAATATTGAAAATGCAGATGCTTCTTTTGGTGAAGAAGATTATCCTAAAGCTTCTGATTATGCAAAACAAGCTTTGGCAGCTTTGGACGGAATTGTTGAAACAACTCCACTTCCAGAATTCTACATTGTTCGTCCTTGGGCAGAAACAAAAGACTGTTACTGGAACATTTCTGGTCGTCATTATGTTTATAACAATCCTTTGCTTTGGGAAAATTTGTACCAAGCAAACAAAGACAAAATGCCAAAACCTGAAGATCCAAACCTTATTCACCCTGGTATGAAAATGAAGATTCCAAGTATTACTGGTGAATACAGAAAAGGAACTTACGATTCTAAAAAAGAATATAACGCTTACGGCGAATAATTTAAAAATGCGCCAAGGGGTGTAGCACCTGCCGCAGGCAGTTCCGAAACGAAGTGGAGGAATGAGCCGAATAGGCGAAGTGCGAAAGACCTGGTTTTTGATTGTGACGAGCAATGCGAGGAGCAACCAAAAAGGCGCCCGTATAATAAAAAAGACTGCGTTCATGAGTTCGATTGAATTTGTGAATGCGGTCTTTTTTTTTGTGCTTAAAACTGATATTCTTTGTTTATGAAAAAATTTATTTATTTTTGTATGGCGTTGTGCGTTTTAATTTTTGGTGGTTGTAAAAAAAGTGAAGTAAAAAACGCGGAAAAGTTGGGGCAAAAAAAAGTTTATAATAGAATTGTTTCGTTGGCACCAACTTCTACAGAAATTTTGTTTGCAATTGGGGCGGGTAACCAGGTTGTGGCTTGTTCAGATTTAAGCGATTTTCCAGAAGAAGTGAAGAATTTGCCAAAAATTGGTGGTTTTGATGGAAAAACTTTGAGCCTTGAAGCAATTTTTGCGTATGAGCCAGATTTGGTTTATTTGACAAATGTGATGCACAATTTTTTAATTCCCCAGTTGGAAGCAAATGGAATTGATTATTATATTTCTTATGGCGATTCAATTGAGGGCGTAAAAAATGAGATTTTGGAAATTGGAAAACTTACGGGGCATGAAGCGGAAAGCCAAAAAGTTGTTGCACAAATTGACCAAGATTTAAATTTTATTAAGACAAAAAATATTTTGGCTTCTGTTTATTGGGAAGTTTGGAATGCGCCTTATATGAGTGCAGGTAAAAAATCTTTTATTAATGATTTGATGGGGGCTGCTGGCTTAAAAAATATTTTTGATGATATTGATGATGCGTACCCTATTGTTAGTGAAGAATCTATTGTTTTGCGTGGGCCAGAAGTTATTTTAATTCCAAAAAATAGTGGACTTTCTGTGGATGCGGTAAAAGGTAGAAAAGGGTGGGAAGATATTCCTGCTGTGAAAAATGGAAAAATTTTTATTGTTGATGATGATTTACTTACTCGTGCCGGGCCTCGTCTTGGAAAAAGTGTTAAGGAATTGTATTCAATTGTGAATTTGGCAAATAAATGAAAAATCAAAAAAAAATAATTTTATGTTATGTGTTTAGTTTTATAATTCTCTTTTTGTGTTTTATTCTGGCAGTTTGTGTTGGTGCGGAAAAATTAAATATTGTTTCGGTTATAAAATCTATTTTTAATTTTGATGAAAATGGCGGCGCAAAAGATTTTAGTAAAATTATTTTTTTTAAGTTGAGACTTCCTCGTGCGTTGCTAGTTTTGATAACTGGAATTATGCTTGGTGGCTCTGGGGCAGTTTTTCAGTTGTTTTTTAGGAATCCGTTGGCGGAACCTGGAATTATGGGAATTTCTTCTGGGGCAACTTTGGGTGCTGTAATTGCTAGCGTTTTGGGGTTTGCTGGTGGAAGTTTTATTTCGCCAGTGAATATTGTGGCTTTTTTGGGAGCATTGGCGGCCGGTGGTGTTGTAACAATTCTTGCGGTTGGAAAAAGTAGGCGAGAATCTACGGTGATGTTGCTTTTGTGCGGAACTGCGTTGGGAACTTTGTATTCTTCAATTTCTTCTGTAGTTTTGCTCACTTGTAATAGGGAATTGCACAGCATTTACACTTGGATTTTGGGAAGTTTTAACGGACGTGGTTGGAACGAACTTACATTTTTGATTATTCCAGCTATTTTGTCTTTAATTTTGATTGTGCGCATTTTGCCTGCGTTAGATTTGCTTTCTGGCGGGGAAAAAACTGCAATGTCGCTTGGTGTTGAAGTTGATAAATTGCGCATTTTGGTTTTAGTTTGTGGTGCTTTATGTGTTTCTTGCGCGGTTTGTGCTGGTGGAACAATTAGTTTTGTTGGATTAATTGCGCCTCACATTGTAAGAAGGTTGATTGGAGCAAAAGCTAAAGTTTTAATTCCGTTTAGTATGATTTTTGGGGCGATTTTGCTTTTGCTTGCTGATGCGGTGGCTCGTACGCTTATTGCGCCTTCTGAATTGCCGGCGGGTGTAATTACTTCAATTTTGGGGGCTCCGTTCTTTTTAAGTTTGTGTTTAAAAAGCAAGGAAAACTAATATGATTTTTGATGAAGATTTGAATTATAAAATTACAGTAGAAAATCTATTTGCAAAGTATAAATCAAACAAAATTTTAAATGGCGTTAGTTTTGATATTTTGCAAGGGGAATTGATTTGTTTGTGCGGTCCAAACGGTTGTGGAAAATCTACACTTCTTTCTGTTTTGGCTGCCGTGAATGATAATGATTTAGAATGTGAAAATTTTCCAAAAGTACAAATTTTTGAAAAGTCTGGAAATCTTAAAGAGAGCATTTTTATAAAAGATTTAAAACGAAAAGATTGTGCAAAAATTATTTCGTATATGGGGCAAAATGAAAATTCAATTTGGAATTTTAGTGTTTATGATGAGATTTTGTCTGGTCGTTTTGCGTATTCAAAAAATGGAAGTTATTCAAAAGACGATTTTTTGATAGTAGATGAAATTATTGAAGAACTTAATTTGGGTGATTTAAAAAATAGAAATGTTCATAATCTATCTGGTGGAGAATTTCAAAAAGTTAGAATTGCCAGAAGTTTGGCTCAAACACCAAAGTTTATGCTTTTGGATGAGCCGGCAGCAAGCCTTGATTTTGTTTTTGAACCAAAACTTATGGAACTTTTAAAAAATATTGCAAAGTCAAAAAATATTGGGATTGTGCTTTCTATTCATAATGTGAATCAGATTTTGCCTTATGCTGATAAGGTGATTATGTTACCAAAAAATGATAAAAGTGTTTTTGGTAATGTAAAAGATGTTTTGAATGTGGAAAATCTTAAGAAAACTTTTGGAGTTGATTTTGTATGCAAAGAGATAAAATCATTTCAGTTATTACATTAGCGTGTTTTTTTTCGGTAATTTTTATTCCTGTTGGGATTGTTTTGGCGTGTTTTTTTTCTAATTGGAGCAGAAAAAAGAAAATTATAATTTGTGCTTCAACTGGTGTTTTGTATATTGTTCTAGTTGGTTTTCTTTTGATGATGGAGCCTTCTAATAATGGAAAAAGTGGATTTTATTTGCCATTTGGAAACGGAAAAGGAAATGTTTCTATTGAAGAGGGAAGTAAAAGAAAAAGTAAAAATTCTGAATTTTATGAAAAAGAAGAATTTGAAGAAAATGATTTAGAAAAATTAGAACAGTTGGAACAAACTGAACAAATAAAAAAGGAAATAAAAAAACAACAAAAGAAAATTAAATCTAGAGATTTGGGAAGAGCTTGGTTTGCAATTTTATTCTTTTTAATTATGCTTTTATTAATTATCTGGCAAAATTTTAGGGCTAAGAAAAAGCGACAATTTGAAAATCCTTATGTAGATACAGATTTATATAGATTACCTTTTCATTCTGGTTCAAAAATGCCAATGGTTCATTTTTTAAGATTAAGATTACAGCCTGAAGAAGTTATTTATTTTGCTACGGAAACAAATAAAAAAGATGATGAAGGTGATTTAGTTGTTACTAACAAAAGAATTGTAATTTATTCTGCAACAGAAAATGTTGAATTGCCTTTAGAAAAGGTAGAAGCTGTTTATTCTGTTACAACTTCTGTAATTAAGATTGTTTGTGCAAATGAAAAAAAATATTTTGCATTTATGCATGAAACGCAAACAAAATACGCCCTAGCGGTAATTCGCTGGGCGTGTAAGAAGATAGTTCAGTAAGATTCCCGTGTCAAGCACGGGAATGACGGGATGTTTGTTATTGTGTGGAGTCTGTTTAGGACGACGTGGCAATCCTCGTACATCTGTCATTGTCGGACTTGATCCGACAATCTTGTTATGTTGAATAGATTCCCGCATCAAGTGCGGGAATGACACTATTTGCTGTCTTTGCAATGAAGGGTTTTCTGGTAATGGTTTTAGATTAGTGGTGGAACAAACGAATTCCGTTAAAGCACATTACCATGTTGTAATCGTCGGCTGCTTTAATTACTAAATCGTCGCGTACAGAGCCACCTGGTTGAACAACTACTGTTACACCAGATTTTTTTGCACGTTCAATGTTGTCGCCAAATGGGAAGAAAGCATCTGAACCAACTGCAACATTTGTATTTTTAGAAATCCATTCTGCTTTTTGTTCGCGAGTGAAAACTTCTGGTTTTACTTTGAAAATGTTTTGCCATTTTCCTTCTGCAAGAACGTCCATGTATTCTTCGCCAATGTAAACATCTATTGCGTTGTCGCGGTCTGCGCGTTTAATTCCGTCTACAAATTGTAAGCCTAAAACTTGTGGGCTTTGGCGTAACCACCAGTTGTCTGCTTTTTGTCCTGCAAGTCTTGTACAGTGAACGCGAGACTGTTGTCCTGCTCCAATACCAATTGCTTGTCCGTCTTTTACAAAACAAACTGAATTTGATTGTGTATATTTTAATACGATTAAAGAAATTACAAGGTTGCGTTTGTCGTCTTCTGAAAGATTTTTGTTTTTTGTAACAATGTTTTCTAAAACAGAGTTGTCAATTTTTAAGAAGTTGTGTCCTTGTTCAAATGTAACACCAAAAACTTGTTTTGTTTCCAAGTCTGCTGGAACATAGTTTGGATCAATTTGAATTACACAGTAGTTTCCGTTTTTCTTTGCTTTAAGAATTTCTAAAGCTTTTTCTGAATAAGAAGGAGCTACAACACCATCGCTAACTTCTTTTTTAATAAGAAGAGCTGTTGCTTCGTCACATTCGTCGCTAAGAGCAATAAAATCACCAAAGCTAGACATTCTGTCTGCACCACGAGCACGAGCATAAGCACAAGCCAAAGGTGAAAGTTCAACTGAATCTGTAAAGTAGATTTGTTTTAATGTGTCTGAAAGTGGAAGGCCAACTGCAGCACCGGCAGGTGAAACGTGTTTAAAAGATGTTGCTGCAGGAAGTCCTGTTGCTTCTTTTAATTCTTTTACAAGTTGCCATCCGTTAAGGGCGTCTAAAAGATTGATGTATCCTGGTTTACCATTTACAACTGTTATTGGTAAATCGCCATTTTCCATATAAACCCTAGCTGGTTTTTGATTAGGG
>JAEIGA010008969.1_pt1 | contig 15130 bp, 11 predicted proteins | sample 9270691 | NCBI WGS metagenome assembly JAEIGA01 (sample SAMN17057246, study PRJNA624740) | gut metagenome | biome: biome; isolation source: fecal sample | host: Bos grunniens | place: China: Xizang | collected 2019
TGACGAGACTCGAACTCGCAAACATTCGCCTTGGAAGGGCGACGTTCTACCATTGAACTACAACCGCATATATGGTGCGGATAGTGGGACTCGAACCCACACGACATCACTGCCAACGGATTTTGAATCCGCCGCTTCTACCGATTTAGCCATATCCGCATATCAATCTGCTTTTCTCAACCAACCTACGGCAATAGGTACAGATTGTGAGGTATGACAACTAAACTTATACACGCTCACTGTGTATGGCGGCAAGTGTGGGATTCGAACCCACGGTGGACTCTCGCCCATCACTAGTTTTCAAGACTAGCTCCTTAAACCCCTCGGACAACTTGCCATGTTGATAAACTGTCAAAACGGATAAACCGACAGTTTATTAGGAGCGTCACTCCTAGTTTTGCATAGGCTTATGTACACTATCCTAAGCCATATCTCCGTGTTTTAACGCTGATAGGAGTTCGCCACTCCCCTAGCTTGTAGAAAGCTATGGTTCTACAATCCACTAGGTACGTTCTCACGCACTAGTGCCTATCACTTGCCTTTCGGCAATGGAGCTGTAGGTCGGATTCGAACCGACGAGGGCAAAGCCGACGGCTTACAAGACCGTTCCAATCGACCACTATGGGACTACAGCATGTAGTTAAGAAGTTCTTTCTTTTCTGCCATTTTTATTTAACGACTTATAATTTTCAGTTAAAGAATGACAATTTGGACATAATAATTCTAAATTTTCTTCTTTATTATTTTTATAATCTCCATCTTTATGATGGACTTCCAGTGGAGAACTTTCAGTTATAGGATTGATTTTATTCCATCCGCATTCGCAACATTTATTATCGAACTTTTCTTTTATGTATCTCTTAATGTGTTTTGATAACTGATATTCCCCAGTAAGACCATTTACTAAACCGCTCTTCCATTTTTCAATATAGTCTTTGTATTGAAATTCTGCTTGGCATTGATTGTCGCAATATTTATGACGAGAATTTTTTAATTCTTTACCACAATTTTTACAATAAGCAGCTTCATGTTTTCTAATTTGATTACCATTCATTTTCTGTTTCTGAAATTCAGAATGACACTCTGGAGAACAAAATGTTCTTTGCCTTGTAATAGACGGCGTTTCTCCGTCTCTTACTTCAATTATTTTGCCACAGTGTTTACAATAAACAGGATTATCATAATACCTTTTTATTGATTTCTCTTTATTTGTTGCAGCACCTTTTCTTCCTATTTCAGAATAAAAACTATTATCCATAAGCAACCCTCTTTGCTGTGTCTAATTTATTTCTTCCAGAGTTGAGATTATTTTTTTGGCGGAAGTGGTGGGTGCCGACCCCACTCATCGCATTTCTACGACCTAAGAGTTTAGCAAACTCTCCCCTTTGCCAACATTGGGTACACTTCCATTTGGCAGCCCCGATTGGATTCGAACCAATGCATATAACAGTCAAAGTGTTATGTCTTAGCCGCTTGACGACGGGGCTATATATGGTGCAGATGAAGGGAGTCGAACCCTTATGCCTAAGCACATGAGCCTAAATCATGCGTGTCTGCCAGTTTCACCACATCTGCATATTTGTGAGATTTGTTTCATTAGGACATTTCAGTACTCACAACCTAATTTGTTGGAAAACCCAACTGCCTTTGGCTAAACCTCGCTGGCACAGGATATTGGATTCGAACCAATGACCTACGGATTAGAAGTCCGTTGCTCTATCCTACTGAGCTAATCCTGCATGTTGTTTTCTTTCCAGGGAATTATCTTGTCAAAGTCTAAAGGATTATCAGAAGTTTTAATCTTCTCAAATCCATCTTCAAGACACTTCCAAAGAGTAAACTGTTCTTTTAAAGGATTTTGAGTGATTAGGTATTTGCCATTCATACAATCAACTCCGACTCCGTTTTCAGAACTTGGAATACTTTTTACAGTCTTGGTGTTAGTTGATGTTTTTGCCATTGAAACTTCTCCTTAATTTTTTTTAAGGTGGTCTGAGTGAAGGGACTCGAACCCTTGGCCTCCGCATCCCAAATGCGGCGCTCTAACCAAACTGAGCTACACCCAGATATTTGGTAGTCTGTCCTACCAGTCAAGAGTCTCTCCTCTTTGCCACATCAATCGAAACGAGGAATTTTGGAGGAATCCCTTGGTGCCGCTAACGAGAGTCGAACTCGTACGCTGTTGCCAGCGAGGGATTTTAAGTCCCTTGTGTCTACCTGTCCCACCATAGCGGCATATGGTACTCCGTTTGGGACTCGAACCCAAATCTTGCGATTATAAGTCGCAGGCTACTGACCTTTGAGCTAACGGAGCATATTGACGGCTCTGGCAGGAACCGTTAATACCTTAATTATTTGCTGCCACAAACTTCATAAGTACCCTTTTTAAGACTAGCGGCAAAAGGGGTAAAACCGTGGTGACGGTGGGGAGGTTCGAACTCCCGACCCATTGCTTAAAAGGCAATTGCTGCTACCTACTGAGCTACACCGTCATGTCTGGCTATATAACCTTATGAGTTATATAGCCGATATTTAATTTTGTTTTGGTATGTTTGTTTAGCTCTCTTAACTGTATGCATTATATCATACTTGGAAGCATTTGTCAAGAACTTTTTTGAAGTTTTTTCAATTTTCTTTTTAAGAACTTTTGAAACTCTATTGCTTGCTTCGTAGTGTAGACATTATATCATACTTTAAGCCATTTGTCAAGAACTTTTTTGAATTTTCCGATATTTTTTTATTTGCTATCATCAATTCGCTTGGCTCATTGACTGTATGCATTATACCACATAAACAAGGATTTGTCAAGTACTTTTTTAGGAATTTGCAAAAATAATTTCTTTTAATGTTCTAGGAGTCCAACCAATATAGGGTAACGCCGCTCCAACATTATATGCAACCGCTGGAGGGCAATCAGTATACCCCTTCATTGTCCTATCCTTAAAATATTCGTTTACATAATTCAAAGACTGCTTATATACTTCCCATTCTTCGGACATATGAACATGTCCATATAAATGCACGTATCCCTTGTGTTGTCCGTTCCAGAACAGGATAGGATAATGAGACAAGACCAACTTATGGTTCATACCATTATAATTGTCTACAATCTCTTTATAGTCGCATATCTCAACGAATAACTGACGTAAGCGAATATCCTTTAATACATCGTGGTTGCCCGTTACAAGCGTCTTACGGCCTTTAAGAGTGGCAATAATCTCAATAAGCCTCTCGGTGTCTTGGTTGCTACCGACCTTGCCAACGTCTCCTAGAATGTATACATTATCTGCGTTAGTAACAACACGATTCCAATTCTCTTTTACAATCTTATCGTGTTCTAACGTTCGTTTATCATAACTATTTTGACATCCAAAATGAATATCAGAAATATAATAGTTCATTCTAATACCTCGATTAGCCAACTACACTTTCGTTGTTTAGCATTTCGGCCATCTTCTTCTTGCCGTTGCTTCTTCTATTTCTCTTTCTCTTCTTGAGTTCCTTGTGGAAATCAGCAGCATACTGGGTAGTGCGACATGCATTTAAGCTACCGTTCTTGTTTACAAAAAATACGGTATGCTGGTTTTCTTTGTCTGACAGATAAAATTCATCAGCATCATTATATGAGATATAGGTATAGCTACACTTGTTTTCTTCGCAATATTCAATTGCCAGCTTTCTTGCTTCTTTCAGCTTCATATAAACACCTCTTCATAAAATTAGAATTTTAAGTGGTTGTTGACCACAACATATAGTGGTTTTGTTTTGTTTCGACCACTATATGTTGTGTATAAATTTACTTATTGGTACTACCAAAGCCGCCAGTTCTAATAGCGTCAGTATTGCCATTATCTGCGACCAAGAAATTGAAGAATGCACCTTGACCGATTCTGTCTCCCTTGTTAATTGTCTGCATTTCGTTGCTAATATTCTTTAGGAAGATGCCAATATTGCCGTCGTTGCCTTCATTAGAATAATAGTCTTGGTCAATCCATCCCTGTGTATTTGCAAGCATAAACTTACCGCCCATAGAACTACGAACGTTAATGATTAAGCATTCATTTTCCTGCATATATGCTTTTACATCAGTCCACACCTTAACAATGGCATCTGGTGCAACTGCATAATCATCATTTGCATAAAAATCATATGCCATTGCAGTACTAGAGCCTCTGGTTGGCAGCGTAACACTGCCAACCGTTTTTCTCTTTTCATCAATTACAACTTCAAACCCTCTAACCTTATTCATTCATCTTTCTCCTTATAACCTTATAAGTCACACTTGCTCCAGCCGCAAGCCTTACAACTATTGCATCCGCCCTCAAACACTAGCTCTTCACCACACTGAGGACACAGAATCTTGTTTGTTGCTTTTGGAGTGGGCTTTTGCATGTCTTCAATTTCATCATTTTCCATTGCAGACACACCGTTTGCAAAGTATTCGCTAAACTGCTTATGCATATCCTTTAAAGCATATCCGATTGCCATAGGACAGCAAGAACCCTTACTCTTACCACGCTTTGCATAGCTAGGACAAGCGCCAGTAGACATTAGCTGGTCTACGATATCGTCAAGAGAGACACCTGCTCTAGCAGCGGCTGAAATCATTCTGGAGAGTCCAATCATAAAGTTGTTACATCCGCCAGTAGAACCCTTGCTTAAATAAATCTCTCTGAGTTCACCGTTGCTAGGGTCAAAGAATGCCTGACAATGCAGAGAACCGCAACCAGTCATAAGCTTGCGCTTCAGACCAATAATACTATCATCAGTAGCAATAATTTCGCCACGCTTCAATTCATGCTCTGCCTCGTCGTTATCTGCATTGGTATCAGTAGTTGTCAAAATGCCAGTTCTCTTACAGCCATCACGGAAAATGGTAACGCCCTTTAGACCAGACTTCCAAGCAAGCATATACAGATTCTCAGTATCTTCTACGGTAAAGCTATTAGGAACATTAACAGTAGAACTAATAGAAGCATCAATATGCTTCTGCCATACTGACTGCATTTCAATTCTATTCTTGTAGTCCAAATCCTGTGCGGTCACAAAGAAATTGGGCAGCATAGAATCGTCTGTGATATTATGCTCCTTCATGTATTTCTCTACAATAGGTGTATATACCTTATAGTATTCGTCATGGCCATGCAGAGATTCTGTCTTTCTGGTATAGTAGTTTGCGAAAATAGGCTCAATACCACCAGACACACCAAGCATAGAAGATAGGCTGCCAGTAGGTGCAATGGTAAGTAACTGAGAGTTATTAAGACCATACATCTTTACGTTTCTATAAGTGCCATCCATAACATTTGCTCTTAAGTATGGAGATGTTTCGATTGCACGAGAGTTATACTTAGGATACACTCCAATGTCTTCTGCTATAGTAGAAGAGGTATAGATTGCTTGGTCTGCCATAGCAAAGCCAATTTCATCGCACAAAGCAATGGACTCTTCGCTACCGTATCTAATGCCCATCTTGATAAGCATATCTGCTAGACCAAAAATACCAAGGCCAATCTGTCTCCAATCTCTTACAGAATCTCTCTGCTCTTGCAGAGGATGTAATTCAATACCCTCATTGAGAACATCGTTCAAAGCTCTTACTGCGATATCTACCGTCTTTGTAAAGTCGTTAAAGTTAAACTTCTTATCATCGGTAACGAACTCTGCCAAGTTAATACTGCCTAACAGACAGCTACCGCCAGCAGGAAGAGGCTCTTCTGCGCATGGATTAGTGCCAGCATAATGGAAATTACTATCATTGCTCAGCATGTTCCAATTTTCAATTCTGTCCCAAAACAGCATTCCTGGCTCTGCATAATCCCAGTTCATTTCGCAAATCTTATGGAATAGATTTCTTGCATTGATTGTCTTTGTAATAGTGTCATTTGTTTCTTCTCTTGTAAAAGAAAGTACAAAATCTTCGTTATTTTCTACCGCATACATAAACTTGTCTGTAATACGGATAGAAATGTTTGCTTTTGTAACTCTCTCAAGGTCTGACTTAATTTCAATAAATTCTTCAATATCTGGATGGTCACATGCCAGAGAAATCATAAGCGCTCCTCTGCGTCCGTTCTGACCAATTAAACCAGTAACTAAAGAATACAAGTCCATGAAAGATACAGAGCCAGAAGTTTCCTTTGCAGTATTTCTGACCTTTGCACCTCTCGGAGCTAACTTGCTAATGTCAATGCCACATCCGCCACCATAAGAATATGTTCGTGCCAACTTAGTTGCACACTCAAAAATGCTCTCAATGTTGTCTTCGGGTGGCGCAATGACATAACAGTTGGAAAGAGTGGTCTTAATACCTTTCTTATTGAGGCCACGGTTGGACAGAATTCTACCACCAAATAAGAACTTCTTTTCAACAATAAGCTTCTTTACATCTTCGTCTCTATTAGAAACTCTGTTTAACCATTCATCAAATGTTTCGTTCTCAAACTGATACTTTCTTGTCCAAATATCAATACCAAGTTTGTTATCTGAACCAAGCCATTCATTTACGTTCATTGTGCTTCCTCCATCGAGTTTAGTATATATATTTATTAGTTTAACATATTAATTAGTTCTTCTTCTGAGATAATAGGAATATTTAATTCTTTTGCTTTCTTATTCTTGCCGCTCGTCGAAGCAGTATCATTGTTTACTAGATAAGAAGTCTTTGCAGAAACAGAACCACTCACCTTACCACCAGCGGCTTCAATAGCCTCTTTTGCTTCATCTCTGTTAGCAAAACGATTTAAACTGCCAGTAATGCAAAATACTTTTCCTGCAAGAGCATTAGAATTAGATGCATTCTGCGGCTCTTCGAACCACATTTCCTTTGCAAGATTGCCAATGGTTATAAAGTTCTTTTCGATGTATTCGTTAATAGATTCATTCATGGCTTCACCAAAATCATCTAACACCGTAAAGTCGAAGTTTTTCATACAACATTCTTTATAGAACTTATCAAAGTCGCCATTGAAATACTTGCTAATGGCCTTACTTGCAGAACGACCAATCAGAGGAATGCTGAGCGCATAAATAAATCTATCAAGCGTAGTATTAGTACTCTTGTTAATGGAACTAAGCAGATTCATAACAGACTTTGCACCAAAACCATCAAGCTTGACCATATTATCTTTTTCTACGTCCAAGTGATAAATATCTTCAAAACGGGTCAACCAACCAAGCTCAATAAACTTCTCTAAAGTAGCCTCTGAAAGACCATCAATATTCATTGCATTCTTAGAGACAAAATGGGTTAATTTACCAAGTAGCTTGCCCTTGCAATTATCATTGTCGCAAACAAGAATGGTAGAACTATTTTCAGTCACAAGCTTTGCTTCGCCACCACAAACAGGACATGTTGCAGGAGGATTAACCTTATATAAGAAAGAATCCATGTCTTCTTCTTTACACAGTACAAGTCTCTCATCTCCAGAAACATTTCTTTTAACCTGCGGAATTATCATGTTTGCCTTGTATACTTCAATGGCATCTCCAATGTGCAAATCTAAATCCATTAAAATAGATACATTATGAACAGAAGCTCTTTCAACTGTAGTTCCATCAATTTCTACTGGCCGAAATACAGCAGTAGGAGTTAGAACACCAGTCTTGCCCATAGTCCATTCAACATTTAATAATTCAGTTTCATACACTTCATCTTTCGCCTTATAAGCGATACCATTCTTAAAATGATGGCCAGTAGCACCAAGAGACTTGCCATATTCAATATCGTTAAACTTGAATACGATACCGTCACAAGGCAAACCCTCTTCTTCAGCGAAATCAAAGATGTAATCAAGCGTTCCTTGCAGCTTCTTTGGGTCTAAATTAACAGCAGACCAGAAAGGCACAACATCAAAACCAAGTTCTTTTGCTTCGTTCAAGTTGTCATTAAGTCTATTGCTGCCTCCTTCAATAACATCCCAAGAGAAGAACTTTAGCTTTCTCTTTGCAACCAGTGAAGTATCCAGAACCGCAAGAGTTCCAGCAGCAAGATTACGACTATTCTTATATTCGCCGTTCTTATTTACTTCTGCAAAATCCTCATCTGTAATAATAGCTTCGCCATCAATAACATAAGAACCAGTCTTATTAATTTTCAGAGGAACATTTGTAAACTGCTTAATATGCTCAGTAATATCAGAACCAACATGGCCATTTCCACGAGTTTCAGCAGATGTAAGAATGCCGTCTTCATAGGCAAGAGATACGGTTAGTCCATCTAGCTTGATGCTTGCAATAAGTTCCTTACCATTAGCGAACTTGATAATTTCGTCTACGGTGTGACACTTCTCCAAGCTTAGCATCAGATGATTGTGAGTCACTTCTTTTAATTCGGTTAATACCTTTGCGCCAACATTTTGAGTAGGAGAATTGCTCAGAATAAATCCAGTTTCTTGTTCGAACTGTCTGAGGTCTTCTAATCTCATATCAAACATCTCGTCTGACATAATGGGATTACCAGTATTGTAATATGCTTCGCTGGCCTCATTCAGAATTGAAACCATACCTTTCATAATTTTTAATTCGATTTCATTCATATGTATCTCCTTAAAACATCACTAGGTTTTCACGGACAAGATAGCTATCGCAAGATGAGAAATTAATATGTGCTTGCATTGTACATCGTTCAATTCCCTTCTGTGAGCAATAGTCGATAGGTGCGTCATAAAATTCACATGTGGCACACTTAATCTTGCATTTTTTATTCTTCTTTGACTTCTTTTTTTCTTTGTTTTCGCTCAATTAATTCACCTTCTTTTTTAGATGTTTTTATAACCTTGCTTGTTATGGCCTAAAATGAAATTTAAGCCATAACTCACAATAGTATTATACCACAATAACAATCATTTGTCAAGAACTTTTTAATAAATTTTGCATAAAAGTATGTCTTGTTAGATTTGCTTTTTTCTTAACTGCCTGATTCACACTTTGCAAGCTTCCCAAATGATATAATCTTTCCTTCATTCGTGTCAAGCCAACATACAATAAGTTTGAATTCAACATGAAGATATGGCTTTGTGGAGTACATAAGATTACGGTTTTAAATCCGCCGCCCTGTGACTTATGAATGCTGATTGCATAACCCAACTTAACCATGTTCATATCGTTTCTATAATACTTAACATAAACACCATTAAAATCAGCAATAACATAAGTATTATAAATCTCTTTGATAATACCAGTCTCTCCATTTGCAACAAATGCAGTTAATGATTCATCGATAAATCTTTCTTCGTCGCTTAAGTGCTTTGGGTCTATCTCGGCATTATAATTATTTACGCATTGAAGGATTAAATCTCCCTCATAATATGTGGTATCTCCAACTTTCATATTAACTTCGCTACCATAATTAGGATTTGCAACTTTCTGAATCATATTATTTAGTTCAACAGAACCGCATTCGCCAATATTCTTTGCAGTTAAGACTTGAATATCTTCAATGCTGTTACCATTGTCTAATAACCTTTTATATAGAGCAACCACATTTTTAGGTATTAATTCAGATGCCAAGTCGATAAACATATAATCACTATTGTCACCAAATGTAGTCGCAGTATTCTTCATATCATTATCAAGATATGACTTACAGCAACGAGTATCTGTCGCAACCTTCATTAAACCGCCACTTGAATATCTAAAGATTTTATTTAAAGTAACGGTTGGAATGATGTTGGCTTCCATGAAATCATGAAGCAGATTTCCGCAGGATACACTGGGTAACTGTGCGTTGTCACCAATTAATAACAACTTTGTATACTTAAAATCAATAGCGTCAAGTAGCTTCTTAAACAACCAAATGTCTACCATTGAAAACTCGTCAACAATAACAATATCAGAATGAAGCTTTTGCCATTCATTATATGTCCATTTATTAGGCGGCACATAACCCAAACCTCTATGAATGGTAGATGCAACTTCATTTGTATTTTCATGTAAAACTTTTGCCGCTCTTCCAGTAGGAGAAAACAGTCTAAAGGATTTATTATTATCTTTTAACATATTAATAATACCCTGTGTAGATGCTGTTTTGCCAGCTCCTGCAAATCCATTTAAGATGGCGATGTTGTTTTTGCACACTACATCAAGAATCTGAATCTGTTCATCAGATAATTCAAATTCACCAACCGCTCTATATTTCTGAACATCAAAATTCCAAATATTATTATCGTTCTTTAAGTTGGCTAAGATTGTATCTGCAATATATTTCTCAGTTTCATAAGTTGCACGAAGAGACACTTCCATATTGTCTTTGTTGTAGTAAATGTTATCATCTTTGATAACATCAACAAAGTGTTCGGCACAAGATGGCACAATTTTCAAACACTGCTGTCTGAGGTCTGCCAGATTCATTTTGGTATGACCCTCATTTTCATTTTCTTCTAGCAAATATAGCATACAAGATAAGCATCTGTCTGGAGAAGTTTTAACATCAAAACCGAAGTCAATAATGTTCTCTTTTTGTAACTGCAACACAATGCTATCAGCCGTCTTAAAACCAATGCGACTAATTCTGGTCAAAGTGGTGTACGGTTGTACTTTTAACTTTTCTTTTAACTTATCAATGGAAGAGTATTCATCGTAAATTCTCTTAATAATATTCATAGATAAAACATTTTTAAATTCAATAACCAATTCCATCAAACAATAATTGGTTATGATTTTGTCTTTTATCTTTTCAAAGGTTTTTTCGCCAATTCCTTTTAACTTTGATAAATCGATATCCTCTAGGTCATTGTTCTGAACCTTTTGAATTATATCTGGATAATGTTCCATTAATACTTTTACTTGATTCTCAGTCAGAATTTCAGAAAGAAACAAATATGTACCTTCTACAGTAGTTGGAATATCACGCTTGATATTAATTACTTTATAACTCGTACCATATTTGTTAGTTTGCTCTTCTGCTGTGACCTCGTATTCTACGCCAAGCGTCAAATCAGAAAGCTCTCCCAAGATACTGACATTATTATATTTATTTTGTTTAATGTCTGGATAGTCAATTTTACTGACATCCATAGCGTATATCTTATAATCTGGCGTGTTATAAGTACACCTAATGACTACTCCTCTAAATTTATACCGTTTTTCATTCATTTCTTAATTACCTCAAATTCAGTTACAAGCGGTTCTAACTCTTCTGTTTCGACCCAATCTCCGCCAACATTCTTCTTCTTATGTACATAAGTAAATCCTTTAATATCCAAAATAGCGAATTCGCCAAATGGATTTTCACGATATAGCTTAGACTGCCTAATTCTCGTCTTAATTTCTTCGCCAGTCCTAATATTTCTTAGAGTGAAATGCGGTTTTGTAGGGTCTGAGAAAGTCTTAAAATTAAGCACGACATAATAATAATCTGCAAAGTCTGGATTTACATATGTAGTATATTCAAGGAACTCCATTTCAAATTTGATTTGCTCAACAACGCCCATGGATTCATTTGGCAATCTGCTACACAGTTCTTTAATTAATCCTTGATTATCTAAGTCTCTATATTGGCTCTTTGTTTCCTTGCCAGCATATTTTGTCATAAGGAACTCTGTAACACCAAGCTCTTCCATCTTCTTTTTAGCGATGATTTTAGCACTTGCAAATTTATCGTAAATTTCAATTACATTTAACAGATACTTGTTATTGCCAAATTCACTAAAGAAATCTAAGCCAGTCAAAATATTTAACTGCCTTGAATTAAGTGAAGTTTTCTCTTTGATATCTTTTAATAAGTCTGTAAATGTTTCGTACTTATTATGAGACAATTCAAGTAATTCATTTGCTATTTGAACATTACAATATTTAATACTGCTAATACCCTTATATATAGCATTATTCTCTTTATCTATTGTATAGTCTGCACCAGATTTACCGAACTTAATTGGCTTAAGTTCGATATTATTCTTCTTTGCATATTGCAAAATTTCTAAGCATTTATCTGAATCATCTTCATAAATGTTTAATGCCGTTGTTATAGTTTCTAATTTATAATAACATCTTAGCCAACCAACAACATATCCAAGGAAGCTATATGGAGTAGCATGGTTTAGAGAAAACAGATAAGAACTGGCATCAATGATGACTTGGATAAAGTTTTCAATTAATTGATTTGATTCGTCCTCATCAACATTGTACTTTTCTTTCATGGTCTTGATAAAACCTTCTTTAATTTTGGGTATAAACTTATCAGTACCAGTTTTCTTTGCGAAACCTCTTCGGACAATATCAGCTTCGCCCATCGTATATCCACAAAAACTATGCAAGAATTCGATAATCTGCTCTTGGTAAACTAGGTATCCCAGTGTAGGAGCAAGGAACTTATTTAGTGCTTCGTGTCCATTATCTCTGTATTCACCCCTAGATAACTCATCACGATAACTGGCACCAGCAGGTCTGATAGCTCCATTTGCCATTGACATCAAGTCTATATAAGAGAAATCATCATTCTTTTCTTTAATTCTCGCAATTGTATCATCACTAAATAGCTGTTTGATATAATCGCCAGCATATGAAGATTCAAATTGGAAAATCATTGTACAATCGTCTCTGATTTCGTCCCAAACCTTTTTGTCATCAAATGATATGTTGTCTGGTGTGATTCTCGGAATACCTGCTAAATCACATGTTTCATTAATCAAACCAACACAGTCGAGTCCAAGAACATCGAGCTTAACAAATTGTAAACCATCTAATTCTTTCATATTAATTTGAGAAATCATATTCTCATTTGTTTTTGTAGTACACAGACCAAACCACTCGTCAATTGGGAATGGAGAAACAACAAGTCCTGCTGGATGATTACCAATAGAAACGATTGTTCCTTTTACAATGTCTACATACTTAAATAGCTCTGGATATTTCTTGATATAAAAATCATCAATGCAATCCTTTTTGTTTTCATCCAAATAAACTGCATCGCTAATTACCTGTGTTTCATCAACACTCATTCCTAAGGCTCTGCCAACATCTTTAATAGCGCCTTTCAGAGCAATAGTGTTAAAGGTAATAATATCACAACAATACAAGCCATCCTTATTAAACAAATATTCTCTTACTTTATATCTGTCTTTCTTAGACCAGTCGGTATCGACATCGGCAAGAGAAACACGCTCTTTGTTCATAAAACGCTCAAAATTAAGATTGTATCTAATAGAGTCAACTTCTGTGATGCCTAATAGATATGCAATAATACTACCACTAACAGAACCTCTTGAATATCCGTAGCTTACGCCTTGTTTCTTTAGCGCAGATTTATAGTCTTCTTCAAGCAACAAAAAGTCGATTGCACCATTATACTTATATGTTTCTAGCTCATACTGAATCTTCTTTTTGTATTCGTCGAAGTTGTCGTATTTATCAACGCCTCTGTTTTTAATACCTTTTACAATTTTTTCTTTTAATGCCTTTTCGGAATCGTTATATAGTTTAGGATACTTTTTTGAGTAATCCAACTTAAAAGATTCAACAGAATCGGCCATTATATTTGTATTATCAATCGCTTTTAAATAAACATCTTCTGGTAGGGCATTTTGTTTTTTATATGCTTCAACCAACTCTTCATATGTTTTAAATGTTAAATCCCAAGATTCTTCATCAGAAAAGAAAACATTTTTAGCCTTCTGCAAAATACTTCTGCCCTCAATGTGAGTATCATTTAGGCAATGAGTATCTGTTCCTGCTATAAGAGGTACGCCAGTTTTTCGATGAATTGCATACAATGTCTTATTGTATAGAGTTTGGTCTATGCAATTATGATGCTGTATTTCAAGATAGCATCTGTGTTTATTCTTAATTAAGAATCTTAAAAACTCTGTCTTAATATTATTGTCTGCCTTATTCAATACACCACCAAGACATGCAGTTGTTACAATAATATTGTCAGATGTTGCGTATAATTCATCAAAGCCAATTCTTGGCGCATAATAATAATGATAATCATCTCTGTTAAAAGAACTAGAAATTAATCTATTTAATTCTTTAACTCCGTCATAATTCTTGGCAATTAAAACACAGTGATAATTGTCCCTATGTTTATCCTCAGCGTTATTGTCTGTAGTTAAGTAGACTTCAGCGGCATGGATATATTTCATACCAGCAGCTTCAATTGCTTCTTTCTTGTGAACCCACTCAAAAATGTTACCATGCTCTGCAAAAGCCAAGGCGGTCATGCCAAGAGATTTTGCATATTCTACATATTCTTTATATTTTGTAACACTGTCAATGTTTGTGACACCATTTGATAGGTCGCTATGTAAATGATATACTGTATAGTTCTTGTTCATACCACCATTTTTACACCTTTCTATATAACCTTAAGAGTTGTAAGATTTAACCGATATCTTTCACGCCCATATTATACCATAATCTTACAACTCTGTCAAGTATTATTTTAAAATTATTCTCCTAAATATGCTAATGGATACATAATAATTGGCGCTCCTTCTCCAAGATAAGGCAATGCTCTTAGTGTATTGTACTCAATCCAGTCTACAGCCTCTTCGTCAGACCAATCTTCTTCATCCATCAACCACTCAATCATCTTTTCATAATCATAAATAGCTCTGCCGTCATCGCTAACACCAATAAGAGCGTCATCGTAACTATAATTTACAAAAAATTTGATACCTTCATATCCTGCTTCTAACAGCTTTTCTTCTGCATTCATAATTTTACACCCTTAAAACCTTTATTTTATAACTCACTAAAAACTTCTAATAGATTATCTAAGTAATCATCATCTTCATCTTCGCCCACAAACATGTCTATGACTTTATGCAAAACAGTTTGATATGCTTCTTTTTCAATATCGTTTTGAGACTTGATGATTTTTTCGTCTAATAACCAATCTTGCAAGTTATTAATCTGCTCTTTATACCATTCTCTAGTCTTCATAATCTATCGCTTAAAATCTTTGTTTTATGACCAATCATCTTCATTGTTTATTGGGTGACTAGTCTTATATTCATCTAACTCTTTTAAAATGCTTCTATAATAATCGCTTGCATTTTCATTGCCGTCTTTTGTCTCTTTGACATCTTGGCAATGAAGACATCTATAATTACTAAATAATTCGTCTTCATTCACATCGGTTATCTCTACGACCATATCCTTTGTATATAGCTTTCCACAATCATTACAA
>JAEIGA010008970.1_pt1 | contig 15129 bp, 15 predicted proteins | sample 9270691 | NCBI WGS metagenome assembly JAEIGA01 (sample SAMN17057246, study PRJNA624740) | gut metagenome | biome: biome; isolation source: fecal sample | host: Bos grunniens | place: China: Xizang | collected 2019
ATTAGTGGAGTTGGAACCACTCAAAAAAATCCAATTAAAACAAAGGTTCTTTAGGTGGTTATAGCAGTGAGGTTCCACCTCTTCCCATTCCGAACAGAGAAGTTAAGCTCACTCACGCCGATGGTACTGCCTATTTAGGTGGGAGAGTAGGTAGCCGCCTCTTTAAGCCGAATCCGTAAGGGTTCGGCTTTTTTGTGTTTATACACAAATGCCGAACCCCGGATTAAGGCTTAAAGAGCCGGCTATTGCCGGTTATGTTTACAATCCTCCCCAAACCCCTCCGTTTGAAAAGGAGGGGCTTGTTGTAAGCCTTCGGCTTACCTCACCGAAGGTGAGAACTATCCGAATCGCCATTCTTCGTTACGGCGTACCATAAATTCTGTGCAAATAGAAAAATTGAGAGACCGAAGATCTTCTCTTGAAGAGGTGGATACCTAGGGTGATGATGTCGTTAAGTATGCGCTCCTAAGGTGGTGATTAGCTTATGACGGTGTCCATTCCGTGAGTTGCTTGCCGAAGTAGTCGAAGATGGCTGTTTGCTCGTTGAGCATGACCTCCGAGGTGCCGTCATCGACATTGAACTCAACGTAGTCGTACTCCATAGCAATAATATATCTTCCTCTCTTATCTATAATACCCCACCTGTGGTTATCTCCCTGCACTATGGCGCGGTCTTCCATAAAGTCGCTCGCACTGCGGAACTTTGCCTCGATTACAACATCCCCCTTATCATCTCATATCCAAACCTTTCTGGCGTGGAGAAGCGGCGTAGTCCTTCGCGTATGGGGTAACGGTAAGTCGTGTTACCAGCACCGTAGGGTGCAAAATCCTCATGAAGCATATTGCCATCATATTCGTATGATAGTGAATATCTTGCAATAAGTTCGTTGAGTTTATCGAAGGCCTCTACATCATTCCCAAAACCATGTGTAGCGTAGTATGGACGTATGACATGCCAGCGATAGGCGCGGTCAACGATAATACTATTTGGATGTAGGTGGTTGATGCTTACATCGTAGCGCTGCAGTTCGCTCCGCAGTGCATCAAGACCGTGAACAAGGCGCTCACGACTATGTGTATACAACGCCTCGCTAAGAAGAGTGCCCTCAGGTAGCGGCTCAACAATCATCGGACATAGGTGCATGTCGAATCCAACACATAGTATTTCATTATCAACGATATGCAGCTTTTGAACGTGACTACTATTAGCCGGCAGGACGCTATTTGCAAGCCTTATCATAGTCATTGATTTGGGTGTAATAGGCGCGTAGACCATAACCATTTTGCCGTTATGCTCTGCGCGGCACTCTGCGAAATATTTGGTGCGGGTGAGCGTCTCACGGTCACACTCCATACCCTTGCAGCTATGCAGACACTCCTCTGGGTGTAGCATAGCATTCTGAAACTGCATTATAGTACACTCTTCCATAGTTATAGGTATTGCACGTTGTTTACGCTCTCGGTGCCGATATTAAGTATAGATAGCAACCCGCAAGGTGCGGTGTTGAAGGTGACACAACGATAAGGGCCACGGTGCTTAACGCTATCAAGGCATGTTATGAATGGTTCCAGCGTCTTGGGCATAACGCTCGACATCTCATAGAGTATAGCTCGGTTGCGGCGGTCGGTTGTGAACTTCTTGGCATGAGGGAAGGACTCACTATAGCCGTCCTCGCTATCTGACGAGAGATGTATGTTGAATAACAATGTGTTACCATCCTCGGTGTGTGTCTGCTTGATGCGTGATGCAATGTCGAGTAGCGACACCTCATCGGCATCGTTGAAGTCGCCATCGGTGATATGAAATACGATGGGAGGAAAACTATAGCGGTTATCGAGGTTGTGACACCATCTCTCGACAAGCGTATAGGCATATGCCAATGCCTCGTGCATGGGTGTAGAACCCGCAGCGCGAGGGTTTATCCATTCGTGTATTGTTATGGGAGCGTTTATGGTGTTACCATTGCCGTCGTGCTGTTCGACATAGATGGTCTGAGGCATGGGTGCCATCTCGACGAGTCTATCTACGGAGATAAAACCGTCGCTGTCGCCCGGAAGTAGTGACTCCACACCGCCCATGGAGTATCCCAGAACAGCGATGTCATAGTAGTTACGTACCTTGGTGCCACGCAGTGAGCGTAGCATAAGTTCGTCTATCATGGCATTGCATATGAACTTCACTATCTCAATCTTTGGGAGAGTGAGATTACCTATTGTTGCGGGCTGCAACATAGATACGGAGCAGTCTACGATAAATAAAATCGCTGTGCGCTCCTTATGTGTAACGGGTTGATCATACATGGGTGGTCTATTGTAGTGATTGGTAGATGTTTAGGTAGTTGTAAACCATCTTGTCTACCGTGAGTTCAGCATTGTATATGTCGAGCGAGGCTTGACCAAAAGCGTTGCATTTATCGCGATCCTCTAAAATCTCTCGTATGCGTGTGGCGAAGGCCTCGGCGCTATTCTCCACGACGTAGCCGTTTATGCCGTTGCGTACAATCTCGCTTATGCCACCCACATCGGATGCCACGACGGGCCTACTGAGGCTCATGGCCTCGATGATAACCATGGGGAGACCCTCATAGTTGGTGGGGAGCATGAAGAGGTCAGCCTTGGAGCAGTATGCGCCTGCATTCAGGATGTTACCGAGGAAGTGGCAGTTGGCGGGGAGCTCTCCAAACTCGGTCACCTCATGCTGGTTGCCTATCCACACAAAGCCATATTCGGGCATAAGACGTGCTATCTCGACAAAGAGCGCGGGGTTCTTCTGCGGATTAATTCGCGCTATGGTTAACACAATCTTGGAGTACTTATTAAACACTTCAAAGTTGGTGATGTTCTCCGCATTGGGCGTAGTAAGACCATTGTAAATGGTTGATATATTTCGTGTTATGCGCTCGGTAACCATATTCTGGCTGTCGTAGTTGCTTACGCCGACAATGGCCATGGTATATCGCTGGAGGAGTCTCTCCACGGGTAGGAACTTACGGAAGGCGAGGCGTATAGAGTCGAAACCATGTACGGTGTAGACAACTCTTTTCGAGGGAAAGACTATGCGGCCGAGTGCGCCAGCCTTCGATGAGTGCAGGTGTACGACATCGGGGCGGTGCTTGCGGTAGATGCGGCGTAGAGCAATCGCAGCGAGTAGGTCGCTCTTTAGCGATAGCGATTTTTGGAGGTGTGGGCAGTCGATGCGTTTAACGCGGCTATCTACAAGTTCCCACATCTTACCGTCACCCTCACCCGCAACAAGCACAACATCGTGCTCATGGCATAGTGCATTTGCGAGCTGCACGACAACACTCTGTGCACCTCCAAGTTCCGAACGTGTTATTACCAACATTATCTTCATATCTCAACAAATTAGAATACGTGCTGCATGGTTAGCAGTGGTAAGGGTTGGTAGTAGATGTCGAGTCCGGTGTTGCAGTAGCAGTTGTATAGCGTCCACAATATATGTATGCCAAAGACAAAGGGCATGGCATATATGAATATGCGTATCGCGGAGTTGCGGTGCTCCTGATAGATGTTTAGTAGTAGGAAGTATAGCAACACCAAGGCGATGTAGACATAGCGTTGGCCCACAACGGAGAAGGATATCAGCGCATAGCTGATAATGATGAAAAAGAGTAGATAGTGGTATATCTTCTCGGTGTATGGCGAGGCAAGAAGCCTCTCGCGGTTACGCCTGATGTATATGAGTAGTGCTGCGACGAATAGCGCACCAATCTGATTATTGACCCTCACAAGGCGCGTCGTGAGCGACTCGTTGAAGTGCTCCTCGGTATCCTCCTCGCCATAGTTGTTCACACGGTCTGCGATGGACTCGTTGTCGATGTTACCTACGGTTGCCTCAATGATGCTCTCGTATGAGGATGTATTAAGGAATATGGAACCTATGCAGACGACAACCGCCGTGTAGTGCATAACGCCGTTAGGAATCTTAATGAGCCATATCACGATTGTTGCAACGACAACAATTATATAACCGAAGTGGATAAGTGGCGTAAGGAGAAGTCCTAATATCCATATCCTCTTATTGTCTATGAGCAGGCTAATGGTCGAATAGATGAATAGCGGGAAGGCGCTAAAGTTACGGATGCCGCCCATGATAGGTATGTTGGACTCCATAACAAGGAATAGCAGTAGTATGGCTATGGGTAGGGTATACTCCATGTGCTTGTCCGCGAGGAAGCGCTTCACGACAAGCATATAGAAGAAACCGCCGAAAAGGCCCACAATCATCATCAATATGTGCGGGTTGTCGGTAAAGAGCTTTGTGGTACTAAAGAGCAAATCCTCGTATATATCCTTCTCCTCTCCCGCGCGGAAATTGTCGTATATATCTCCATACTCCTGGACCGCATAGTCGTTGAACGCCTCGTACTTACGGTAGCTATCTGCGCGCATATCCTCGAAGGTATGGCAGTAACCGAAGAGAGCGAAGAAGAGCACAAATACTATCTGTGCCGTTCGTTTACGCAGGTCGAAACAAGAGTAAAGAAAGGTCAAGAAGGGCGATAGTATGAAGAATATGAGGTGCATCTATCTGGGGTAAAATAGCACGTTGGGCGAGGAGTTAGTCTCGTCTAAAGAGGTCGCGCGTGTAGAGCTTAGACTCAATGTCGCTAAGGTCGGAATGGTAACGGTTACTAATCACCACGTCGCTCTCGGCCTTGAAACGTGCGAGGTCGTTTACTACCTCCGAACCAAAGAACATGGCGCCATCCTCCAATGTGGGCTCGTAGATGATGACCTTTGCACCCTTGGCCTTGATGCGCTTCATGACACCCTGTATGGAGCTCTGGCGGAAGTTGTCGGAGTTGGACTTCATCGTGAGGCGATAGACACCCACGGTCACCTTGCGCTCCTTTGCTGCATCCCACATGCTCGAACCTGTGTAGTAGCCCGCCTTGCGAAGCACCTGGTCGGCAATGTAATCCTTGCGTGTGCGGTTGCTCTCGACGATTGCGGTCATCATGTTCTGGGGCACGTCGCCATAGTTTGCCAATAGTTGCTTTGTATCCTTAGGCAAGCAGTAGCCACCATAGCCAAACGAGGGGTTATTATAGTGTGTGCCGATGCGGGGATCGAGACCCACACCATTGATTATAGCCTCCGAGTCGAGGCCCTTCATCTCGGCATATGTGTCGAGCTCGTTGAAGTAGCTCACGCGCAGTGCGAGGTAGGTGTTGGCAAAGAGCTTAACAGCCTCTGCCTCCTTGATGCCCATATATAGCACGGGGATATCCTCGCTTAGCGCGCCCTCCTTAAGCAACTCGGCAAAGATCTCTGCCTCGCGCTCGAGGTGCTCTATGTCGGCAATTTTGCGTATCGCCTCGTTCTCCGCCTCGAAAGCGTCACCCTCGATGGTGCGGGGTATGCCCACAATGATACGCGAGGGGTGGAGGTTATCCTCCAACGCACGACTCTCGCGCAAGAACTCGGGCGAGAAGAGTAGGTTAAGACGCTCCACGCCACGTGCCGCATACTTTGCATAGAGGCTACGCGAGTAGCCCACGGGCACGGTAGACTTTATTACCATCGTAGCGGCAGGGTTTACGCTGAGTACCCTCTCTACGACATCCTCGATGTTGTGGGTGTCGAAGTGGTTGAGTGCGGGGTCGTAGTTCGTAGGCACGGCAATAACCACGAAGCGGGCATCGCGATATGCCTCCTCATCATTGAGCGTAGCACGCAGCGAGAGACTCTTCGAGCGCATATACTCCTCGATGTAGTCATCCTGAATGGGTGAGAGACCACGATTTATCATCTCGACTCTCTCCTTGAGGATGTCCACTGCAACAATATCGTTGTGTTGTGCGAGTAGCGTAGCGATGCTTAGGCCTACGTAACCTGTTCCAGCAACGGCAATCTTCATATTCTGTGCGGTGTTATAGTCTAAAACTTCTTGCCAAAAACTATTGAGCAGAAGGTGTAAAAGAGTATCTTAATGTCAAACCACCACGACCTGTGGCCGAGGTAGTAGAGGTCGTACTCCAAGCGGCGAAGCATCTTCTCCATGGTGTCGGTGTAGCCATTGTAGAGCGTAGCGTAGCTCGTAACACCAGGGCGTATCTGGTAGAGGCACTCATAGCGCTTGTCATACTCCATGATCATGTCTATGTAGAACTTGCGCTCGGGGCGTGGGCCTACAAATGCCATGTCGCCAATAAATACATTCCACAACTGCGGTAGCTCGTCGAGGTGGTGCGAGCGTATGAAGCGGCCAACACGTGTTAGGCGAGGGTCGTTCACTCCTCCGCTATGGCTGAGTTGTGGTCCATACCTCTCGGCATCGAGGCGCATGGAGCGGAACTTGTAGATGTTGAAGGTGCGACCCTTGCGTCCCACTCTCTTTTGCTTAAATATCGCAGGGCCTCCATCCTCGCATCTCACCATGGCGTAGGTGACAAGGAAGAGTGGCGCGAAGAGTATCATCGCCATGCCCGAGAATAGTATGTCAAAGAAGCGCTTAATCTTGCGTGCAAAGCCATTCATGCCATCAACGATATAGTTGCCCTTAGGTAGAAACCTGCTGACAGCCGTGCATACCCATCTATGCTCCTTGCATCTGCTTGCCTCTTTTATGCTATTAGCCCAACGGGCATACTCTGCGTTGTCGAAGGGCGTAGTGGTGTTGATGTATATGTAGTCGTCGCTATCGACAACCGCATAGTTCGTGCTACACACCCTGCGTAGTGCGCTCCTACCTACCATTATGCTCGCCATATCCAACTCTGTGGAGTATCGGCCTATGGTGTATATATTGGCATCCTCTATCATTTGCCATAGAGTAAATGCCGATTTACCATATGCAATCCACGTGTCGCTATCGTGGTGGTAGTGACAGTGGATCTCGTGGCCCGTGTTGTTAGCCTCCTTTTTGTTAATCGCAAGGCAGTCCATAAATAGACTCTTCTCCGTCTATCTCTTATGGGTTGCGGCGAGGTAAGAGATATGCAGAGCTTTGTTCGTGTAATCAAAATTTGTGTAGCGTGCAAAACGAACTCCAAATTTTGATGCCTTGCAGCACAAAGATAGGAAAAAGTTTTGTCGGGACAAAACAATTTCATTGTTTTAGGTGCTATTTCATGCCTCTTCTCAGCACTATTTTGGAATTGGAGTCGGCTCTTGCACTGTGGCCGCTAAACCCTGTTATGTGGCCACCATTACCAATACCGTGCCGAATGTGGGGGTGAAGCATATAAAAAAGGAGGAAGAGCAGACCACGTTTGAACTACTCTTCCTGTTCCTAATTAGTTGAATATTTTGCTATATTATGCGTCGCGATTGGCTCTCTGCAGTTAGGCGCATAGCCTGAAAGTCGATGCCTGAAATCACCGCTAAGCCGGGCTGCTTACCAATCTCGATAGAGCCCTTGCGGTCGGCGATGCCGAGGGCCTTGGCGCCATTTAGTGTGGCATATGTGAGGAGTTCTGCGAGGGGGATTTCTCCCAAAAGGCGCATGTTCTCAACCATAGAGAGGTGGCGTGCCGAGGCTAAAGAGTCGGTGCCAATGGCCACCTTCGCACCCATCTCGCGGAATAGAGCCACGGGGGGCTTAGTGTCGGAGATATAACGATTTGACTCGGGGCACAACACCCACGTTGGGGCAGTAGTGAAGTGTGCGTCGAGCATCGCAATATCCTCGCGTGCAGCCTTGCAACCATGCACTAAGAGCGTTGCACGATCTGTGGGAACGCTCGCTGCAATACGCCTTGCGGGTGATTCATATTTCAGGAAGTCGCACTCCCAGCCCATGCGTGTATACCACTCCCAGAGTGACCCTTTTTTGTTATATAGTGCGCTCTCATCCTCCGACTCTAAGAGGTGTACCGATAGCGACTCGTTGCCACTTTGGGCAATGTCGCGGAAGATGCCATCTTGAAGCGAATAGGTGGAGTGTGTGGTGATATCAGCATTGTGATATTTTGCGGCCATAGCACGCTGTGCATCACACGATTGCGCCATTAGTCCAAAGACCTCGAAAAGCGTGTGGTACTCAATATTAGAACCCTCCTTGATGGGCATGATAAGGTCGTCGTTGGCGATATCCATAACCGCCTCCACGCCCTCGTGCCACATCTCGCTATCGGCTACCGAGGCGGCATGTAGTCGCTCCTCGACGGTGTAGTTGCCCCTCACTTGACCAATTGCGCGTGCGAAGCCTGCAAAGCCCGTATGTTCGGCAATGGCGCCGCGCAGGTAGGCGAGTTCGAGGTGACTGTGTGCGTTGACCATGCCTGGAATAAGGATTCCGGGGTAGAACTCGACGCTCGCAATGTTGTCTATGTTGTCGTGGCGCGAGATGTTGGTGATGGTGCCGTAGTCGTCAACTTCGACAACAACGCCCCTCTCCAGCGCACCATTAACGAGTGCGTAGTGCGATGCTATCCTCCTCATTATCAGTGCTTATTGGGCCGCTTGTGTGTAGTGTGTCTGCCGTGAAGCCCATCATAGTCTCGTAGTTAAAGAGGCGTATGTTGAGTTGGTCGTGGTAGAGGCTATCGACCGATATATCTGTTGGGAGTATGCGTACCACCTTGAAGTTTCTAATTTTGATATCGGGAAGCTTAGACTCCTCATTCGTTGGGTGGTAGTACATGTCGATAAATATCTCGGTGTGCGTAGAGTCGATAGAGAGCTTACGGGTGTACGAAGCATCGCGGTAGCGACTAAGCATCATTGTGTGGCGCATTGTCTCGAGTGTGTCGCCCTTCATGGCGTAGACCATAACGCGTGAGTTGCGGTTCTCGTCCAGCGTGTCGATGTAGTAGTCGAACGTGATGGTGTAGTCGCCTGTGGTTAGGTCGCCAATCTTTATGCGCAGGTCGTTAGTGTCGCGGAGACGCTTAACGCGTATGAGCGAATCCTCGTAGACGGTACGCGTATATTTGCGGCGGGCAACGTTGTCGATGGTGTCGAGCACAACAATCTTGCGACCCTCGAGCTTTGCTTCACGCTCGAGTTGCTCGCTCACCCTAATCATAAGGTCGCTCAAAAGGGCACTCTTACGCTCTGAGAATGTCTTGAGCGTATACTGCATATCCTCGACCGTATATCCATAGCGCTCGAAGATTGGCTCGTAGAGGTATAGCGAGTCCTCGTTGATGCCGCACTCGCCAATATAGGCATTGGCAAGGTAGGCGTCGTGGAAGATCTTGATAAGGTCCTCATCTGGAATCTCGCGCTGGCTCTGGCAGCCTACACCCGAGAGTAGTGTGACTACTGCGCATAGTAGCAGTATGGTGCGTCTCTTAAAATTCATATATCTATAATCTCTTCTTTGCTGTTATGCCCTCTTACGCAGTTTTGTGCGCACGGTGAGGGTAGATATGATAAAGCCAATGGCTATCATTATGGCGTTAACCACGAGTGTATCCCATAGGTTGATGTCGACGGGGTAGCTCTCCATAATCATATTGCCCGGAATCTGAATCCAGCCATAGTGCTGCTGACCAAGGGCGAAGCCCAAGCCCAGGAGCGTGCCGATGAGGCAACCCGTGATTGTAAGTAGCATGCCCTCGCCCACGAAGATACGCTGCACAAGGCCCCTCGTAGCACCCATGGCACGGAGTGTGGCGATGTCGCGGCTCTTCTCCGTAATAAGCATGAGCACGGTGCCCACAATCGAGAAGGCAGCAACCGTGGCGATGAGTATGCCGATAAGCATTATGGCAAACTTCTCGATGCGTAGGATAGCATTTGTTGCGGCATTCTTGTCGTCGCGCGTGAGCACCTCGAAGTCGCTGCCCACGACACCCTGCAAAGCGTGCTTAACGCTTTCGGCATCAGCGCCCTTAGTACACTTTATAGCCACGCATGATAGTCTATCCTCGTAGTTTAGGAGGCTCTGCACGCGGCTAAGCTCGCCGAGGGCTAATGTTGCATCGTTCTCGGTGTTTGTGATAACCTCGCCGCCAAAGTGTGAAGTGTGATGCGAGATGCCACTTGTGGGTAGTAGTGTGGAGATCTGCTTGCGGTTTAGGGCATACAGCTCGATGGTGGTGCCCATGCTATATATCGCTAGTTCGTTTGCCACCATGCCACTAAGTATCACATCGCCAGCCTTTAGACGATTCATGTCACCGAGGATGAGGTGGTCGTCGATGGGTATAACGTCGCAGTAGGTGCTATCTATGCCACGTAGCGACACCGTGACGCGGTGACCATTCGACGAAGCCATGACGCTCTGCTCCAGGTAGCATGTTGTGGCTGCGACACCCTTCGTAGAGCGTATACGCTCGAAGTCTATAGCCTCGCTATCGAAGGTGGTGCCTCGCTGTGGCACAATCTCAATGTCGGCATCTACGGCGCGGTTATGCTCCGCTATGGTGCTTGTAAGTCCGTCGAACATAGCCATAAGTATAATCATCGCGGCAGTGGGTATAGCCACTGCAAAGAGGCTAACCAGCGCGATGATATTTATCACCGAGTGTGACTTCGGTGAAAACATATAGCGACGTGCAAACTTAAACCACACCATACGATAGGGTCTCTACTACTTGTTGAGCAAGTTGTCGATGTTCTCGATATACTCGAGTGAGTCGTCGATGAACCACTCCAACTCGGGGACTACCTTGAGCTGGTTGCGGATGCGTGCACCGAGGATCTTGCGTATGAGCCAGCTCTGCTCGTTGATGGCCTCGAGGATGGCGTTGCTGCGCTCGAAGGGGAATACGCTTACGTAGATCTTTGCGTATGCCAAGTCGGGTGATACACGTACCATGGTGATAGTAACGAGTGAACCACGTGTGGCATCTGCCATCTCCTTCTGTACGATCTCCGCGATGTCGCGCTGCAAGAGGCGCGCAATCTTTTGCTGTCTTGTAGAATCCATTTTTCTTATGTTTTATTCGTTATTATATGCTTTGTTGTTAGCGTCGTGGTGGTGTTGATGAGGCAGGATTACCGCCTGTTGAACCGGTGTTGGAACCCGAACTACCATAGTTGGATTGTGCGGCCGAGAAGTTGAATGTCTTCATGCGAGGCTCCTTCTTGGGGCGTACCACATACCACGCATCGAAACCGCGCTTATTGAAGCGCCAACCGATGGTAAGCATCGCACTGATATTATCTACGGGCGAGCGCAAAGGGGTGTAGTAGAAGGGGTTCTCGCGACCATCCGTAGTGTTCGAGTAGTACTTGTTTCGGTTCTTCATAAGGTCGGAGTAACCGAAGTTGTACTTAGCCTTGATGCCCACCTCGACCTGACCAAATAGGAGTGCAAAGCCGGCACCTCCCGACAGACCATAGCCAAAGCGGTTGTCGCGTGGCACCTTCCACTCGTACTTACCCGCGGGGAAGCGATCGTTCTCGTAGCTATAGTTCGATGAGATGTTGAACGATAGCACAAAGGCCGCCTCGATAAATATACGCATGCGGTTTTTCGCTACATATACGTGTGGCTGCCACACGATGGGCAGCATGAGTGAGTTCACGTTGCGGGTGTAGTACTGATAGTGGCGTATCTCCACCTCATCCTTCATCTCCGAGGTGTAGGCGTAGCCATAGTGAAAGCCGCGCTCTACGAACTCGAGGTCTACACCTACGCAGCCTACAAAGCGGGGTTTGTCGCTGTAGTAGCGCCACGAGATGCCTGCAGTCTCGGCACCCCACATCCACTTAGTCTGCTCGGCGGGGTAGAAGCGCGCTGTGGTGGCTCCAGAGCCTCCTGTGAGTGTCAGAGTGTGTTGTGCTGTGGCGCGCTCGCTGCCCACGAGGACAAAGAGCACAGCCATAATCAGCGTTATAATTCTTCTGTTGCGTTTCATCGCGTAGTAGGTTTCGTTCGTTACTATTATCTGCGGAGGCCACCCATGCCGCCCATATTGCCGGTGTTGGTGCTTGAGTTAAGACCTCCCGAGTTGCGGCTACCGGTGCCACCTCCCATGCCACCCATACCGCCGAAGCCACCGAAGCCCATGTTACCAGAGTTCTGGTTCTGCTTGTTGGCCTCATCCTTGCGCTTCTTAGCCTCATCCTCGGCGAGCTTCTTGAGGCGCTCATCCTCGCGGTCATTGAGCATCTTGATTACCGACTCCATGGTTACGGGTGCGAAGAGCTTATCCATATCGACGTCGATGTCGAACTCCCAATTAGCCTTGGTGGTGATGGCCTCCACGCCCTCCTCGTTCTTATAGATCTCGGTGCGCTCGGGTTGGCGCATGAGCACCATGTCGCCAGAGTCCCACTTGCCGTTGGCGTTCATATCCTCCACAACGCGAAGCATGATATCGCCCGCAGTGATATACTCGAAGGTGTAGTCGCCTGATGTGACATTTGCCAACTCCTTCTGCACCTTGCCCTGAGCGTTTGTGACCTGCAAGATGTACTTAGCGCGGGGGTGTGTGCTGCGCACCTTAACCCTCAATATAGCGAAGTTCTCGGGGTTAGATGCTGTGAAACTGCACTTTATGGTGTCGTTGCTCTCGCGTGCGATGTTCTCGAACATGCCTGCGGGGAGCATCAACTCATACTTCGCCTTGGGCTGCCAGTTGGCGCGCAACTGGAACTTACGACGGTTGACAGAGTCGCGTATAATCTCGAACTGGGCGGGTTGAGGCTCGGTGATATGCTCCGTGGTCATGGTGAATGATATCGCCGCGGTGTCGAACTTGGTGAGGGGGTAGTCGAAGTCGAAGTTTACGTGCTTATCCTTGTTCACTTCTCCCGACGTGGGGATGTTGATTTTGAAGGGGTTTTCTTTTTCGGGCTCTACCCACTCCTCGCCATTCTTTTTTGCCTTCTCGCGCTCCTTTTCGAGCTTCTCACGCTCCTCGCGCTCCTCCTTGCTCTCGGTGTATACCCATGCGAGGCGTAGCTTATCCTCCGACTCCACGAGGTTGTTGATAGAGTCGTGCTTGAAGTAGGTGATTCTACCCTTGATGGTATCGGGGAGCTCCTCTGCGGGGATGTCGAACCACAAAGCCACGGTGTCGCGTGTGATGTTCTGAGGGTCGTAGATAACCTTATCCGAGGGTATAGAGTCGAACTCCAACTTTGTCACCTCGGGGTACTCCGAACCGAAGTAGAGCATCGCCTTGTGGCGGTTAACACGCTCGTGGTTGCTCATCACCTGGCGCGTAAAGCGTCGGTCCATGAACATACGGAAGTAGAGCTGTGGCTCTGCCGAGGGGTAGTGGCGCAATGAGTCGTACCATATGCAGAAACCGGGCATGTTCATAGGGTTGTAGACGCTATCGAGGATGCCTATGCGGTCTACCGAGGGCTCGTACTCCATGTTGCCGTTTGTATCCTCGAAGGCGTAGATGCGGTAGTCCACGGGCTTGAGGTTCTGAGCAATGAAGATGCCGTTCTTCTCGGCGCGAGAGATAACCTGGGGCTTATACTTAAACATCGTCGAGTCCCACTCGCTGGGGCGCTCCACGCTATCGGCGATGAAGAAGTAGATGAACGACTTGCTCACAGAGTCCGCCTTCATGGCATCTGCCGTATAGCCCGACATATACATCGAGTCGACCTCTGGGCCTGTCGAAAATACATAGCGCATGGCGTGCAAGGGGTTCGACTCGTTGTTATCCTGAATCGAAGAGCCAAAGTTGATGGCGTAGGTGGTGTTGGGGCGTAGCGTATCCTTAATCGTTACGACGATGCCACGACCACGGCGTACCACCGAGGGCTTCTTCTTCATCGCGGGCGATGTGTATAGCTCCTTCTGCTGGTCCTTGATCTGCACATACTCGTCAAACTCGACATATATCTTTGGCGGATGTAGCGTGTCGACATTCGTAGCGAAGTTGTCGGGGTCCATAAATACAATCACCGGAGGTATTGTATCCTTAGGTCCTCCTGTGGGTACCATTGTTGAGGCACACTTCGTAAGTAGCAGTGCGCCAAACATCAGTGCAAAGACGAATACCGCTGCTGAAGCAACACGTCCTATTGTATGGTCTATTCTTCTCATTCTATTCTCTCAGTCTCTACTAATTAGTTCGCAGGTTCCTCCTCCTCTTCCTCCTCGGTGGGCACAAGGGGCTCACGTGGCTCATCGGGGAATGGGTTTGTTACATCCCAACCATTTGCCGTACCTGTCTTACGCCATGCGTAGAGGTGGAGGTGTGCTAATGTCTCGGGAAGGTTCATGGGTGTCTCGTAGAAGCGTGTGGCATAGATGCGGTTGGTCTTATCCACCACCACAAGGAAGGTGTAGTGAGACCACAACTCGAACGTAAGCTGATACTCCGCCTCGATGTCGTACGTGGCGATAACATCGGGCTCGGTGAGCACCTCGCCAGGTTTGTTGCTGTTTGTGATGCGCCTATCGAGCGCATCCTCCCATGTGTTGACCTGCCATTTCGAACCCTTTGGAACATAGAAGGCGTAGCCCTCGATGTCAGACGTAGTCCTCATCACGGGGTCGCTCTCGACGTTCTGTGAGCATAGCTCAATGCGCAGACGTGTGCCCTGCTTCTCATCCTTGAAGCAACCAACGCATGCCACCAAAGCTACTAATACAACTAATATTTTTGTTATATGCTTCATAATCACTGATTTATACTATTATCTAACGCCTCGAGCATCGCTGCGGTAGTTATGCCGAGTGCGGGGTGTGCGAAGTTGGGCACCACCTCTGCCACGGGGCGTAGCGCATAGCCGCGCTCAGCGAGAAAGTGGTAGGGTATGGTAAGCCTCTCATCTGCAAACGTATCGCTGCCATAGAAAATTATGTCTATGTCGATGGGACGCGAAGCGTAGGCCTCACCCTTTGCGCTCTTTATACGCATCTCCTCATCTCTATCTCTTCCGAGCAGCGCCTCGATAAGGTTTATGCGGCGCAACACCTCGTAGGCATCGCACTCCACCATTACAACCACGGCGCGGTTAACAAACTCCCTGTCTGCCGTAAAACCGTATGCCTCGCTGCGATACTCCTGCGATTGGCGTACAACCTTACCCACGCTATTTGCGATGATGGTGATGGCGCGCTCGACGATTGTCGCAGCATCCACGGCATTCGAGCCGAGTAGTAGCGTAACCTCCGTAGCCATTGTTAGAGCCTATTTATCTGCTTCGACACCGCAAGTGCGAAGTGTGTGAATACTATGCGTGGCGAGCCATTCTGCTGTATCTGCAACATGGCGCGCTCAATCTCCTCGACCA
>JAEIGA010008971.1_pt1 | contig 15128 bp, 18 predicted proteins | sample 9270691 | NCBI WGS metagenome assembly JAEIGA01 (sample SAMN17057246, study PRJNA624740) | gut metagenome | biome: biome; isolation source: fecal sample | host: Bos grunniens | place: China: Xizang | collected 2019
CGCCGGTCGTGTTCACAGCGCAGAAAACCGCGGCGCCACTCGCATGCGGGGAACGCTCCCACCAGTAGTAGGCGCTTCCTGAGTCGCCGTTTTTCTTGATTCTGTTCGCTGCCGTCTCGTAGTATTCAAACTGCGAGAGTTCTCCTGCTTCTGTTGTGTTTGAATAAGTCCTTGAACCGAATATCTCTTTTTCGGCCGGAAGTGCAAAGTAATCCTCCGTCTGCCTCGTTTCCGCAGCGTTATATTCTTTTGCTGTCTTCGTCTTGAATTTCTTAAAAATACCTCTTATTGCTTCCGGGATTGCTCCTCTGAATCCGCCGTTGCACCATTCTCTTCTTTTCGAGGATTCCCATGATCCGGCGTTCGTGTTTGAAGGATTCATATACCCATTTGTTGTCAGCGCGTTTTTCAGGCCAACAACGAACGAGCACTTCGTCCGCGCATTTCCGTCTTTCCCGAGAACCGGCGTTACGAGATCGTAGCTTCCGTGATCCATCAAAACCAACGTGGCGGCCTGCTCTGCCTGCGATTCTCCAACAGTCCATGCAACTCCATCAAAAGTCCCGGTTGCATCGATTGCCCCTATTGTGACTGCTCTTTCATCTCCTACGCGCCATCCCAAATCCTCATATAAATCGATAGTTCCCTCGTCCGCTAAATTAATAAGGGTTGCCAGATCCGCATCCGTTGCGGACGCAAAGCTTGTTACTGTAATATAGTGCGTTATGTTTACTGCAACTGTCCCCGAGGCTGCATTGTGGTTTTCATCGCCATTTGTTGTTATCGATAACGTCGCCTCGCCCTCTTGGTGACAAATAAGGCTTATTCGATTCCCAGATATGGAATCCACTTCTATCACGGATGTGTTTGAGCTTGTAGCAGAAGCCACTCCTGTTTTTGAGGACACATTCAATACCATTGTTGAGTATGCACTACCAGAGATCGGATCAGCGCTCGGCACATCGTCTGCTTTGTTTATTGTCACTGTTTGCGTTTGATTTCCGGTCGTACCATCAAGCCATCTGTCTGTTGAAGAGTTTTTCAATGATGCGGTGATCGTGTATGTCCCCACGTTTACCATCGTGGGAATGGATAAATTTATATTATCATCATCAAAATATTGATAGCTGAGTTCCGGCTGTGCTCCTGTGTAAGTGAATGATGTTTTCGATAAAAGCGGGATAACAATACGAGGCTTCAACACTTCTGTCTCCAGTGCATCAATTTCATTCTGCAAATGCCCGGCCGCGTCACTATCCAGCTGACCTTTCATGTGATCGAACCACGTCTCAAAATCATCCTCCATCTGGGCTACGATCTGGGATACGTCCACTTCCTCCACTGTACCGGTAACAATACCGCATACATCCGGATCTGTGCGCTTATCCGTGATGTCGGCTTGTACTATCGAGGTCGCTCCGGCCTCCACGTACACCTGCGCAAGCACAAGCTGATAAACCCCACCTGTTCTTACAGGGGCGATTGGTTCAGGTGTTCCCGATGCCGTTCCCGTAACCACCTTCAGGGAGATGTCTCTGTCTCCCTCGTTTTTCTCTACCACGATAGTGTCTATTCTGCCGTTGGAGCCGTCCGCATTTTGCAGTGTGAGGGATGTGGTCCCTTCGAACTGTCTCACCTTCCCCTCGATATTCGCATATCCTGCAGCCACATTTACCTTCATTCCGGTTCCGTTTGTAACCTGCAGGTCTCCTTCAAACACCCCTGTCGTAAAAAACTTTTTCAGCCAGTTGGAAAAACTGTCCGCATCGTATGTCCTGTCTCCTCCATCCGAGTTCCAGAACAAGCCATGCGATTCGCCTGTGTTCGCCATTTATTTATCCTCCCAGTCAATAGTATCCGGAAGCGGCGTTCCAAACGTCGGAATGATGGTCGCGCTTCCTGTTTCGTAGATTTCTTCCACCTCGGTCACTCGAAGGTCTATCGAAATGCCCCAGGATTCTTTTTTTACTGTTACTATATCTCCCACGTCATAATCTGTTTTGTACCGGAAGTTCATATCCGGCTCTGTCTCCCCGTCGAACGACTGCACGAGGGCATCCTTCGTCAGTTCGTCATACCCCCGCTGTTCCAGCGCCGCCTGGAATTCTTCTGCGGACAGATCTTCTTTTTCGATATCGTCTGCCTTGACATAGCACTCCCTCAGGTCGAGGCCTGTTCCGCCTCCGACGCTCACCACCACCGGATCATCGTTCTCGTCTTTCCCGCCCACAAATGCCTTCGTCTTATAGGTCTGGTCGTTCTCTGTGTACGTTGCCTGGTTCAGGTTCTCGTACATCTCGGAAAATACGACGTGTGCATTGACACTCTGGGATTCGCTCCGGTCCTCGCCGTTATATACCTCGAACGTGATCGTACGCTCTGTAAAATCCGGCACAAACCGAAAGCCGAGTGCTGCCGACTTGGCTAGCTTCTGCTCGTACGCAAGAAGGCCTTTGTATGATACCTGGAAGGAGATTTCATCCGTGAATCCCTCTATATCTCCAGCCTCCACTCTCGGGATCGCTTCAGTGTCCTCAAAAAGCAGCGTGTGCATGATTTCTTCCGTTTTTCCGCTGTATGTCTTTGTGGCCTTTGTGATCCTCCTGTCCATGTAGGATTCAAGGAATCTTCCCTTGCAGACAATCTCTGCCTTTCCGGGAGCCTCGTTTATAACGATGTACTCGATCACGCCCGCCTCTGCGGCAGCTTTTTTGTGCACCAGGTTCCCTATCCGGAGCAATGATGCATTTTGAGAAGTAAGAGGCGCATGTATCTCAAACTCACCCACCTCGTTGTATCGCCTTTTCCATATGAGCGATGTCTGGTTTTCCAGTATCCCGGCCAGCTCCATGTCGCGGCTGTAAATCCATAATTCCATCTCACACCCCCGGATATTTCAGGCGGTATTTGATTGTAACCGTCATGTTGTTCTCTCCGCTGTCTGCGTCATATCCTATCGTGTTTGTTCCATCCATGAGCTGTATGAAATAGGATCCTTCATCCAGATAGCTGTTCACTTCCGTTGTTGCTCCTCCATGCGTCAGCCACACGCGTTTGTTGTTCGTTTCTGTGGTGATTACGAGTATATCTCCGGCGACCATGCTGAACGGTTTCGTCGCATTTCCGATCTTCAGCGTGTCCCCCGTCTCCACCTGCGTTATCGATGGGTTTGTTACGTTTCCGTTCGCATTCACCATGAATTCAAGTCCTACGCGCTCCACTCCCGTGTCGTTTTCTATGATCGCCAGTTTACTCTGCAATTTTGTAGCGAACTCTTCCGTTGTGAAGTTGTGCGGGAACGTAAAATTTGCCCTCCAGTCCGATATGGCTGCTTCTGATTCCTGGACCGGTGCAAAAAACGGATCGGGGCAGATCAGCGAGACTGTTGCTGTTCTCACCTTCGGGGAGGAGTCAAACACGATGCTTTCCACATAATATCCGATCATCCTCCTGACTCCTTCTTCTTCATATATCAGCATTCCTTTTGATTTAGGTAGGAAAAGATGATACAGCGTATTCCTGTTTTCCCGATGTCCTTCCTTGTCTTTCAGCGTCAGGACTATGTTCCTCTTTTTGGATGTAGTCCCCTGGTACGTTGCGCCGTCCGTCATCGTGTTATCGGATATATAGATATTGTTATATTCCGCATACAGCCCGTCTGCGGATACTAATAAAAACGGGGCGAAGTCGCTCCCGAAGGTAACGCTCGCCCCTTTTGCATTTAAGCATGTGATCGTTCTGTTCATTCAGACACCTCTCATAGCCAGTACCATATTCCTTGTGGCGTTGCGCGTCTGCCGCGCCGCTTCAGACGGGGAAAGCGCCTGCGGGCTATAGATGTTGACCGTCTGGCTGTACCCGCCCTGTACGCCTGCGTATTCGCTTCCGTTCATTGCCATTGTAAGGCTCGCGCCCCTGAGTGCACGTGACGACATTGTATCTACCATCCTGTCGATTACGCCGAGATTGTTCTCGATACCCATGGCGATTCCGGCCGGGATCTGTGCGCCGACAAGATCCGCGAACGCTCTCGAAGGCGAGTGTATCCCCAGGGCCCTCTTCGCGCTGTCCAGCAGGCTCTTCGCCTGGTTCGACACATATTCTTTCAGGGCCTTCCAGCCATTCTGGATCCCTTTCTTGATTCCATCTATAATGCTGGATCCGATTTCCGAAAAATTCTTCACGCCTTCCAGGAATTTGCTTTTCAGTTCCTGCACCTTTGAGCCTGCCAGCGAAAGAAGAGACGACCAGCTATCAGATATTGCCTTCTTTATCTTCTCCACAAACTCCCGGCCCGCTGCCATAAGTTCCGAAGCCAGAGCAACAAGTTTCCCCACCAGCTCCGCTATAATTGTCGGCACGACCGCCAAAAGCTGCGGTATATAACTGATAAGCGCCTGCCCCAGCTGCAGGATCAGCTGTAACGCCGCCGCAATAAGCTGCGGAGCGTTCTCAATCAGCGCCGCCACCAGGTTGGCTACCAGTATCGGCGATTTTTCGAGCAGCAAGGGCATGGCGTTTATCAATCCTTCCGCCAGGGCCATTATGATGGCTATTGCGCTCTCGACAAGCATGTCCACGTTCTCAATCAATGTTTCCACGATCTTAATCATGACATCTACGATTGTCGGTATCAGCTTCGGTAGCATTTCCGCTATTCCGTCTGCCAGCGTAAGAATGATCTGCAAGGCACCTTCTATCAGCCTCGGCAGCGCTCCGATCAGACCTTCCAGTACAGTGCTGATAACCTCAATCGCTGCCTCGATGATCACCGGCAGGTTGTCAAGAATTCCCTGCCCTACTGCTCCAAGCAGCTGCATGCCTGCGTCTATAAAATCCGGAAGCATGCTGATCAGCAGCGAAAGTCCCTCACTGAGGACTTCTCCAAATGCTGTTACTGCTCCGGAAAGTCCGTCCTCCAGAAAAGCCTGCGTCACCTGTGACAAGCCGTCAGATCCAAACTGAACGAACTCCCTCAACGTTGGCGTCAAACCATCGGATACGGCGATCTGTGCCCCTTCCAGGGCGGATTTGAAAAGCGTTATGTCTCCTTCCAGGTTGTCCAGCTGTGTTTCTGCCATTCTCGCCGCAGCGTCCCCGCAGTTTCCGATAGCTCCATACAGTTCCGAAAACCTTTCCTGCGACGTTCCAAGAAGTGCGTTTACCGAGGACAGGTCCGTCTTGTTGAACACGCCGGATATGATCGCGTCCCTTGACGCCTGGTCCATATCCCCGAGGCCGGCCTGCATATCTGCCACGATGTCGATCATGGATCGCATGTTTCCTTCGGCATCGTAAACCGCAACGCCGAAATCTCCGAAGTCCACTACGCCATCCTCGGCGGCGCTCTGTAGTGACAGCAGGATGTTCCGGAGATGTGTGCCTCCTTCGCTTCCCTTGATGCCGTTGTCTGCAAGCACGCCGAGTACGGTGGACAGTTCCTGTGTCCCGCCCTTCACATTTCGCGCCGTAGCGCCGATCTTTAAGAATGCGTCTCCGAGCTGCTCTACGGATGTGTTTGATTTTGATGATGCCGCCGCCATCTGGTTGACCATGTCGTTTGTCTGGTCAAGAGACAGCCCCAGCGCTGACTGCGCGTCCGTCACCATGTCGGAGGCCCTTGCAAGTTCGATTCCGCCTGCGGCCGCAAGATCCAGCACGTTCGGCAGCATCTTCATGGATGTTTCCGAATCGTAGCCCGCCAGCGCCATATAATTCAGCGCATCGGCCGCCTGCGTTGCGGAAAAAGCCGTCGTGCTTCCCATCTCCTGGGCAAAGTCCCTAAGGTCTCCGATCTCATTCACCGTCAGTCCCATGGTTGCCGCCACCTGCGACATGGACGAGTCGAAGCTCATCCCCGCCTGGACCGAAGATGCAGCAAACCCTCCGACGGCCGCCGTGGCAGCTCCTATGGCGGCCACACCGACCTTTGCCGCCGTGCCGAGCGCGGTTGACAACGCGGCCCCGTAATTTGAGCCGCCGCCTCCGATGGCCTCCTCTATGCTTTTCTGTATGCCTTTGGCTTCCGGCTGGATCTGTATATAGGCTGTTCCGATAGTATCTGCCATATCACTTTTCTCCGTTTAGATATCTCTTCAGGTCTTCAGGCGACGAGAATGACACCAGCTCCTCGTTTGGCCTCTGTTCTTCTTCGCCTCTTAGCGTTTTCAGTATACTTTTCTGCCGGAACCTTCCTCCGTTTCCCGCTTCTTTTGTCTTGGTCCACGCGAGGAAATTGAGGTCATCGGCTATTATCGCAAGCAGCGTCTGGTCGGTTGTCAGGCGCTCTCCTGCCAGTTTCATTTTGACTCTGGAGTGATCTCGGAGACCCAGGGCAAGCACTGCCACCAGGTTCGGCGGCAGTGCCCTGTAGTCGAGGATATGATAAGTCTCTGCAAGATCACAGATCAGTTCGTCCTCGCACTCCGATATCAGGACTGCGAGGGCGATGAGTTTTTTGCTTCTTTTACCGCCGCTATGATGTCTGTAACCTCGTCGTCCAGCTTCTTTGTCGGCACATAACCGTCATTCAGCTCTGCAAGGTGTTTGAACATCGCCTGCTTATTTTTCCCGAGGACCAGATCCACTACCATGGAGATCCCTTCGGCAGCTTCTGTGCTATCGCTCGATTTTGCCAGCTTATACCCATCAATCAGCCGGTAGTCTGTTCCGATATTCTCTGATACCGAAAACTCAAAACCTGTTCTTGTCTTGCCTGTAACCATCCTTTGTCCTCCGTATTACGCTTCCCCTGTTTCCGTCTCGCCGGTTTCCGTTTCTCCGGTCTCCTCCGTCTCTCCGGTTTCCCCGGAAGGCCCGCTGATGTATTCCTTATGAGACTTGCCGTTGCCGTCCGGATACGCGGAAATTGTCACCCCGTATCCGATGGGGTCGGAATCGTTGTACTTGATGGCATCCATTGCCGTGATCGCTCCGTCGGGTATCACGATGCGCTTTTTCCTTCCTCCGCGCAGGGCCATGTCGATGACGTACATCTTTTCCTGGGGATCTTCCGAAACCACGTCCACCACGATCGCTCCCGTGTCTGCGTCCACTGTCACGTTTTCATCCCCGTAAACCGTCTTCAGCACATCCGGATTCTCCGACTCGATGAAGGTCATCTTGAAGTTGTCCTTCTGCTCCGTAAGGGATCTGTAGACGATGTTCCCGCCCCATGCCTTGATATCCGCAATGGTCTTCTCGTTGTTGTTCTCAATCCCATCGTCAGAGATATAGCCCAGGCATTTGAAAGTACCATCGAGCTCTGTCTCTGCGCTCGTCGGCGCTGTGGCGGATGTAGGAGCGACATGGATCGCTCCGGATACTTTCGGTTTTCCGGTGGAGACATTACCTGCTGTGTTTCCCATTTTTCAATCCTCCGTGTAAAACAAATTAAAGACGCACTCGTACGAGTACGCCTTCGTTCCTGTGTTTATGCTCTGTCCTCCGCCACCGCACCTGCTTGCGCTGATGTTGTCTTCGCTGATGATGTCGTACATCAGTCCTTTAATTGTGGCGTTCAGCTCTGCCGCCCCCTGAAGTGTTGCGGCATAAGACTTTATGTTGAATGTTGCTGCGTCAATCTGGTTCGACCTCCCGTTGTCGATCATCTGGAGGACAACATAAGAGGCCGGTTTCTTCTTCGGCTCCTCTCCCATATAGGCCGGAACCGATAGCCTTTCGTTCAGATAAGCTGTCACCTGTTTCTCTATCATTCCGGATGCTCCTTCGTGTTCGGGTAGATGATTGTCTTTGCCCGGTCAAAGCCTACAAAGGATTTCAGGTGCGTGTCCTGCCCTGCTTTCGCTGCCGCCTGTCTTCTCGTCAGTTCCAGCATCTCCGGCGAGCGCATAATAAGCTTCCCGAAAGCAGCCTTGTCCAGTTCAAACCTGACGTCACTCATAGGCTTCTACCCCGATCTTCTTGTTCCACGGGAAATCCTTTCCCATGAAGCCTTCCATGTACTGTGTCGGAATTCCTATGGTCCGCCATTTCCTTCCGTAAAATTCCACCACGTTTCCTTCCCACGTGTGGGTATCTCCGGCCGGGATCGCGAGCACATAGGCGATCCGTTTTCCGCTTACCGAGATCTCTGATGTGATGTCTTCTGATGACGGTTGCCCGACCACAACATTGCTGATCTCTGACACCGTAAACACCTCAATATCCCGGTTGAACTCATCTTTCCCGATGACTTTCGTCTCGTAGAGTTTAACTGTTATCCCCCTGATCGCCATAGAGTTCTACCTTTCTTGCACGCTGGCGTAACAACCCAAGCATTTTCAGTTCTGAATTCTTGATGAACAGTCCCCCGCCCGGGCTTAAAAACGTTCCCTGGACGTTGTATCCGTTCACCGACTGGCTGTACTGCGACATTGCTGGTTCGTCTGCGTTTGCTGTCATTTCTCTTCTCACGATATCGCATACAATAGCCGTGTACAGATCCGCCCTCGGCGCGTATTCCGCCAGCATAACATCGAGATCCATGCCTCTGTCGTGCGCGAACACATGCAGGGCGTTCTCGCAATCCGGAAGCATGACATTTGCCTTTGCAATCTCGTCATTTGACAGAGATCTCCATCTGCTGATCAGATCGTTCACTGAAACACTCATTTTCCTGTCCTCTTTGCGGTCTTTGCCGGCGTTCTTTTCGCTGCCGGTTTTTTAGCGGCCGGTTTTCTTGCAGTCCCTTTTTCTGCCGGTCCTGCCGGATCCGGTTCTTCCGTTCTGTCCGCTTCTTGTTTTGCCGGTTTCGGTTTCAGCCTCTTGTACCCGATGCTCAGATACTCCTGAAGCCGTTCCTCCGCCACCATTGTTTCACGCCCTCTCGGGCCGATCAGTTTGATCATGCTTCCTCCTATTCGTACTGGTATTTCCGCGACAAATGACCGCATTTTACTCTCGGGTCTGCCCATATCCGGAAGCCTGCCTTTTTTGCCTCCAGGCAGAAATACAGGTCTTCGCTCAATGCATCCCCGTTTTCGTATACCACATAACGGAAGTATGGGTACTTCATAGCGGAAAACACTTGCGTACGCACGAGTGCGCACGCAAAGCCTCCGCCTTTCAGTTCGATCCGTTCCGTTCCCTTCAGGTCATCGTAACTCAATGCAGCCTTGAATCCCCTTCCCTGCATCGGAAACAGGGCGGTCTTCCTCTCCGTGGTATTCTTCCTGGGACAACACCCGAGAACTACATCCGGGTCTCCGGTAAGCATCGACACCAGCGCATCTTTCGGAACGACTGTGTCGCTGTCGATCATGAGCACGTAGTCGTATGCTCCCTCCAGCGCTTTCTTCGCTATCACCGTCCGTGCCTTTGCGCAGTCATATCCCTTTACGAAGACAAAGTCGGCTGTATTGCCGCCTTTATCCATGTCGTAAATAGCCTTGAAAACCTCCGGCTGTATGTTCTCGAATGTTGGTACCGCAAGAAGAATCTTCATTTGCCGCTCCTTTTATTCAGCTCTGCCCGGACTCTGTCACGCCGGATTCTCCGCCGGGAGTAACCGTGAACGCATTGAACACCGTGGTATCCGCCCGGAATCCCACCTCGATCTCTGCCCGGACCGCAAACATGTTGCGCTCCCACAGATTTACCTGCTGGTCGCTGATCGTGAGGGATGCCTGATTGGAAACGTCAATCTTGACGCCCTCCACTGTCCCGTACATGGCCTGCGTCCAGTCTCCTGCGAAACCGATGACGTCTGCGGAATCGCCCTGCTTGTACGCGCCCTTTGTGTATGTGGTCTTTGCTCCGAGAAGCATGGGGATAGCGCCGTCTGCCACGTTATTGATGAACAGCGGGCGCTTGTTCTGGTCTGTTGCACCGAGAAGCACGCCCTTTGCCTGGGGAGACAGCGCAAACCCATTCAGGATGCCGCCGTGGATCGCGATATCGGTGTCCGCTTCCACCAGGGCGCCGTAAACGTCCGTATCCATGGACTGCGCCGTTACCGCGGTGAACGTGTCAAAATTGCTTCCGGGTGCGCTTCCGAAGAAAACGGTCTGGTCGAATTTCTTTGCGAGCGCCAGGGGAAGACGTGCAACCAGTGCGCTGTAAAGACTCTGGAGATCCCTCTTGAACTCATCCGAGAACGGAACGATCACCGCAAGCTTGTACGCCTGCATAATCTTCGTGGACATGGAGGGATTCGATACAGGTTTCTTGTTGGTCTCATCTACCCAGGATGCTTCCGGATCGCCGGTGATCACGGGGATCGTAAGGCCCCGACCGGGGAGCTTGATCTGCCGTGCCAGGCTCATGATCGCGGACTGCTCCTGCGTCTTCTGGAGAATTTCGCTGGATACGTCGTTCGGGAGAGTGATGTTGCTTCTGTTTGTGTTGATTCCGCTCATTTTCTTTTCCTTTCTGCATTAGAGCATGTTGCTTTCGAACCAGCTCGCAAATTGCTGGCCGGTTCCTCCGGCTCCGCCTGCCTCCGGGTTCCGGAGCGGCATTGCCTGTTGTACCGTTGTGAACGACTTCATGTACTCCGCATCCTTCCGGATGTCATCCTCTGTTTCGCCGCTCAATCTATTTGCAAGCTCGTACGGAATGCCTACTTCGTGGGCTATCCTGCTTTTAACCGATGCAGTCTCGTACTCTTTCACCTTTGCTTCAAGGTCAGCCATTGCCTCCGCGCTGGCTTTTGCCTTGTCGTTGGCTCCGTTGAGCGAGTTGCCAAGGTCTCCGATCTGTTTTTTCAGATCCTCAATCTCTCTGTCTTTGTCCGCAGTCAGCTTCTCGGCCGCTTCCGGGCTGATGTACTTTTCGTACTTCTTCTCTACCCTTGCGATCCTTTCCTTGATAGCTTCGTCGAACTGTTCCTGTGTTTCGATTGTTTTGAAATCTGACATTTTCTTTCCTCCTACGTTTCCCGCTGTAGTTTGCGTTAATATTTCACCTGCTGTTTCCCTTCCGTCTTATCTCTGATGGCCGCCCAATGTGCAAGGATAACGCTGTCCATCAGGGCGATCTCTTCATCCGGCTTTAACGCCTGATACCCGAATCCGCCGTTAGACCCGATATTCCTCTTCTGGCAGTTTGTGACCACATTTGTGAGTTCTTCCTGTCCCATGTGCACCAGTTTTTTGTTATACACCGCTTGTTCGAAGACTGCGTTCGCATTTATGATCTCTTTTACTGTCGGAAGGATCGGTTTTTTCATTTTCTCCTGCTTCATTGCCTCACACATCAGGTTTTGGCCATTTGCGCCGTCAATCACCACCCGTCTGATGTTTTTCGCCTGTGAAAGCCAGGAAATCATCCAGTCAATGCCGTCGCGGACTTCGTGGCAGTCCACCACCTCGGCAAATACTTTCCCATCGGCCGTTTTAATCGCTATGGCCATAGCTGCGTTTGTCCCATCCTTCCCGAATTTGATCCCGACATATTTCAGCCGGTTCTTGAATTCCGGCAGATCATTCAGCCGTAATGCTTCCCATTCGTTTTTTGTGATGGCCGATTTCAGGTTGTACTGGATCCAAAGCCCCAGCCTCTGGATGTTAAAATCCGTTGTGTCTCCGGAGATCTCGTCTTCTACGGAACGCTCTGTAAAGATTGTCCCCAGGGACGGGTTGCAAAGGTACCACAGCTTTTTGTCATTTGGGTCGGACTCTTCCTGTACCGACCACTCTGCCCATCCGCTGTTTTTCTTCTTTCCCGTCAAGGTTTCATTGCGGAAATTCTGAAAGACCGTTCCGGAACTGACGGCTGTCGGAGGCGTTCCGCAGAAAATGGTCTGCGGATTCCTAGAGTCCGTGACCACATATTTCAGTGCCGACTCCTGTTCGTCTGTGTACTCCTGAGCCTCATCGATCACCAGCAGATCAAAGCCTTCGCCGAGCCCGCCCTTCCCGGATCTTGTCCGGAAGTCGCACCGGCCGCCTTTTTCTCCGATAATCTTCACTCGTTCCAGCCCAAACTGTTTCGAGTATGTAAAGTGCTTCGTGTATTCAGCCATCCTCTCCTTGTTCACGCGCTGAACCTCTGTGTATCCCAGCCCTTCCAGTAAAAAAACAAGCCGTTCAGACGCTGCGTGGGACGTTGTTGTCCGGTGCGCTGTATGGAGAATGCTTTCTCCGTTTACAAGCCCGTACAGTTCCCTCATTACCACAATCTCGTTTTTCCCGTTTCGTCTCGGAACGGAATACCCGTATTTCGTGTGCGTCCATAGGCCCTGTTTGTTCACTGCCAGTATGTTATTCAGTTGTACTTCCTGCCATTTCTGGCACTTCCGCCCTGTAGCGTTGTAAAGCTTCTTCGCATCCCTCCCCTTGGACTTCTCAAACGGAAGTGTAACAGTCAGTGTAGGAGTCTGATTGCCTTTTTTCATGGCCCTCACCTCCTATTTATGCAACAAAAAAGCAAAGGTGGTTTTCCTTTGCTTTTGTTGTCAATATGAAATTATGTGTTATCCGTCACCCCGCCATGTTATTCTTTCCGAACATCTTCCCGAGGTCAATATCGGATTCTACAAACACTGCTCCGATGTCGTAGTCATCATAAACTGCGATTTCTTTCCCATCTATCCTGTATAGCTGTATCGTCGAGCCGTCCACATCCGTCAGGATATCATCCTTTTGGGCCTTGCGCAGTTCGCTTTCGATTATTCTGCATGCTTTTCGGAACATTTCCGGGCTGTTTTCTGTGGCGACAGTGTACTCATATTCTTTTTCCATGCTTTCACCTCATTTCACAATCCTAATCCCCGGTTTACTTCTTTGTTTGTTTTTGTTGATGTGTAGAAGATGTCCTGCACAGCTTCTTCTCTGGAAATGTTTTTGATTCTCATTTTTCTTTGAATCAATCCCTCCCAGTCCGGCGCCGGTCTTGTTCTATTCAGCTCGTCTCTCGTTTTTATGTCTTCCATGGCCGCTCTTGCATCTGACTTTATCCTGTTCCTCATTTCAAACGCCTGCTTCGCCATGTCTTCGATCGGCTTTGATGTATCTATTTTATCCGGTATCCCGGAAACATTTGCCACATACCATTTGCGTACGCCAAGGTTGTCTCTGTCGATGATTGGCTTGTCCAGATACTTTTCAATCTCTCTTAACAATAGTTTAGCATCGTTTTCTCTTGCCCGCAATAGTGCATTTTGTGCTCTCTCATTCGGTTCGTGGATTTCGTCGGATTCTCCCTGATCTCTGAACGAGTGCGCCCCGTTTTTGCTCTCATACGGCGTCAGTTTCCTCCCGTTGTAGTCCAGCGAACATCTGCAGTTGTCATGCCTTGCGAAAACGTCCCTCGGAACGCCCGGGTATGTATATGTTCCCGCAAGATCCAGGCACCACTGGCATCCATCAGAAGCCGCCGACCTGACCACCTGCACTTTCATACCCGCCCTGCTCTGGAACTCCGCATTCTTCCGCAGCGTATCGTCCACAACGCTCCTGGCATGTGTCTTCACCGGCTCATTCAGGATCCATTTCACATTGTCGAAATGCTCCTCGCTGTCGAGCCGGTTCACAAATCCCATGATCCTGTCTTCGTCAGGATCTGCTTTCATCCCCTTGAAACCTGTCCCTGCTTTCCTGTTCTCTATGGTCTGTACTTCCGCCGAATACTCTGCGATCAGCTCATGGTCTTCGCTCAGCGTCTCGTGCATAAGGCGGTTCCCGATGTTGAAGTACATCCGCCCGTCCGGCAGGTCGCTCTCTCTTATGCCACTGAAGGTCTTCGCCCTGAGTTCTCCTACTGTTTCCGCGTATTCATAAGCATCTTTATATGTCGCCGTTCTTTCCTTCAGCTTTTCCGCGGACGCCTTGATCGTTGCATTTTCCGCATAGGCAGCCGAAAATTCTTTTTTCAGTTTTTCGATCAGCTCCGGCGCGATATCTGTCATTTTTTATCCCTCGATAGGCAGTCCTGTCATACGGTGGATCGTCTTTGCTCCTATGGCGTTTGGGATCGCCTGGTTAATCTTGATCACGCCATCTCCGAAGGAGCTTATGGCGCTGTTGTCCATAACGAAGATCGGCTTCCATATCGGTTCGGTTTCGTATATCGCCGCTCTGTTGTAGTGGTATTTATCCCGCAGACAGGCCGCTACAAGCCCTGCGTTCAGAAAACCGCTCCCGAATGTTTCCTGCGCTTTTGATGCGATCCGTTCCAGATCTCCGTGACCTGCCTTGATGGACTCGGCGCTTGACGGGTTTTCCGTAACAAATCCAAGGTCGTCCACGGTCAGGCCTGTGATCCCGGCGAAAGCCTTTGCGTATGTATGAAACTGTTCAATCAGCGGTGACATTGACGCCTGGGCGAACTGCCCTGCCGTCGGCTTGTCGCCGTCGCTGTCCTTCGTGATTTCCAGGAAGGATGTATAGGTTGCCCGCACCGTATCAAGGTCGCTTTCTTCCGCCGTTCCGAGAATGTACTTCTGCGGAAATGCATTAAATTCTGCCATGACCTCCATCCTTGTCACCGTAAAGCGTGCCTTGTCCTGAAGATCCATGCAGTCCTTGCTGATCCGGCTTTGCCCGAACGGCCTGTTTGCATCCGGCCGGTATATTACCGGCACCAGAAGCGGATAACCTGTCACGTTTTCGTGATGTGCCACAAGAATGCCTTTTTCGTATATCTCTGTATACTCTGCTGTGAAATACGCTTCCTGGATTGTCTGGCCTATATCGTCAGTTTCCAGTACCGCATACCCCTCTTTGAGAAGATTCGTGATCGGATCAATCACGCCCGTGGCGTTTTTCCCATCGATCACCTGGAGCCTCGGATATCCGTCCGTGTCTTCGGATATGTAGATAAAACAGCAGGCCGCGATCAGAGCGGATCGTATGGCGGAATCAAACAGGATGTCCTTGTTGTTCATCTGGTAGATGCTCCACAGGTCAAAGTTGTCGTTTTCGAATCCGTCAAACGCGAGCCTGTTCGCCAGGCTATCAACCGCTTTCGCGCACCATCCGAGCTTCGATCCGTACAATCTTGTCAGCCTTTCCGGAATCACCGGCGAGGGATCCTCCCTGAGGTTCTTCAGCTCGTAATAGTTGTATCTGGTAGTTGCCCATCCTCTTTTCGCACTCAGCTTGTTCCTGAGGTAGGTTATTCCCTTCAAACCGTTCATTTTCCGCCCTTTCTCTGATTTCAAAAGTTATCTGCGAGATATTGACACA
>JAEIGA010008972.1_pt1 | contig 15128 bp, 11 predicted proteins | sample 9270691 | NCBI WGS metagenome assembly JAEIGA01 (sample SAMN17057246, study PRJNA624740) | gut metagenome | biome: biome; isolation source: fecal sample | host: Bos grunniens | place: China: Xizang | collected 2019
ACGAGACCCGATTCAAGGCGAGAATGGATGAAATGACTCTCGATGAGAGGAGAGACGCGGTTGAGACCGTGTTCAATTCTATCGCGGAGTCGGGTGTTAAGACCCTTTCCGAGCTTAAAGAAAAGGGATTTCCGAAAATAATGGAGATAATGAAGACCTACGGCTCTAACGACAAGAAAAAGCGCGAGCTCGTCAAGATGCTATTGTTTAAATAATGACCGAAATACGAAAAAAGCACCGAATGATCGGTGCTTTTTTCAATAAGTATTAACTTATCTGATATCAACGTTGACCTTTTTATTGCAACCGTTAGCGGCAGCCTTGATAACCATACGGATCGCCTTTGCGATTCTTCCGTTCTTGCCGATAACCATTCCCATATCGTCGGGAGCAACACTCAAGGTGAGATTGATACTCGTTTCGGTCTCGTTTGCAACTACGACGACCTCGTCGGGGCTGTCAACGATCGCAACTGCAATGTTGCGAAGTGTTTCTTTCAAATCTACCATGGGTATCTCCTTGAAATCGGTATTTGTAATTGACGGAAATTAGTCAACGATACCGGACTTCTTGAGAAGATCCTTTACGGTCTCGGTGGGCTGTGCGCCGTTAGCGAGCCACTTCTCAACCTTCTCATTGTCAAGCTTGATTGTTGCGGGATTTGTCATAGGATCGTAGTAACCTACCTCCTCGATAAATCTACCGTCACGGGGATATCTGGAATCTGCAACAACGATGCGGTAGAAGGGAGCCTTCTTTGCGCCCATTCTTCTGAGTCTGATTTTAACTGCCATCTTACTTTCTCTCCTTAAAATATTTGTTTTGTTTTTTGATTTATATAAAAACCCGTACGATTTTTACATCGGGAACGGAATTTTCATCTTGCCTTTCTTACCGCGCTTCATCATTCCGCCGGTAAGCTGTTTCATCATCTTGTTCATCTGCTCATACTGCTTCAAGAGACGGTTTACTTCCTCTACGGTAGTTCCGCTTCCCTTTGCAATACGCTTTCTGCGTGAGCCGTTGATGATGTTCGGATGCTCTCGCTCCTTTTCTGTCATAGAAAGGATGATCGCTTCTGTTCTGCCCATCGCCTTTTCGTCGATCTGGGCATCCTTCAGCGCACCGGGCTTTACACCGGGGAGCATTCCCATAATGTCCTCAAGGGAACCCATCTTTTTGATCTGTCTGAACTGATCGAGGTAATCGTTCAAAGTAAAGGTGTTCTCGCGGATCTTTCGCTCCAGCTCGATCGCCTTCTTCTCATCGAACTCCTGCTCAGCCTTCTCGATAAGAGTGAGGATATCACCCATTCCGAGGATACGGGACGCCATTCTGTCGGGATAGAAGGGCTCAAGAGCATCAAGTTTCTCGCCTGTACCGATAAACTTGATGGGCTTACCCGTTACGTGACGTACGGACAGCGCCGCACCGCCTCGTGTATCACCGTCAAGCTTTGAAAGAAGCACACCGGTAATATCAAGCTTTTCGTTGAATGAGGACGCTACGTTTACCGCATCCTGACCGGTCATGGCATCCACTACGAGAATGATCTCGGTGGGATCGACCTTTTCCTTTATGGAAGAAAGCTCTTCCATAAGCACCTCGTCAACGTGGAGACGGCCTGCGGTGTCGATGAACACCATATCGTAACCGTTCTTCTCCGCGTACTTCACAGCCTCGGGAGCTGTGATAGTAGGTGACTGAGTACCTCTGTCGAATACGGGAACGTTTATCTTTCCGCCTACGACCTTAAGCTGGTCGATCGCCGCGGGTCTGTATATGTCACACGCTACGAGGAGAGGATTCTTACCCTGCTTCTTGTAGTGTGCGGCAAGCTTTGCACTGTGAGTTGTCTTACCGGAACCCTGAAGACCTACCATCATAATGACTGTGGGAGGCTTAGGAGAAATAGTAAGCTTTGAGCACTCACCGCCCATGAGGCGCACAAGCTCCTCATTTACGATCTTTACGATCTGCTGTGCCGGAAGAAGACTTTCAAGCACGTCTGCTCCGACGGCACGTTCGGTAACTCTTTTAACAAATTCTTTAACGACCTTGAAGTTTACGTCCGCCTCGAGAAGTGCGAGTTTAACCTCTCTCATACCTTCCTTGACGTCCGCCTCGGTCAGCTTACCTTTGTTTCTGAACTTTTTGAACGCTGCGGAAAGTTTATCCGTGAGACTTGCAAAAGCCATGCTCTACATCTCCTTTCCTTACTGTGTGTATCTGTTATAGTCTGTCAAAGAAGCTCTTCCATGGCATCCAGCCTTGTTGACACAGATGCAACGAGCACTTTGTTTTCAACCGTTTCGGAAACCTGACTAAGCGTTTCTCTCGTCTGCTCTATAAGCTGTTCAAGAGATGTTTTCTTCTCGTAAAGGCGAAGCTTTTCTTCAAACTCAAGAAGCTCAGCCGCGCTCTTTCGCAGAGAATCTCTCACGCCCTGCCGCGATATACCCGTAAGCTCGGATATTTCGGAGAGAGAGTAATCCTCTTCGTAATAGTAGTCGAGAAGCTCGCGCTTTCTTTCCGTAAGAAGCTCACCGTAAATGTCAAGCAGACACGGAATGAGCAGATTTTTTTCAAACACGAGATCACTGCCTTCTGTAAAGCAAATCACTTTACACCGAATTATAACATATTCCACGCACCTTGTCAATAGTATTCACGTATTTTTTCTTAAATAATTTTAAGTTTTTTCACATGACCCAAACCACAAGAAAACAACTTCCGTTTACGACCATGACACTTTACTTTTTGCCGCATAAAATATAGTGAAAGGAACAAAAAAAGGATGGTCTTCAAACATGACGGATGTATTAATTATCGGTGCGGGTATCGCAGGTATGACCGCCGCTGTTGTTTCATCAAACGCAGGACTGTCAGTGAGACTAATCGACAAAACAGGTCTTGCAATGTCGGCAAACGACTTCTCGTGTTTCTCCTCTATTCCCTTTTTTAACGGATTAACTCCACTGAATATATGCGAAATTTTAGCCAAAGACATCGAAAAATGCGGAATTGAACTGACACCTGCCAAAGCTGTTTCTGTTTCAAAAGGCGAAGATTCTTTCAAAGTAATGTGTGACATAGGTGATTTTTTCTCCCGTGCCGTAATAATATCTGCCGGGAAACAGAATAGTATATCTTATCCTAACGCAGAGTGTCACCCTGAAATCGACGAAAGCTGTCGTTTGGCCCTTCCCGGACTCATGCTTTGCGGAAACGCACGGCGGGAAGCGGGACTGCTCAGATGTATGGCAGACGGACTTGTTTGCGGAGAAACCGCAGCAGAGTGGGTCAAAAGTAAATTCTATGCGTAATTCACATTTAAAACTAAACTCCGGAGCAGTAGCCCCTACAGCTTCGGAGTACATAAAAGTATGATTATCTTATCAGGTATTTTTATTAAAAACTTATAAAAACTCATTGACTATAAGACCCTTTTCGGTTATAATTGTGTTGATAAATCATGCTCTCAGATGAGGGCTGAGAAAGGTTTGGTCCTGACATGACGTTAAAAAACAAATTATCAAGAATACTTGCGGGAGACGTTGACAATCATATTCTCCCCTTCTTCTGGCAGCACGGTGAAGACGACGAAACTCTCATCCGTGAGCTACATAATATTTATGATTCCGGTGTTCGCGCGGTATGCGTTGAATCCCGTCCCCACGAAGGATTTGCCAAAGGCCCTTGGTTTGATGATCTGAAGGTCATCTTTGACGAATGCCGCAAGCTCGGTATGGAGGCGTGGGTGCTTGACGACAAGTATTTCCCGACAGGCTTCTGCAACGGTGTAATGAAGAGAGGCGAAAGCCACCCCCTCGGCAAGCGCGCCATTACGGAAAAGCACATGGACATCTGCGGTCCCATCAAGGACGGCGCAGTAATTTTCGACGGTCCTGCCGAGGATGACGGATGGGCTGACAAAAAAGCCGAGGACAAGCTTCTTGCAATCATCGCCTGCCGCTGTGAAGAAGGCTATGATCAGTCTTTGACAGGTGAGTGCATTGATCTCACAGGTAACCTTAAGGACGGTCTCGTTTCCGTTGATCTTCCCGAGGGCATCTGGCGAGTGTTCTTTATTTTCGAGCGTCCCGAGAAAGACGGCAGAGTTGATTTCACGAATCCCGAATCCGTGGATCTTATGTTCTCAGAGATCTACGAGCCTCACTATGATAATCTCAAAGAATATTTCGGCGACCCCTTCGTAGGATTCTTCAGCGATGAACCTTTCATCATGGACAAGTCCCGTCTACCCGTTCACGGCGAGAATCGTTCTCACGCAAAGCTCCCCTGGAACAAATATATTCTCGACGGTCTTGAAAAGCGATTTGGCGACGCATGGAAGCTGTATCTGCCCTCTCTGTTCTTTACAATGAACGGCATTTCCCCCTCTTTCAGAGTTGCATACATGGATACCGTTTCAGATCTTTACAAGACCTGCTTCTGCGACAGAGTCGGTAATTGGTGCCGTGAGCACGGTATCATGTACATAGGTCACGTTGTTGAGGATTACGATCAGCACTCCAACATGAACAGCGGCGGTCACTTCTTCAGAGCGCTTGACGGTCAGGACATGGCAGGATGCGACGTTGTACTCCATCAGATCGTTCCCGGTATGACAGGTCACCCCAACGCTTGTAACTGTTGGTATGATGTTGCCGATCCCGATCTCTTCCACTTCAGTCTTGCTAAGATGGCGGCTTCCCACGCTCACATTCAGCCTGAGAAAAAAGGCAGAGCGATGTGCGAGATCTACGGTGCTTACGGTTGGGCTGAGGGCCTGAAGATGATGAAATGGCTTACAGACCATATGCTTGTGCGCGGTATCAACAATTTCGTACCTCATGCATTCTCCGCAAAGTTCCCCGACGAAGTACCTCCTCAGTTTAACGGTGCCGGACACAATCCCCAGTACGAAAATTTCCGTCTTATCATGGAATATATGAACCGAGTTACCACTCTCACCTCCGACGGTGTTCACCGTGCGGACTGTGCGGTCCTTTATCACGCTGAGTCCGAGTGGTCGGGCGGAGAATATATGAAGTTCTATGTTCCTGCAAAGCTTCTTACTCTCGGTCACATTGATTTCGATATCATCTCTGCTGATTATCTTGATAAAGCAGAGGTAGTTGACGGTCGTCTCGTTCTGAACCGTGAAAGCTTCCCCTGCCTCGTTGTTCCCACGTCCGAGTATCTGCCCGAAAAGGTCATTTCCAAGATCAAGGATATCTCTAAGGCGGGAGTTGACGTTGTATTCCTTAATAAATCCACCCGTGGCAGCTGCGAAGCTCCCGCAAAGAGAGTTTCCTGGCCCAGAAACGGTCATATTCATACTGTACCCGCTGACGACCTTGTTCTATGGATGCGCCAGCACGGTTATTACGACATTACATGCTCTAATGAAGCTGAAGGACTCAGATTCTATCACTACATGGATGCTGCTACCCATATGTATATGCTCACAAACGAAGGTATCGGCTGTGACATGAAGAGTACTATCTCCTTTGACGCATATAAGGGCGGCAAATACGTTGTTTACTATCCTATGGAAAATAAGGCTTACGTTGCCGAGAGCGACAAGAACCGTCTCCGCATCCGTCTTGAGCCTTACGAATCCGTTATTCTGTTCTTTGGCGAGACTCCCGCAGGACTTCCCGAATACGTGAAGTACGCCCCCGACACCGAAACTGTAATTGAACCGAAGTTCGACCTTTCCATATACTACACGGAAAACTACCCCGAAAAGCCGGAAGCAACTCTGAAGCTTGATGCCCTGAAGAACGTGACAGCCCCCGATATGTACCCCCACTTCGGCGGATACATGGTATACGAGGGTAAGTTCGAGTACGGAGACGTAGACGACACACGTTATCTTCTCGACCTCGGCAAAGTCGGTGAAACAGCTGAGCTTTGGATCAACGGTGAGTTTGCGGGAACAAAGATCGCACCTCCCTACCGTTTCGACGTATCAAAGCTCCTTAAATGCGGTGAAAACACTATGAAGGTCGTTGTAACAAATAATCTTGCTTATGAGCAGAGAGATCTTTGTTCTAAGTTCCTTGTACTTGAGCCGTCAGGACTTCTCGGTCCAATTGAGATCAGAAAGACAGTTAAGGTAACAAAGTAAATTTAAGCACGGCGGCGTATTACCGTTTGGTGAACGCCGCCGTAAGACTAATTTCGACTGACATATATAATACGAAAGGACAAACCATGAAGAAACTGAAACTCGGAATGATCGGATCTAACTTCGTCTCCGATTGGCTTGCTGACAGCGCCAACGCATCATGTGACGTTGAGCTCTACGCCATATACTCACGTACCCGTGAAAAAGGTGAAGAATTTGCTTCCCGCCACGGTATCCCTCACGTTTACTGCGACATGGAGGAGTTTCTCGCAAGTGAGATCGACGCCGTATATATTGCAAGTCCAAACTGTCTCCACTGCGAACAGACTCTTAAAGCTATATCTCACGGAAAACACGTGCTTTGTGAAAAGCCGATCGCATCCAATTCGGAAGAATACGCAGTGATGCGCCGTGCAGCAGAAGAAAAAGGTGTTGTTCTACTGGAAGCAATGCGTCCCGCCTTTGACCCCGCACTTGAAGCGGTAAAAGAAAATCTCCATCGTCTTGGCAAGATACGCCGTGCTTCTTTTGAATTCTGTCAATACTCTTCCCGATATGACAAATACCGCGCAGGTGAGATCCTTCAGGCGTTCCGCCCCGAATTTTCAAACTCCGCCCTTATGGACATCGGCGTTTACCCCGTACATTTTGCGCTGCGTCTCTTCGGCGAACCGACAGGCGAGATAAGATCAAGCTCGGTAATACTGCCAAACGGCTTTGAGGGTTCGGGTGAGATCATCATGCCCTATGGAGACATGAACGTAACCGTTTCCTACTCAAAGATATTTGATTCCGTTACTCCGTCGGTGATCATCGGTGAGGACGGAGCTATAACGATCGACAAGATGTCCTGTCCGTCAAAGCTCGTCTTTATTCCGAGAAAGGGAGAGCCTCAGGTCATCCCCTTCAACTACAGCGAAACCAACATGGATTTTGAAATTGCTGAATTTGCCCGTCTCATACGTGACGGCGAAGTTATTAACGGTCATGCTCTCTACTCTGAACTTGAAATGAAGGTACTTGATACCGTAAGAAAGCAGAACGGAGTCAAGTTCCCTGCTGACAAATAATAGCTTTGTCGGGACGTTAGAAAGGAGTTAAATTGTGAAAAATTGGTTAAATAGATTCAAGGATCCGGGAAACGAATACAGACCTCTTCCGTTCTGGTCATGGAATGGAAAACTTGCAGATGAAGAGCTGCGACGTCAGATACGTTTGATGAAGGACGTTGGAGAAGGTGGATTTTTCATGCACGCACGAGGCGGTCTTGAAACACCTTATCTCGAGGATGAATGGTTCGACGCGGTAAACTCATGTATAGACGAGGCTAAAAAAACGGGGCTTCACGCTTGGTGCTACGATGAAATGGACTGGCCAAGCGGAAGCGCAGGTGGCATTGTTCCCGAGCTTGGCGAGGAATACTGCGTTCGTTGGCTGAGACTTCGTGAATGTAATAACGGCGAGACCGCAGGAGACGTTATCGCATTTTACGGCATTGATGCCGACAACGACTACAGATATCTCTCAGACTGTCTTGACGAAGCTAAGGCACTTGTGGCTGACGGTGAAAAGCTTATGTACGCTACGTCATTCACCGACGACATTTACCTTGACATATTGAATCCCAAGGCAGTTCGTGCATTTATTAACAGCACCTATGAAAAATACTATGAAAGATTCACGTCTGATTTCAAGAACGGTACACTGAAGGGATTTTTCACAGACGAGCCGCAGTATGCACTGTGTAAGACCCCTTGGTCAACGATAACTCTTGAAGAATTCGAGAAAACTTATGGTTATTCACTGAAGGAGCATATCCCCGCACTTCTTCTCGGCCGTGACGGTCACGAAAAGGTAAGATTCGATTTTTGGAAGATGGTAAACCGTCTCTACACCGAATCCTTCGCAAAGCAGATATACGAGTGGTGCTGTGATCACAACTGTCAGCTGACAGGTCACGCTATGATGGAGGATTCCCTCGTCTGTCAGATACACTGTACTGCAGGATGTATGCCCATGTATGAGTATATGCATATCCCCGGAGTTGACTGGCTTGGACGTGACATCGCTTCCGACCGACTTACATCGGACATTGGTGTTCCGGTAATACCTCTGCAGTTAGCATCCGTTGCAGCACAAACGGGAAAGCATCACGTTATCTCCGAAACCTTTGCCATGTCGGGCTGGGACATTCCTTTCAGTGAAATGCGACGTCTTATGGAGTGGCAGTTTGTCAGCGGAGTAAACCTTATCTGTCAGCACCTTCAGGCGTATACACTCCGCGGTCCCAGAAAGAATGACTACCCTCCGTCAATGTTCTATCAGTCACCATGGTGGGATGAATATAAGTCATTTGTCGAGGTTGAAGCACGAATCGGCAAGATCCTCGCTGACGGCAAATTCTCTCCCGACGTTCTCATGATACATCCCATGCACTCCTTATGGATGAAGTACACCAACGACGACATGAACGCCGAAAGTGATATCGACCATAAGTTCTTAAACACCTCGCTCCTTCTTGCGCAGGCGCATATTCCCTATCACTTCGGCGACGAAAGCATCATTGCCCGTCACGGACGTGTCGATGGAGATACGTTTATTGTAGGCGAGTGCAAGTATCACACCGTTTTCCTTCCTGAGATCTGGGGTCTTGACCGTAGCACGTTTAAACTTCTTTCTGCATTTGCAGAAAACGGTGGAAGGATCGTGCTTCTCGGATGTGAACCCACTTTCATAGACGGAGTTCCCGCAGAAGACGAGCTTTCCACACTACTTTCACGTTGTGAAAGAGTAAATCTCTATGAAAATAAATGCGGATTCGAGAATCTCGTTACCTATGCAAAGAAAAACGGTCTTCAGCCTGTAAGCATTGTTTCAAACAATGGTGAAGAAAAGAGCATTCAGGTATGCTGCCGCGAATTTGAATATGACGGAGTCAAGGTCTACTTCTTTGTAAATCTCGACAAGGATAATTTCCACAATGTAAAGGTCAAACTTAAAGAAAGAGACGTATGCGAGCTTTGTCCCGATACCATGACTCTCAGAAACTTGAAGAAGCGTCGTGACGGAGAGTACATCGACATAAGTCTCAGCTTTGCGCCGTGTGAATCCAAGCTTCTTGTTGTCTATGATGGAATCTCCCTTGAAGCTGAGGCTTTACCTGCAGATCTCGGAGCACCTCTTGCTCTTGATACATCAACTTCCCTTTGGAAAGTAACTGCACCTGAGGGAAACTGTATCCTTCTTGAGTTTGCTTCATACAGCGACGGAGAAGCGTGGTCTGATAAGATCCACGGAATGAAATTAAGTTCAAGCCTCAATAAGCTGATCAAAGACGGAAAGACTCCCGAAATAAAATATGAGTTTATCATAGGAGATAACACCGATCTTGCAGGCCTCTCAGACGTCAGATTCGTAACTGAAGCTCCGCTTCCGCTTAATGTAAAGATCAATGGTAAACCGGCAAGACTTCGTGACGGAGAATGGTGGCTTGACCATGAGTTCAGCGTGTTCGATATCGGTGAGCACCTGACTTACGGTGTAAACGAAGTTACCGTAGGCGGCTTCTGCGATGCTGAAAGCGGTAAACTGCGCGAAGACTTCACGTTCGGTTACCTTGTTGGAAGCTTCGGCGTGTTCTCACGTGATAATTTTGCTACAGTTGACGACGGAGCGCTTGTAACGGGCAATGAGTTCTATCTCTCGAATATTCCTGAGGAGATATACCCTGACGAGATCACAACTCAGGGCTTCCCGTTCTTCAGAGGAAAGCTCTGCTTCAGCCGTGAGTTTGACATTTCCTCCACGCTTTACCCCCGTCACGTTGATCTCAGCGGAATGAACGCTGCGTGTGCAAGAGTAAGAGTTAACGGAAAGGATGGAAAACTCATCGCTTGGGGAGACAAGCTGGATGATATCACAGACCGACTCTGCGAGGGCAAAAACACAATAGAAATCACAATTACCGTGGGAAACAGAAATCTTCTCGGACCGCATCATATGCCGAAAGCCTCAATAAAGAGTCCCGGACCCGGTGATTTTGAACCGTCTGTCTACGAAGAAAAATTCAAAAAGCGTTACAGTTTCACCAAAATGGGACTTGGCTGCTAAATATTCAGCTTAACGTCAGTAAAGCATCGGTTTATATATTTCCGATGCTTTACTGAAAAATTCACCAAAGGAAATTTGCAAAAAAGCAGAAGATTTGGCAAAATATTTTCTTCTAAACTATTGCATTTTTCAGCACAGTATGATATAATATCATGCGTATGCGAAATCGAGTAAGTGCACCCTCTCAGGCACGAGCTCTTTACCCCGTCGGACTCCGACAGGTCGGGGGACGACATATAAGTGGGCTTGCTGTGGTCGTGCCTCAGAGCCCCGATTCATTATTTATTTTATATTTTGAAAGGGATTTTGAAAATGCCGAATATTAAGTCTGCTAAGAAGCGCGTAAAGGTTATTGAAACAAAGACTCTCCAGAACAAGATGTTCAAGTCTCAGATGAAGACAATCATCAAGAAGTACTATGCAGCTCTCGAGTCCGGTGACAAGGCTGTTGCTACCGAGGCTTACAAGAACGCTGTTAAGATCATCGACCAGGCTGCAGCTCGTGGTACAATCCACCCCAACAAGGCTGCTCGTCACAAGAGCCAGTTCACTCTCGCTCTCAACAAGATGTAATTTAAGTCTTACTTTAATACACCTCCGAAGAGTACCTTCGGAGGTGTATTTTTTCATTGCTCCGCAAAAAAAGCCAAGGAGGTGAGCCGCTTGTATAAGCGGCGAGGAAACTTCGGCGCTTGAGATGGTTCCAACTGCACGTGCGGCTAAGGAACACAATATTTCTATAAACTAACGCATATTTTCAATTTGCCTTGAAATTTTCTTTTCAGAGATAATGTACTGTCATAGACGTTCGTTGGCGGAACCATCTCAGGCGCCGAAGTTTCCTCGCTTCGCTCGCCTCCTTGGCTACACATATTTTTTGTTGTTTCACAACAAAAATATGTAAAAAAGCTCACGTTCTGCTTATAGAGATTATATTTTCTGTAACCGCTTGTGTACGGTAAAAAAGTATCCATAAGCAAAACGTGCTTTCCCCTTTTTATCTTTTTGCTCCGCAAAAAAGCCAAGGAGGTGAGTCGCTTGTATAAGCGGCGAGGAAACTTCGGCGTCTGAGATGGTTCCACGTAAAAGAAAAATAATATTTCTGTAAGCTTAACAAATGTTTTTTGACTTAAAGCGTTCTTTACAGAGATAACGTTCTGCCATAGACGTTAGATGGCGGAACCATCCGTTTGGCGCAGCCAAACAGTAGCGCCGAAGTTTACCTGTTTGCGGAACGCAAACAGTCCTCCTTGGCTTACTTTTAACCTTTTGCAAGCAAAAGGTTAAAGGAGAAACTTCGTATGTTTGGCTTATGGACATTTTGTTCAGCCTTGGACTACCAAAATGATTCAGTTAACTAATATTTCAATACGAAACATTATATATACAAATCAAGATTTTTTTCCGAGTCAAATTGTAATATTTACACAATGTTAATATATTTTTTTCTCAATAATACAACAAATCACACATATTTATGATATAATATAAGTGAACAAGATTATCATTTTTCAGAAGGGGAGTCCAATGAACTGTGATGTTTGGAATAAATCATATACAAAATATAAAAAACTATATTATTAGAAAAGTCATTAGATTATGAAAAGAAGTATAGCTATATTGATTATTTTCTCAGTTATTATAGGTTGTTTAAGTTCCACAACAAATTCCAAGGTATATGCCAACGAAGTTGCTCCCGCTGCAATTACAACAAATGAAATAGAACCTAATAATACTGATGCACAAGCGCAGGAAATTTATTCTGATTATACTATATACGGAAATGTTACTCGAACATCTACTACATATGATATCTATGACACGTTTTGTATTGTATCAGAAATAACCGGCACTGCAAATTTCTGGGTTGGTGATTTTCCTGCGTCTATTGATATAAACATAGTTGTATATGATGAAGACGCTACTATTGTTGAGGGATCTTCCGGAACCGGAACACAAAGATATATTTCAATACCTGTTGTTAAAGGGACGCTCTATTATGCAACTGTGTGTTTGGACAGCTCCTCATCAAATGGTATATCATCAACTTATACCTTTAGAACAAGAATGTTCCCAACATCATATTCTTATTATGGGCAATACCCATTGCAAGGGTTTAACACCAATAATCTTACCAATTATGGTTGGATAAATTCCGACGGAATTTATTGTTCACTTGAAGATTTAATAACTGATGCCGGATGTTTTATGTGTTCTTTTGCCATGGTTTTAGATAACATGTCAAAACAGACTACTACTCAACGCTATGACTATAGAACAAATACATCAGGTTATCTCTTACCTGACCCGTATACTGTTACTTTAGCGAATGTTAATTTTACTTCCCCAATCTATAATTCTACTTATAACAAATACTGTTATCCAACGTCAAATCCGGTTTCTTATAATTCATTACCTCAGTTAACCGGTCATTTTGGTGCCACGGCATCAGTGTTGTATCTTTCACAGTATTCTGCAGAACAAAAAGCCGAAATATTAACATATTATCTTTCCGAAAATCCGGAGGGAATTATAGCCGGTTATTCTACTTCCAGCAATACTCACGCTATAGTATTTGCTTCGACTACATATGAAATCCCATCTAATTATTCTCCACCGGTAGCACAACCTGCAAGCTCAGTTCACGAAGATGGTTTGTTGATGGGCTCCTATATCTCCGAAGAAAGCATTGCACATTCGGAGAGTATTATCCGCAACAGAGCATTATCACCGTTTTCAAATACCACTGTTTATGGTTCTCAGTTTATTGTTTACGATCCTGTCAATGGTGCCGCAGGAGTATCCTTTGACCGAACTTGGACTGGTACTGAAATGGGCTGGGATGCACTTCAAAGAATCATTATTTTCGATTAAAGAAAGGAGATCTAGTTATGAAAAAACTTCTATGCTTAACCCTACTTTTATCGTTCCTTCTGTGTAGCTGTGCGTCAAACTCACAGACCTCAGATAGTACAAACGCGGGCGGAAACACGACGGCTGATGTTCAGCTTCCCGACGAGCCTAAGGCAACTACTGCCGGAAATGAAGATACTTCTGAAACAAATGATCCCGAAGAAAGCTTCAGTACAGAGGAGGTAAACACGCCTCCCGAGGAAAGCGGTAATACCGAGGAAGAATTGATACTTCCCGAGGAAATTAACGTTAAAATTAACGATTACGTAACCGAGTACCTAAATATTTCAAAACTCAAGGAAAGAGCTCCCATCGATCCATTATTTTTCAGCATTTTTGACTATGAATATGCGGTAGCCTTACCCAGAATCGAAGGGGACAGCACCGCTGCTGCAGAAATAAACAGTAAGATAACCGAGCTTTTCTATGAAGACGTGATTGATGTGTTTAATGCAGATTTTCACTCCCATCCTCGAATAGGCTACGAGACTTCAATTCACGGAGATATTCTTTCCGTTGCCGTAATACGTTTTAAAGGCTTCTATGTAACAAATTACTCGGCTTACACCGCGTGTATGAGCATTTCGGAAGGCAGATTATTAACCTTGAAAGAAGTGTGTGACAAGCTCGGATATGATTATGACGCTATAATTGCTTCTTTGGATGATCCGCAGGAGGATTTATTCTTCATAAATCAAGACGGTAAGCTCGCTGTCTTTGATTACGTATGCGTCAACCCCAATGCTGACGACTATATGCTCCAAATTTATTATCCCGATTCAAATAAAAAAACAGACCCCTACATTCCGATTTGGGAAAGCAGACAAGTCTCCGAATAATGTATAAAAACAAAGCTGCAGCGAAATGATCTCGAGTATCACTTCGTTGCAGCTTTTTTATTTTACGTTTTTTCTGAAGTCACACCGTCTTTTTACCGCGGCACCAAACGGATTTGACGTTAATGTTACCGTCAAACATTACAAGATCGGCATCATATCCTACTTCTACTTTACCCTTGTGATCAGCCACACCCACTTCTCTTGCAGGGTTTTCAGTGATCATGGCAATAGCCTCGGTAAGAGGTACTCCCGCTTGGGTAGTCATAACCCTCACAAGTCTGTCGGCCGTAGCAACGCTTCCCGCAAAGGAGATTCCGTCGGGCATATGTGCGATACCGTCAAATACTGATACAAGCTGACCTCTCTTCAAGCTTCCGAGGAGATATTCTCCGTCGGGCATACCTGCGCCTCGCATAGCATCGGTTACGAGCACCATGCGGTCGTATCCCTTGGTCTTGCAGATAAGCTTAAGGAGTGAGGGAGGAAGGTGTAGTCCGTCTGCGATAACCTCGGCACATATCTCATCGTGAAGGAGGGACGCTTCAAGCACACCCGGGACTCTGTAGCCGTTTTCGCGGATAATGGTGGACATACTGCTGTATAGATGTGTCGCCATGGTGTAACCGGCGTTAATTGCTCGCACACAGTCGTCGTACTTTGCCGCGCTGTGACCTGCAGAGAAGATGATACCGCTGTCGCGGAGGGCGTCAGCCATCTCGTCAGCTCCCTCAAGCTCGGGAGCAACTGTCCAGATGAGAAGGTCGCCGTCAGCAGCCTCTACGATGCTCTTCCATGAGAGGTCGGAGGGGACCTTGATGTACTTGGGGTCCTGTGCACCTGCCATTGAGGGCTCAACGTAGGGTCCCTCAAGATGGAGTCCAAGGATCTCGGGGAGATTTTCGACGCCTGCAGAAGATTTTACTCGTCTTGCAACGGCAAATACCTCGCGAAGCTCCTCATCCTCTGCGGTGAGAGTGGTAGGCACGATGGACGTGGTGCCGTGAGCCATATGAGACGCCATAGCGCCGCGGAAGTCCTCCTCAGTACCGTCCATGAAATCGTGGCCGCCGCCACCGTGAACGTGGATATCGATAAATCCTGCGGAGAGATACGCGCCCTCTCCGTCG
>JAEIGA010008973.1_pt1 | contig 15126 bp, 10 predicted proteins | sample 9270691 | NCBI WGS metagenome assembly JAEIGA01 (sample SAMN17057246, study PRJNA624740) | gut metagenome | biome: biome; isolation source: fecal sample | host: Bos grunniens | place: China: Xizang | collected 2019
GTCCTGCCGCCATGTTATCAGGGTGAAGGGTTCTTCCTGTTCCTCCGCCTGATGCGACTGAGAAGTATTTTTTACCTTGCAATATGCATTCCTTCTTGTATGTTCCGGCTACAGGATGTTGGAAACGGGTCGGATTGGTTGAGTTTCCTGTGATTGATACGTCAACGCCTTCCAGATGCATGATTGCAACACCTTCACGCACATCATCTGCACCATAACATCTTACTTTTGCCCTTTCACCATCGGAGTATGCTTTTTCCTTAATGATTTTAACTTCACCTGTGAAATAGTCGAATTCTGTCTCAACATGGGTGAATCCGTTGATTCTTGAGATGATTAAAGCAGCATCCTTTCCAAGACCGTTCAATATTACTCTCAATGGCTTTTCTCTGACTTCATTAGCAGAGTTTGCAATACCTATTGCTCCTTCTGCTGCTGCAAAACTTTCATGACCTGCAAGGAATGCGAAACATTCACTTTCATCACTTAAAAGCATTGATGCCAAGTTTCCATGGCCTAAACCTACTTGCCTGTCATCAGCTACGCTTCCAGGAATGCAAAATGCCTGCAATCCTTCTCCAATTGCTTTTGCAGCATCTGATGCCTTTACACATCCCTGTTTTATTGCAATTGCTGCCCCTAATGTATAAGCCCAGCATGCATTTTCAAAGCAGATTGGCTGAACACCCTTAACTATTTCTGCCGGGTCAAATCCCTTGTCAAGACAAATTTGTTTTGCTTCTTCGAGATCTTTTATTCCATATTTTTCTAGCACTGGAGTGATCTGGTCTATTCTTCTTTCGTAACTTTCAAATAAGCTCATTTTATTCACTCCTTGGATCTATTTTTTTAGCGGCATCATCAAACCTTCCATATTGGCCGGAAGCGTTATCGATTGCTTCTTTAGGGTCAACGCCTTTTTTGATATTGTCTAACATGACACCTAAGTTGATGTACCTATAGCCGATAATCTCATTGTCCTCGTCAAGCGCAATTTCAGTAATGTAACCTTCGGTCAGTTCAAGATATCTTGGACCTTTCTCCTTTGTTGAATAGATTGTTCCAACTTGGCTCCTGTGGCCTTTTCCCAAATCCTCAAGTCCTGCACCGATCTGAAGGCCTCCTTCTGAAAATGCTGACTGGGTTCTACCGTAAACAATCTGTAAGAATAATTCACGCATCGCTGTGTTAATTGCATCACAAACAAGGTCTGTATTCAAGGCCTCAAGAATTGTCTTTCCAACGAGTATTTCTCCGGCCATTGCTGCGGAGTGTGTCATTCCGGAACATCCCAATGTTTCAATCAATGCCTCTTCAATAATTCCATCCTTAACGTTTAATGTTAATTTGCAGCATCCTTGTTGAGGTGCGCACCAGCCGATTCCATGAGTAAAACCAGAAATGTCTGATATCTGTTTTGCTTTAACCCATTTGCCCTCTTCAGGAATTGGAGTGGGGTCGTGATTTGCACCTTTTCGAACAAGACACATGTTTTCAATTTCTGTTGAATATATCATCATCTTTCTCCAAAAGTTTTTGCTGATTTTATATATCTGTTTTTTAATTAATGTATTTTTGGAAAAATAAATTATAATCATTTAAGTAATATGAAAATTATATTATCAATCAGGTGAGAGTTATGGATTTTATTTTGGTATTAGCGAAAATTCAACCTAAAGAAGGATGTCAAGACAGCATCATGGAACTTGCCGACGAGTTAGTTTATGAAACTCTACAAGAAGAGGGCAACATTGATTATCAATTGTTGATATCCTCCAAAGACGATTCCTTAACATTTGTTGAAAAATGGGAAAATCTTGAAGCGCTTAAAAAACATATGGCTTCACCGCACTTCTTGAACTTTGGAGAAGAAATTGGAGAATTTGTTGAAAATACTGACATCCAGGTTATCGGTGCTAATGAAATCGAATTTTAATTTTTTAATGTAGATATCCTACTTTAAAATCTCTATTTTTTTTATTCAATTTTATTATCTAAAAAATTCGTTTAATTAAATTAACTGTTTTTGATATAATTGCCAAAATTATTAAGAGTATCTTTCATTTAATGTATTTAAAATAGTTGGAAAAAATTATTTAATATGAGTAATATATTTACATTCATGAAGATATTCATCAATGAGGATAAGAGAAATCCTGATTCATTAAAAACCAAAGAAAAACTGATTGAAATCTCTAGGGAACTTGAAATTGAAACTACAAATGAAATATCAGAATGCGATTTAATAATTTCAATTGGAGGGGACGGAACATTTCTTAAATCTGTAAGATTATCATGTGAAAAACCTATAATCGGAATACATACCGGAACATTAGGCTTTCTAATTGAAATCAATTCAGACAATATTAAAAAATCATTGAATGAACTTCTAAATAGGAACTATCATATTGAAGAAAGGATGATGCTTGAAGGCGAGATAATCAGAAAGAATGGTGAAATCGAAAAAATTCCTAAGGCTTTAAACGAGATAGGAATTTCAAAAAATGCCTTTGGTGTCGTACGATTCGATGCTATCGTTGACGGCAAGCTTATCAATTCCTATACCGCCGACGGAATCCTAGTGTGCACTCCAACCGGTTCAACAGCATATAACCTTTCATGCGGAGGTCCGATTGCAGATCCAACTGCACAAATTTTAACATTGACACCGATTGCACCCCATAGCGTAATCAACAGAAGCATCGTACTGTCGGACGATTCCATTGTTGAAATTAAAATAACAGAACTCAGGGACAACACAACATCTTTTGTCTTATATGACGGACTGCCAATCGAAGTATTTAATGGAGATACAGTAAAAATTAAAAAATCAGAAAAACACGCAAAAATTATCAAGCTTGAAGACAGAAGTTTCATCGACATTATACGTGAAAACATTAGTTGACGCTAATGCAATCGTTAGGGCAAATCGCCATACACACCTTACAACTTTTACAGGCTTGGGCATTCCAAACTGAGGATACATCATCAGCCATCATTAAAACATTGTTTTGACATGCAATGACGCATTTTTCACATCCGTCGCAGTCCTGCGTGTTGATTTCAATATGGCAATCAGCAGTTTCCTCTACTTTTTTATTTTTATTTCTTTTGAATAATGAACCAAGACCCATTTGAAGTCTCCAAAAAAATAGAAAAAGGGTAGGTTTAGAATTTTAAACCTAACTCATAAGCTTCTTTTAACTTTTCTTCCTGCTCTTCAGCTACAATTCCGGCAGGGCCTGCGGTTCCAGCATCAACATGGCCAATCACTTCATAGCCCATAAATGTAAATGGTGAGAATTTGGTCATTTCAATGTAATTTGCATAGGTTCCTTCCGGTTGGTTTTCAGTAAATATCAATGCGGCTTTTCCAGATAATGCCTTGTCAGGGTTTTGACCGATGCTGTAGAAGCGGTCAATGATTAGTTTACCTTGAGCAGACATTTGACCGTAGTAAATTGGGGTTGCAAATATTACGCCGTCAGCAGCTACCAATTCATCAAGGATTTTATTGCCGTCATCTGCACGTACACATTCCGGGTTTTCGGCGCAGTACATGCATGCTTTACATGGGGCGATGTTTTCATTTTCCAAATAGAACTTTTCAACTTCGCCGCCGTTTTCTTCAATTCCCTTAATCATTTCATCCATCAATACGTCACAGTTTCCGCCTTTTCGCGGACTTGCCTGAAGTGCTACTATTTTCATTTAACTACTCTCCAAATATTAAATAATTAATTAGATGAATTGACATTCAATGAATCAATGATTTCTTTACAGGAATTTATAAAGTAATCTCCGTTTTCGTAAGGAATTTCAACTCCTCTAATTAAATAATTCTTACCGTCTTTATTAAAGTAGATGTCAGCATCGTAGGAGTATTCCCATTCATTGTACATGAAGTATGATATCACACCGCTCTGGTTTATGGTTTCATTTGATGTATATCCCACATTATAGAATGCATTATCAACAATGTCTGCAATGTTTTGAGAACTATCTATTTCGCTTACGTTAATCACCATATTGTTACTTTCATCTACTAGACTTACAACAGTATCATTCACCTTATTATCTGTAAAATTGCCTATCTTCTCAAAACTGCTTTCTCCGATTGCAATGGTTGAATTATTTACGGCATCAGTCGAAGTTTGAGAATTGAAGCCTAATGGCAACAAATTAATTGCCAGATAAATTACAATTAAAATAATCAGTAATGCATATAATTTTTTCATTATATATTCACCTGTTTATTATTATCTAATTTAAAGTATTTAAAATAATCATAATTTATTTAAAAATGTTTTAATATATGAATTAATATGAAATTATCCAAATCAAAAGTCAATACCTATCTTAAATGCCCTCTTGAATTCAAATTTCAATACATCGATGAAATTGAAGTTCCCAAAAATAAATATATGGCATTGGGCAGTGACGTTCATTTGATTGCCGAGAGGTTTGCTGACAAGTTCGGAGATGAGTTGGGCGCAGTGGACATCAAAAATGAACTCCTAAAGATTGCCCATGAGGAAAACATCGGATACGATTTGACTGAACACATTGATAATTTAGGCTCATTTTTTGAGGAGGTCTTCATTGAAAACGATTACAGTCTTTTTTCACAGGAGGAATATCTGCTTGATGAAGAAAACAGGTTTTCCGGAATATGCGACATTATTCTTGAAGATGAAAACGGCGATCTTGTTGTAATCGATTATAAGACTTCAAAATCCAGCTCGTTTTCAAAATACAGGCTTGAGCTGTGCTACTATAAACTGCTTGTTGAAAACGTTTACGGAAGGAACGTCTCAAGCGTTGGAGTCTTCTTTACAAAAAACGGCCGTCTGCGCCTGTTGGACATTTGTGATGAGGACAACAAACGCAAATATTTGAATAACGATGAAATCAAGGATGCAATTGATACAATGCATCATGTAAGAAACGAAATCAACAACAATAATTTCCCTGCCAAAAGACAGTTTTTATGCAGATACTGCACTTATAAACACCTTTGCGGTGAATATTAACATTCATTTTTTCTGTAAATAATTCGCTGAAAAAAGCTTTGTAAAAAATCATTGTCTTAAAAAAATAGTCAAATATTTAACATGAAAAATTTTTTGAATAATAAAAAAAATGGGAGTTGTGGAAAACTCCCCAACGTGTTTAGTTTTATTTTCTTCTTTTAGTGTTTATGCCTAAGAGTGCTAAAACAGCAAGCAATGCCAAAATAGGATTACCTGTAGTGTTTTCATCCGCTTTGATATCAACGTGTTTGACTGAAGTGTCGTTTGTCACATTAGCTGGTGGAACAACTTCTGGAACAACAGTGAGTACTCCTATTCCATTTCCTGTGTAATTTGCAGGATAATATTTATCGGAATCATTGAATGAAACTTTTATATTGTATTTGCCTTCATAATCGGCAGGAATTGTCCATTCAACACTTCCTTCAGCACTAACTATTTTGACTACCACTTTAGTTCCATCAGGCAATTCTACAGTAACTTCCCCATCAAATACTGATCCATCTTGTGGAACTACTTTTATGTGAATAGTTACCTTATCGCCCGGATGTGCAGTCACATTTTCCACGATAATGTCGACAGGAACCTTTTGAACCACATTAATTGTTCCGGTAGCATTGGACGGTAAATACTTATCATCACCAGGATACAGGACGGTATATGTGTAATTGCCTTCGTAGTCATCAGGAATGGACCAAGCAAACTCACCGGAACCGTCAACAATCTCAACAGTCTGATTGGAACCGTCAGGCAAACTAACAGTCACCTCACCATTGAACGGCTTATCATCATCAGAAGTCACATTAATAGGAATTGTAACATCCTGACCCGCAATGCCTGATACATCCGCACTAACGCTAATGTTGGTAGGAATCTGAATGACTTCAATATTTCCTGTGCCTTCAGCTGCAAAGAACTCCTCATTGCCGTCGAATTTGACGGATACGGAATAATTGCCCGGAGCATAACTTGCAGGAACATGCCAGGAAGCACTGCCTGTAGCAGTGTTTATAATGCTTGAGACGGCAAGTAAATCACCGTGAGACAATTTCAAGACAGTTGAAAGAGCACCATCACCTATTTCCACTGTCTGAGTTGAACCATCAGGCAAGATGAGAGTAACCTCACCACTGAATAGGCTCCCATCCACAGTAAGGACATCGATAGTAATGGTAACATCAGCATCAGGATAAGTAGTTACGTTACTTACGACAATTTCAATTGAACTTTTAGGAATCACATTAATTGTTCCAGTAGCATTGGACGGTAAATACTTATCATCACCAAGATATTGAACAGCATATGGGTAATTGCCTTCGTAGTCATCAGGAATGGACCAAGCAAACTCACCGGAACCGTCAACAATCTCAACAGTCTGATTGGAACCGTCAGGCAAACTAACAGTCACTTCACCATTGAACGGCTTATCATCATCAGAAGTCACATTAACACCGATTGTAACATTCTGACCAGCCTTAGCTGTCACATTCTCGACAACAACAGTTGTAGGAACAGATTTGACAGTTATGGTTCCGTTTCCAGCAGATGCCAAATAAGTATCATCACCTATGTAACTTACAGTGTCATAGTATACGCCCGGAACATAGTTTTCTAATACAAACCATTCCACATTACCATTTCCATTTGTGATATCTACAGTTTGAATACTACCATCAGGGAATTGAATAGTTACATTTCCGCTGAAGGCCTTATTATCATCTGCAGTTACATTAATTTGAATAGCAACGTTCTTTCCAGGATAAACTGTGACATTTTCAACACTTATCTGAGTAGGTATTTTTGATGCAGTTACATTGACGGTACTGCTTGTTTCATCACTGTAAAGTGTTTGAACAGCAGCAGTATTGTTGAATGTGCCTTCGGATAATAATTTTACAACAAGACTTAATGTCATTGATTCATCTACATCCAATGACGGGATATTCCAAATAATCTTTTTGCCATCTTTGAATATGATATATTCTTCGTTTCCAATGCTTTGAACTTCAAATGCACTGTCCAGCAAATCTGTGACGTTAATATCAGTTGCTTTAATCAGACCATCATTTGTTACATTTATTGTAAATTCAACAAGGTCTCCAACTGAAACATCACTATCATTTGCAGATTTGACAACAGTCAAATTATACTGAATGACTTCAACTTTAAATGTATCGTTGAATAAAGTGTCATTTTCGTTTGGAATTGCATATGCGTAGTTGGTCCAATTACCGATTTCACAAGACCTTCCAACAATAGTCAACTTAATTGAATTTCCGGCAGGAATACAATCAATAGACCATGAAGACCAATATTCATCATAACCTTCGGTAGCACTAACAAATGCAAATCCGTCCGGCAATCCGTCCCTAACATAAACATCAGTTGCATCCGCAACACCTGTATTATTCACAATAATTGTGAACTCTACCAAAGTGTTATTTCTAACTTTAGTGGCATTAGCAGTCTTATTGACAGTTAAAACAACAGGGACAACATTAATATCTGTTGAATTAACTATGGAATCTGTTTCGTTTTCGCTATACTTGACTGTGACCTCATTGGTTATGTTACCCATCACAATAGCATTGGTTCTAGCAGTAATCCATAAAACAACAGTAGTTCCTTTAGTTATCTTAGAAATACTCCACTGAGCAAAATCCCTGTCTTCAGATGAATTGGATTCAACGAATGTTACAAATTGACCGTTGCCTATTGGAATAAGCAAGTCCACTGAATCAAAGACAGCATATTGGCCATCAACATCCACGGCACCTGCTTCAACATAAGTCAAGCCTTGTGGCAGCAGATCTGATACCTCCACTTTTGTAGCGTTTGAAGGGCCATGATTGGTTACATTGATTGTGAATTTTACTAATGTATTATTAGCGACATTTGTCACATTTGAAGTCTTAACAACAGTTAAATTAACTTTAGGATTGACAGTGACAAAACCCTCTCCGTCAGACGGCAAGTAAGGACTATTGCCCTCATAAACTGCCAAATAAGGATATTTGCCTGGAACATAATCCTCCGGTACATGCCAAGTAGCATTACCAACACCGTTAATGATTTCAACAGTCAGATTTCTGCCATCAGGCAAAACAACAGTTATATTGTCATTGAATAGGTAGCCATAATCTGCAGTTACGTTAATCTGCAATATCGCATCATCACCAACATAACAAGTGACATTGGACAGACTGATATTAGTGGCTATAATCGGATGAACATGAACCACTGGAGCCTCAGCAGTCACGCCAGGAATAACAAGCACAGCAACATTAGTATAATTGCCAGGTTCAACAATCTTAACTGTGTAACTCAAAGTTAAATTAGCCGGAACATCTGCCTGCTTATAGGTAAATACGCCATTTGTCTTATCATATTCCCAATCAGCACTAATGGAAGACTCATCCAAAACAAATGATTCATTCAAAACATCCCTAACCTGAACGCTTTCAGCTCCACGACAATCAATGGAAATTGTATATTCAACGGATTGATTGGCATAAATCTCAGTAGCGTTGACTGATTTTTTTATAATCGGAACAACATAAACATTAGTTTTGCCCTGTTTACCTGAAGCGCTTTGGCTGCAGTTAACTTCTGCAATATTTGTGATGTTTCCAACTGATATTGCAGTAACATTAAATGTAACAGTTTTGCTGGTTCCATTAGCTAAATCGCCTATATTCCAGACAAGTTTATCACCAGAAACTATGCATGGAACACTAGTGCTTGCTCCATCAAATTCAAATGCATTATCCAATACATCAGCAATATTTACATTGGTTAAATTATATGGAACCAAATTAGTTACAGTTATAGTGAATGTTACATTTTCTCCCACATTAACACTGCTGGAATTTGCTGTTTTGGTAACATTCAATTCATAAATGACAAAATCGTCGGAACTTTCTGCATAAGTGTAATATGCATCATCCTCATGTTTAGCATCAACAGCATATCTGCCTGCTTCGATATTTTCAAATTTAATGGTAATAGATCCGTCAACTTTAGTTACATTAAGACCGGTATCATCAGGCAATGCTAAAAGGATGGCATTATTATTTCCTTTTTCGATATTGCCTGAAGTAAGGTTGAATATTACCTCATTATCACTGTCTTTGATTAAAACATCAATAAGTTGGGCATCTTCATATGGGCTTTGCCAAAGTTTATCGTCATTGCCATATGCATCTGCTGTAGGTGAAGCGTAGGCACCTTCATTGAAGCGTTTCAATTTACGGCCTTTACCGTCAAGTGAAAACTCACAACTGATATTTTTCAATTGAATTTCATTGATTGCAGCATCATTCCAGATTGCATTAGCAATATTGTCTTTTCCGACAAAGGAAATTTTTATTGATACATTGGCTTTTTCTAAACTTTCATTACCTTCAATTTCAATTTCAATGCTGTCACTTTGTGCCTGATTTCTTTCAAACAATGAATCTGCAATTTTAAAACCGCGAGAATCCATTGAATTATAAATAGCAGAACCTCTGGTTGCATTATTATTGTTGAAATAAGCGTTTTTTATGATTGTATTCTCACCATCATGATAAATGGCACCGCCTTCAGAAGCATTATTGCCAGTAAAATCACAACCAGTCAAATTACAATTAGAAGCAAAATAAGCCCAATAGACAGCACCACCCTTATCAGAAGCATTATTGCCGGTGAAATTACAACCAGCCAAATTTCCATAGTCACCAGTCCAATAGACAGCACCACCATAAATAGCATTATTGCCAGTGAAATCACAACCAGACAAACTACCATAATCACCATACCAACAGACAGTGCCGCCTTCAGCAGTATTATTGCCGGTGAAATTACAGCCAGCCAAATTTCCATAGTCACCAGTCCAATAGACAGCAGCGCCAACTAAAGCATTATTACCAGTGAAACTACAATTAACTATCTTACCATGACTACCTTTCCAATAGACGGCACCGCCTAGTATAGCTCTATTGTTAATGAAATTACAGTTAACCAACATACCGTTTTTTCCTCTCCAATCGATGGCTCCGCCATCAATCAATGCACGGCAGTTTATAAATGTAATATTGTTTATTGTTACATTATCTGACCAAATATCCAATATTACAGGTATTCCCCGTGCATCAAGGATTGCCCCATTACCATTTATAGTAACGGATTTGGAGATTTCAATAGGATTTAGACCTACATATGTGGTTTTTTCAAGTTCGACGACACCTCCGGAGCCTGCGATAGTTATTGCAGTAAATATGTCTAAAAAGGTGTTGCCGGAAGGACTTACACTCAATGCATCTTCATTATTGGAAGCGGCAAGTTTGTCATCTGAATTTGCCTTTTTGGTTGTGGATACATTTACAGTACTGTTTCGTGAATCATCAAAATCGACAGATAACTCAGAAACATCCTCTTCCAGATTTTCGCTGAGAGATGAAATTTCATCAGAAGTTGTGTCCTGAATGCTTAAATCCATGCTGTTTGAATCTTGAGCTGCAACAGAGCTCAGACATACCAAAACACTAAATAATATTAAAATGCTTATCAATATTTTTCCGCTTTTCGTTTTTTCACCTCCCTTCACAGTCAATTCAAAAAATGAATAAAAAATTATAATGCTAATCATTTATCCATTATAAGTTATATTAAAAAATATATTTAAATATTGTTTAAATTTAAAAGGAAAGTCAATTTATTATGAAGATTATTCAAAAGAACGCAATTAAAAAAAAAGAATTGAAGTGAGGGCTATGCCTCAACTTCCTCAAAGTCGACTTTTTCACCAAGCAGTTTAAGACCGACATACATTACGACAATACCTACTGGAGTACAAATGTAGGAAGGTACGCCTAATCCTGCAGGGATGTAACCAATAAATATTGCAATACAAGCTACAAATACTGCATAGTAGATTTGTGTTTGAACGTGGTCAATGTGGTTACAGCTGGTTCCCATTGACGAAAGAATTGTTGTGTCTGAAATCGGTGAACAGTGGTCCCCAAAGATTGCACCGGTCAATACACCACTGGTACATACAATGGTGAATCCCATATCACCGCTACTTACTGCCCAGGCAAGCGGAATAGCCAAAGGCATCAGAATACTCATTGTACCATATGCGGTTCCTGTCGCGAATGAAATCAGTGCCCCTAAAATGAAGATTAAGGCAGGCACGATAAATTGAGGCAATGTATTTTTCAGCACTCCGACAAGATAATCTGCAGTGCCGACATCACCGATTACGCTACCTAATGACCATGCGAGGAGCAGAATAACTCCAGTAATTACAATGGTTTTCATACCTCCGATCCATTCGGAGATTGCATCTTCGATTGTGAGTATCTTTTCACCGACAGCCATAATGATGGAAACAATTGATGCTAGAAGCGCTGCTTGGAAAAGAGCTACAGACGCATCTGAAGCGGATAATGCTTCAAAAATACCGTTGAATGATAAAGGAGCTGTTTTCATTAAGGTAATGAGAGCTTGATCTTCCCCGCCTAAAATTGCAGTGTAACCGCTCCAATAAAATGCTATAAGGGCTCCAATAATCAGAGTACCAACAGGAATGATTGCATTCCATATGCTTAATTTAATTCCTTCAACAGGTTTAACCTCATCAAATCCAGGTGCTTGAGGGGTAATGATTGGTTCATCATCTTTTCTAGCACGTGCAGCCTGTTCTGCCTTTTTCATTGGTCCAAACTCATATAATGTAAGTGCTGAAATCACAATGAAAAACAAAATAAAGATGTTATAGAACCTGTATTGAATGGTCTGTAAAAATATTCCGAAACCTGTGACATTAGTTACTCCAACAGATTTGAAACCGGCAGCAATTAAACTGATTTCCAAACCAATCCATGTGGAAATGATTGCTATACCAGCTACAGGAGCTGCAGTTGCGTCAACAACAAATGCCAATTTTTCTCTAGATACTTTAAGTTTGTCCATTACCGGCCTCATGATAGGACCGACAATTAATGAGTTTGCATAATCATCGAAAAATACGAATAATCCTAAAATCCAAGTGAACAGTTGAGCTTTTCTAGGAGTATCCGCTTTTTTTGCAAAAGCATCGGCAAGAGCTTTTGCTCCACCCATTTTTGTTATTAATTGGATAATACCTCCTATAAGTAAACACTGAAGGATGATACCCGCATTCCATGGGTCGGCCATACAAGAAATTATTTGAGAACCCATTTCTAAAAATGCATTAATTATTGTGGAAATAATGTTTAAATCATTAGAGCACAGCATGAATTCCCCGACAAAAACACCGACGAATAAAGACAATATTGTTTCCTTGGTAATGAATGCCAAACCAATAGCTACAAGAGGCGGCAATAGTGTTAAAATACCAAAACGAACAGAATTATCTGAACCTGCTGGTGCTTGGGAAATCAGTAATGATAAAACAAATAATCCTATTATTGAAATAGCAACAGTTAATCCCAATTTAGTATTTCTATTTAAATTCATAATCACACCATTTTCCTTTTACATTAATAAAAAATTATTAAAAATTATTAATAATCTACTTTTAACTAACAAGCCATCGGAAATTTAAAGTTTTTAACGATAGGCTTATTATATACATTTAATTTTGTTTTTAATAATATAAAAAGATTAATGATTATTACAATCAATTTAACATTAATTAAAAATATTTTAAAAAGCATAGGCAAACACAAACAAAAAACAAGGCATTATTTATCCGATTTAATATCGTCGATGATTTCTAAAATATATTCATCATTTTCAAATTTTTCTAAATAGGTCAAGCATATGTCAATGTGATTCATGTACAGATGATTATAGAAATAATTTTCAAAATCCGTGTAGTCGACTATATCCATATGATATTTTTCCCAAAAATGCAAGGGGTGAGTGTTCAAAAATTCATGGCCATTTTCAGTTATCGATTCATCAAAGATATATCCCTGACTTTCCAAACAGCGCCTGAGGCTGGCCCAGGAAATGTTGTATGTGCTTGTGATTGTGAAAATCGCATATTCGAATTCGATTTTCTCATCGATCAGCTTGAGGAATTTATACATGATGAATCTGATGTCTTCAACGAAGTCGCTTTTAGAGGTGTTTATAGACTTAATCAGATTTTCCTGCATCTGGTCGATGTCATAATCAAGATTGATGCCGCAAAAATGGCAGAATCTGTCATGGCTGTCAATCGGCATGCTGCAGTAAGGGCAGACTTCATCATGAGATTTGATTGTCGGCTCGAAATTGCTTTCAAACAGGTAAGCCAATCTAATCATCAGGGATTCGTTTAAAATCATTCCGGATTCATATTCCTCTTTAACTTGCTGCTTGATTTCAAGGGCTCTTTCATAGGTTACATGACCGTCATCTATCAGAGACTGTATATATTCCGACAAGCCGTCGCCCTCACCTATTATTTCATCTATTGTATAATTCCTAACGGGCAGATTTTCCTCCAATTCCAAAATTACCTTCATGAATTCGACATCGCTGTTGCAGAAGGACTCAATGATATTGGAAAAATATTCCTCATCCATGTTCTCCCTACTTTCAATGCAGTCATAATGGACGATATCATAATTTAATGGGGAGCTGTATGCGACGGTTCCCTTTTCCAAATCCAGTACATGAAAGCAGGAACACATGTCCAGGTCATAAAAATGGGTCGACAACTCGTCATTGCTGTAAGGGGCGTTTGATAGCACATGGCTTCCGGGAACTATAAATTCAATAGCACTTACTGCAATGCTTTCATTGACCTTTTGAGCAAAGCCGTAGCTGATAAGCGTTTCGACAACCAAGCGTGTCGGCTCCATTATGCTGGGCTTGCAGCAATCCCTCATCGTATTTTCAAGTTCATGCAGAAAAATTCGGTTCCCCCGAAATTCCGGCAGGATATATATGTTGCTCAGGGCCGCAGTCATGAATTCACGTGAAAAATCATAAGTGCAGAAGCCTACAACAAGATTTCCGCAAAGCAATTCCTTGAAGAGATTGCATTCGGAGTACTTCAATATGAATCCCTCCTCCTCAATGGCGTCATGAATGTAGGTGTAGTCCTCCTTAAGAATGGAAATCACATCAAAGGAATCTTCACTCAGGAATGCCTTTTGGGAATTGTCTTTTTTATGGATGATGTCTTTCTGCATGATTTTCCTCGATTGTGCATAAATTTAATTGAAATTATATTAAACTTTTCCATATTTAAAGTATTCGCCTGAAAATTTTGTTCTGACTAAAAAAATTACTTAAATTTAGCAATTGCAAAAAACATTAATTTTGAAAAGCCAAAATTTAAAATGAAAAATTAAAATAATACCTATGAAAAAAATATGTATATGAATGTTTTACTTATAGGTGCAGGCGGAGTCGGATTGGGAATTGCAAGTTCCGTCATTTCACAGGGTGCTAGCGTATCAGTCTATGCAGTCGGAGAGACTGCTAAATCCATCAGGGCAAACGGAATCAAAAGGACAGGACTATTTACACACTACTCATTTGATGACGTCCCCGTATTTGAGGATTATGGAGAAATTCCTAAAAATCACTTTGACTATATCTTCATTGCAAGCAAAACAACCGCAAATGAGGAAATAGCCAGAAATCTGAATGACAACAGGGATATCCTAAAAGATGATACTAAAATAATAATCTTTCAAAACGGATTCGGAAATGACGAACATTATCTGAAATATTTCCCAAAAGAACAGGTATTCGTTGCACGCGTTATTACAGGCTTCACAAGACCTGAAAGGCACATCAGCGAAGTGACAGTATACACCGAACCAATTTTGCTCGGTTCACTTCAAGATGAAGATCCAGAAACCCTGTCTGAAATTGCCGAAATGATAACGGCGTCAGGAATCAACTGTGAAATCACCCATAAAATCGACAAGTACCTGTGGGCCAAAATGCTTTACAACTGTGCGCTGAATCCACTTGGAGCCATCCTGGATGTCAACTATGGAAAGCTGACAGAAAACGAATACTCAATAGAGATCATGAACAGCATCATCGACGAGATATTTGACGTGATTCAGGCATCAGGATATTCTACCCTATGGGAGAATCCGGATGACTACAAGGA
>JAEIGA010008974.1_pt1 | contig 15125 bp, 13 predicted proteins | sample 9270691 | NCBI WGS metagenome assembly JAEIGA01 (sample SAMN17057246, study PRJNA624740) | gut metagenome | biome: biome; isolation source: fecal sample | host: Bos grunniens | place: China: Xizang | collected 2019
AATTGAAATTTTTCTGTAATAAATTTGAAAAAAAACTTGTGCAAAATTGTTAAATATGATATAAAGGAATAGAATTGATAAGAACTTATAATAATTTCTTTTAGAAAGGCGGTAATCTTGTGGAAGAATTAGTTGAAAAAGAGAAGAAAACTATACTTGTAGTAGATGATGAAAAAAGTATAATGGAATTATTAGTATTTAATTTACAAAAGGAAGGGTATAATACATTAGAAGCATATGATGGTGTAACTGCTGTTGAAATGGCTATTAATGAAAAACCAGATCTAATATTATTAGATGTTATGATTCCAAAACTTGATGGAATATCTGTGTGTAAAAAAATAAGATATGCGTTAAATATATCAAATATTCCAATACTAATGATATCTGCCAAAGATACAGAATCTGATAAAATAGTTGGATTAGAAATGGGAGCTGACGATTACATTACAAAACCTTTCCAAATCAGAGAAGTAATGGCAAGAATAAAAGCAAATTTAAGAAAAGCAGAGTTAATTGCTGACAAAGATATTATGGGTTCACAAAAAAATGAAGATAAAGATGACATCATTAAAGTTGGTGATTTAAGTTTAGATTTAAAGAAAATTGAAGCTAAAGTTAAAGGCGAAGTAATCAACTTAACTAAAAAAGAATTCGATGTTTTAAAATATCTTGCAAGTCAACCAGGACAAGTTGTAACAAGAGAAATGTTACTACGTGAAGTATGGGAATACGAAGAATACGTAGGAGCAATTAGAACAATAGATGTTACAATGAACAGAATAAGAGATAAAATTGAAAAAGATAAAGCAAATCCAAAAATCCTTATTACAAAAAGAGGCGTTGGATACTATGTAACAGATAAAAACTAATAGTCAAAAAGGCATATGAAAATCATATGCTTTTTTTGTTGCTCTTTATTAGCGGAATAAAGGATTTGCCGATATATTTTTGTGATTTTTTTCTTTCAAAAATATTGAATAAATTTATACTTAAGTATATAATATTTAAAATAGTGACAGTGTGGGAGAAAAGGATGTTAAAGAGCATACGTTTTAAAATAGTTATCGCGTTTTTAACCTTAGGGATGCTAGGAGTTTTAGCGTTAGGTATAACTAATTTTGTAGAAATAGAAAATTTAAATAATGAAATTATTCATAATTCAAATAATGTAGTTGAAATAATGAATAATTACATAGAAAATATGAAGGTGATTACAACTGCAATTATAGGAACTTTTATAGTTGTTATGATAGTGGTTGGTTCTGTTTTGGCTAAAATTATTATTTCACCTGTATCTAATTTAGTAAAATCTGCTGAACAAGCAACTAAAAAAGATAGAATTAAATATTTAGGTGATGGAACAAAGAAAAAAGTAGATATTAATGATTTAGTTAATGCGTTTGAATCTATGAATAATGAATTGTTGGAAAACTTAAATGAAGCAACAAGACAATCAAAACAAATGGAAACAATTATGCTTCATATGACAGATGGAATTATAGCATTTGATATAGATGGAAAAATTATCCATATTAATCCAGCTGCAAAAACATTTTTAGATTTAAAAAAAGAAGAACTAACATTTGAAGAAATTTTTGATGAATTTAATGTGGATATAAATCTTGAAAAGATTATTTATTTAGAGAATTGGACTTCATCAGAAAGAAAATTAAATGTGGGCGATAGAACAATTAATTTATTCTTTGCTCCATTTAAAAATGAGAATGATAGACCTGGTGGAGTAATAGTTGTTATTCAAGATATAACAGAACATGAAAGACTAGATTCAATGAGAAAAAGATTTGTTGCTGATGTATCACATGAATTAAAAACTCCAATTACATCGATTATGGGATATGCAGATACTTTACTATCTACTGAAGTAGATGAAGAGATAAATCATAAATTTTTAGATAGAATATCGAAAGAAGCAGAAAGAATGTCTGTGCTTGTAACTGATTTATTAACTCTTTCAAGATATGATACTTCTAAAGTTAAGATAAATAAAACTGAATTTGATTTAGGTGAGTTAGTTAAATATACATTTGAAGGTTTAGATATTGAAATGAAAAAGAAAAACCATACAGCTGAATGTTTTGTTACTTCAAATGTACCTTTAGTATATGCAGATAGAGATGGAATACAAAGGGTTGTACTTAATATACTTACAAATGCAATTAAATACACACCTGAAAATGGTAATATAAAAGTTTATGTTGGTTTTATTTATAATGATGCATATATAAAAATTATAGACGATGGAATCGGAATACCAAAAGAAGATTTAGATAAAATTTATGAAAGATTTTATAGAGTTGATAAAGCTCGTACAAGAGAGATGGGTGGAACAGGTCTTGGTCTTTCAATTGCAAAAGAAATATTAGATCAAAACGATAGTATGATTGATATAAAAAGTGAACTAGGAAAAGGAACAGAAGTTGTTATTAGAGTACCTACAAAACAAGGTAAAAATAACAAAGAGCAAAATACAGAGGAATAAAAATAGAAGGGGAGATATTATGAAAATAATTAAAAAAGTATTAATGACTGCAATGTTATTTTCAATTTACGCTAATAATATTTATGCAACAACAACAGGTTCGTATGTTGCGAAAGAAAGTACAAGTGTAAATAAAGTTATTCTTTTATTAGTTGGAGTTGGATTGGTATCATTAGTTTTATTTTTAGGATATAAACTAGATAAAAATGAAGCTTCAGAAGAAAGAAAAGAAAAATTTAATAAAAAAGAAAGAGATTTAGAAGATGTATATGATTCTGTATATACTTCTAAAACTGATATCTCTCGTGAACTTGATAAAATAGAAATTAGTGAAGAAGATTTAGATATTATTGATGATAATGAGATTTTTGAAGATGAAGAAAGTCTTTTATCAGAAGTAGCTATAGCTGAAGAATTAGAAAAAATGGCTATTGAAGAAGCTATAAAAGAAGCTAAATATAATTTAGAAAATGATCTTGAAGTAAAAGAAGATTATGAAGAAGATGAAATTGAAGAAGATGAAATTGAAGAAGACGACGATGAAGAAGAGTACGAAGACGATGATGATGAAGATGAAGTAATTACTTATAATCCAACAGATGTTATTATTGATGATGAGAAACCAAGAGGAATGTACATCGGTGGAAGAGGTGCTTCAAATTCTACAATGGTATTTGAAACTGATAAATTAAGAAAAATAGAAGAAAAATTAAATCGTACAGTTGATTATGATCAAGAAGATGATTTGGATTTATCAGAGCTTGAAGGAACAATAAAAGCTGCAAATATTAAAAAATATACTAGAAAGAAACCAGCCAAAAAAGAAAGTAAAAAATCTAAAGAAAATAAAAAAGATGAAAATGTAAAAAGATTTACTAGAAAAAAAGTAAAACAAATAGTGGAAGAAGTGGTTGAAGAAGTAAAGAAACCAAGAAGAGGTAGACCAACAAAAGCAGAAGCTGAAGAAAAAGCAAGACTTGCTGCTCTTAATGTTCAAAAACCTAGAAGGGGTAGACCACCAAAGAAAGATAAACCAAAGAGAGGTAGACCACCAAAAAAAGCTACTGAAAAAGTTAAAAGAGGTAGACCATCAAAGAAAAAATAATTTAACAAAAATGAAAAGTATATGTTCTTGAAAAAATGATTTAAGTGATATATAATTCAAAAGAAATTTTACTAGAGGAATGAATATAAATGAACGAAAAAGTAAAAGAAATTTTAGAATGGGGATATTGCATAATAATTGCTTTAGTTTTAGCATTATTATTTAGATATTTTGTTGGAACACCAACTATAGTTCAACAAAGATCAATGTTTCCAACATTAAGAGAAGATCAAAGATTAATATTAAATAGAACTTTTAGAATAACAAAAGCAGGAGTAGAAAGAGGAGATATAATTACTTTTGAAGCTCCAAATAAAAAATTTACAGAAATTGATGTTGATCAAACAAATCCTGTAGCAGTGTACGATGAAAAAGATATGAATATTTTTGAAAAATTTCTTTATTACAATTTAGAAATAACAAAAACAAGTTATATAAAAAGAGTAATAGGTGTTGCTGGAGATCATATTAAAATTGAAAATGGAAAAGTATATTTAAATGGTAAAGAGTTAGAAGAAGAATATTTATCAGATGATGTTGTAACAAAATCTGATGTATTTAATGACTTTATAGTTCCAGAAGGACATTTCTTTGCAATGGGAGATAATAGAACAAAAAGTATAGATTGTAGAGAAGTAGGATGTATACCTTTAGAGAAATTAGAAGGAATTGTATGTTTTAGATTTTGGCCATTTACTGTTTTTGGAAAAATAGATTAGGAGTGAAAATTTGGAATTTAAAAATATTATTGGTAATACAGAAGTTAAAGAATATTTAAATAAAAGTATAAAACAAAATAATATTTTACATAGCTATCTATTCTTGGGAACATCAGGGATAGGTAAGCTTTTGATTGCGAAAGAATTTGCAAAAGCAATTCTTTGTTTAAATGAAAAAGAAATTGATTCATGTACATGTAAATCATGTACATGTTTTAATGGAAAAAATCATCCAGATTTTTATGTTATTAATGAAGAAGGCGAAACAATAAAGATTGAAGTTATAAGAAGTATAACTGAAAAAGTATATGAAAAACCAATTGTTTCGAACAAGAAAGTTTATATCATAAATGATTGTGATAAAATGACTGATGAGGCTCAAAACTGTTTGTTAAAAACATTAGAAGAGCCACCAGAATTTGTAGTAATTATTATGATATCTTCAAATGATAATTTAATATTAAATACTATTAAATCAAGATGTATGAGTGTTAAATTTAAGAAGATAGAAAATAATGAATTATTAGACTATTCAAAAAATGTTTTAGGATATACTGAAATTTCAAATAATTTATTAAAATCATTTGATGGAAGTATTGGAAAAGCAGCAAAACTTAAAGAAAATAAAGAACTTTATGATCAGATAGAAAAATTAATTATAAATTTTGCAAAAAAAGATTTGATTGATATCATTTTAGATGCTAAAATATTGTATGATAAAGAAAATATTTTTGATATTTTAGATCACGTTACAGTTTGTTTGTTTGCAAACGTTGAAATTAACAGTAATTATATAGATTGTATAAAACATGTTAATGAATGTGCAAAAAAATTAAGAGCTAATGGAAATTTTGATATGAGTCTAGATATAATGATATTTAGTATTTGGGAGGAATTAAATGAAAATAGTAACAGGTGTTAGATTCAAAAGACCTGGAAAAATATATTATTTTGATCCGGAAAATTTACAATTAGATAAAGGTATGAACGTTATTGTTGATACAGCGATGGGTGAGGAATATGGTGAAGTAGTTATTGCCAGAAAAGAAGTTGAAGATAATGAAGTTACTGAACCTCTTAAAAAAGTAATTAGAATTGCTACTTCTAAAGATGAGAAAATGCGTCAAGAAAATAAAGCAAAAGAACAAGACGCTTTTAAAACATGTTTAGAAAAAATAAGTAAACATGAGCTTCCAATGAAGCTTATTGATGCTGAGTATAAATATGATGGTACAAAATTAATTTTCTATTTTACTGCTGATGGAAGAATTGACTTTAGAGAATTAGTAAAAGATTTAGCAGCTGTGTTTAGAACAAGAATAGAGTTAAGACAAATCGGTGTAAGAGATGAAGTTAAAAGATGTGGCGGAAATGGAGTTTGTGGTAGAGAACTTTGTTGCTGTACATTTTTAGGAAATTTTGAAACAGTTTCTATTAAAATGGCAAAAGAGCAAAATATCTCTTTAAATCCATCTAAAATTTCTGGAAACTGCGGAAGATTAATGTGCTGTCTAAAATATGAACAAGAAGTTTATGAAGAAAAATTAAAAATTTTACCTAAAATAGGTGCTATTGTTAAAACTCAAGAAGGAACTGGAGAAGTTTGTGCAGTTGAAACTTTAAAAGAAGTTGTTAGAGTTAAATATCAAGATGGCGAGGATGTATATTTTAAGAAACATGAAGCAAAAGATGTTGTTGTTATCAAGGATGTAGAACATGATGACGACAGACTTGTTGCGGAAAATGATGCTGACTTAGAAGAATTAAGAAAGCTAGAAAAACTAGAAAGAGCAGACAAAAATAATACATCACAAGATGATATTTAATGTCTAATTAAAATTTTAAAATTGAATATGAAAACAAAAGAATAAATCATGATAACTTGAGGGGAAACAATTGATGAAAACACTTATAACAAATGCTTACGTATTAGACATGGTAGGAGATACAGCTAATATCGAGAAAAAAGAAATACTTATTAACGATAACATTATCGAGATAATAGATAAAGAGATAGATAAAGACATCGAAGTAGATGAAAAGATAAATGCTAAGAATATGCTTGTTATGCCAGGACTTGTAAATACACATACACATCTTGCAATGAGTATATTTAGAGGATATAAAACAGATAAAAAATTGATGGATTGGCTAGAGGATGCGATATTTCCAGTTGAAGAAAAACTTCAACCAGATGACATATATTGGAATTCTTATCTTTCTTGCTTAGAAATGATTAAATCAGGAACAACAACTTGTAATGACATGTATTTTGGAATGAATAAGACAGTTGAAGCTATAAATGATACAGGTTTAAGAGCAGTAGTTGCTTGGTGTATTAAAGATGATGCAATCAAAGATAAGATAGAAAAGACAAGAGAATATGCTAGAAAATATAATCAAGATGATAATAGCAAAATAAAAATATTTGTTTCTGCAGATGCACCACATACATGCAATCCAGATACAATTCAATTATGTGTTGATCTTGCAAAAGAATTAAAAACTGGCTTACATATACACTTATCTGAAACTATAGATGAGGAGACTAAGATACAATCTAGATATGCTAAAAGAAGTACAGAATATTTAAATGACTTAAACGCATTTGATGTTCCTGTTGTTTTAGCTCATGGAATATATGTATCTGATAGCGATATAGAAATTCTAAAGACAATTAAAGGTGGTATATCACACAATCCAATTAGTAATTGTAAATTATCTTCAGGAATATGTGATGTTGCAAAATTAAGAGCTAATGGAATTACTATTGGTCTTGGTACAGATGGAATTGGTAGCACAACAACAATGGATATGTTTGAAGAAATGAAAACTGCTGCATATTTACAAAAAGTTAATGCAACAGAATCAAATGTATTTTCAGCATATGATATTTTAAAAATGGCTACAATTGATGGTGCAAAAGTACTTGGATTGGATGATCAAATAGGAACATTAGAACCAGGTAAAAAAGCGGATCTTATTTTTATAAAAACAGATAAACCACATATGTGTCCAGCAAATGATGTTTGTCATAATTTAGTTTATTCATCAAATGGTGCTGATGTAGAATCAGTAATGATAGATGGAAAATTAATTATGCAAAATAGAAAAATGATTAATATTGACGAAAAACAAGTAATGCGTCAAGTTAAGAAAATTGCTAAAAGGCTATTATAGTTCTATAAAAGTAGAAATAAAATAGATATATATTACGAAAGGAGGAGTTTTAAAATGGCATACAGAATCAATGAAAAATGTATCGGATGTGGAGCTTGTGCTGGTGCTTGTCCAGTTGCTTGCATTAATCCAAATGGTGATAAATATGTTATTGACGAAGCTACATGTATCTCTTGTGGAACATGTACAGGAGTTTGTCCAGTTGAAGCACCTAATCCAGTAGAAGGGTAATAAACAAAAGACATTAAGTGAATAAAAGCTTAGGATTAAATGAAATATTATTAGGTTTTCCTAATAATATTTTTTTTATTTTTTTCTTAGGGAAAATATAGTTTATTTAACTAATATATGATAAAATTGTAAAAAATAGTGTAGAGGTAAAATATGAAAGAAGAATTTTTAGAATTATTAAAAAGTACAGAACGTGAAGGTATAGATAAATTAATAGAGTTTATAGAAAAAACAGATTTTTTTAAAGCTCCAGCGAGTACAAAATATCATGGAAATTATGAAGGTGGATTATTAGAACATAGTATGAAAGTATATGAACTTTTAGTTCAAAAAGTTCAAAATGCACCAATAGAAATTAATACACCTGAAGAAAGTTTAATTTTAATTGCATTATTACATGATATTTGTAAAGTTAATTTTTATAAAGTTGACTATAGAAATGCAAAAAATGAATTTGGAGAATGGGAAAAAGTACCTTATTATACAATAGAAGATACAATTCCATATGGACATGGTGAAAAAAGTGTAATGATGCTTACTGAATATATTAAATTAACTAGTGAAGAAAAATATGCTATAAGATGGCATATGGGATTTACAGAACCAAAAGAATCTTATGGTACATTAGGACAAGCATTTAAGAAATATCCAGTAGCTTTATTAGTACATGAAGCTGATTTAGAAGCTACATATTTTTTCAATATATAATTGATATAGAAAATTCGTAATGATATAATTTTAGTATAATTTTTTTGAATAATAGGTGAGAATATGGTAACTATTTATGATGTTTTAGAAGTTGAAGAAAATGCTTCTAAAGAAGAAATTGAAAAAGCATATACAAAATTAGTATATGAGTATAGAATTGATCCAAATTTAAGTGAGGAAGATAATAAAGAAAATGAGCTTTTATTAAATAAATTAAAGATAGCTTATGGAATATTATCAAATGATGAGAAAAGAAAAAAATATGATCAAGATTTAGCGCAAAAAAGAGCTGAAGAATTAATTAAAAATGTTGCTGTATCATCTACTGAAGAAAAGATAGAAGCTAAGGAAGAATTTAAACAAGAAGTTAAAAAAGAAGTTAAGCAAGAAGTTAAGCAAGAAGTTGTAAAACCACAAGTTTATACTTCAGTACCTAAAGATGAAATTGTTGAAACAAATGAAACTCATAAATTATATGAGGAAGAGGAAGATGTTGTTTTAACAAAAGAAGAACAAAATAAATTAAGAAAAGCTGCGCAAAAAGAATTTAAAACTAATTTAAAAAGAGCACAAAAAGCAGAGGAAGAATATAATCAAGCATACAATGAAGCTTATAATAATTATTTAAGAAAACTTGGATATCAAGTAAAAGAACCATGGACATGGAAGAGAGTAAAAAATACTATTATAGGTATTCTTTCAATTGTTATTGCTTGTATGATTATATGGTTTATACCAGCAACAAGACAATTACTAATTAATTTCTATAATGAAAATTATATAGTTAAAGCGTTAGTTGATGTTGTTATAGCATTAGTTAAAGCTATTTTGAGTATATTCCAATAAAGGAGGAAGAATGGTAAAAAAGACTCCAAAAAATAAATTTGATGATCCAGCATTTAGACTTCAAATAGTAAAATGGGGAGCTACTGTATTATTCTTATGCGTTGTTATACATTTGATTATAATTCAATTTGTACAAGGTGAAGAACTAAGTAAAAAAGCTTATAGCCGACAAATGTCAAATCAAATTATAAGTCCTAATAGAGGAACAATATATGATGCAAAAGGAGAGATATTAGCTCAATCAATTGCAGTAGATACTATATCAATAAATCCAGGTATGTTATCTTATTCAAACAATAAAAAAGTTCCTGATGATGTTATTGCTAAAGGTATGTCTGAAATATTTGATATAACTTATGAAGATATGATGGAACAATTGGATGAAGATAAATCTGTTATCGTAGTAGAAAAGAAAGTAGATAAAGAAAAAGTAGATAAACTAAAAAAATGGATGAGTGAGAATAAAATTACAGCTGGTATAAACATTGATGAAGATTCAAAAAGATTTTATCCATATAATGGTTTGGCATCTAATTTAATTGGATTTTGTGGAACAGATAATACTGGCAGAGCGGGATTAGAAGAAAGATGGGATAAAGTGTTAACTGGTGTTGCAGGAAAAGTTGTTACTACAGTAGATGCTTCAAGAAATCCTATTTCAGATGAAGATGAACAATATATAGCTTCAGAAAATGGAAGTAATATATATCTTACAATAGATGTTTCTATACAAGCTACAGCTGAAAAATATTTAGAGCAAGCAATGCAAGAAAATACATCAGCAAAGTCAGGAACAGTAATTATAATGAATCCAAAAAATGGTCATATTTATGCTATGGCTAGTAATCCAAGTTATAATTTAAATGCACCATCTAGTTTTGAAGCAACTGGTTATACAGAGGAAGAATGGAAAAGTTTAGAAGCAGAAGATAGATCTGCATCACTTTTAAATTTATGGAAAAACAAAGCTGTTTCAGGAACATATGAACCTGGTTCAACATTTAAATTAATAACAGCTGCTGTAGGTTTAGAGGAAGGGTTAGTTACAACTGATAAGGGAGGAGATTTTTATTGCTCTGGTTCTTATGTTGTTGACCCAGATGAGAAACCAATTAATTGTTGGAGAGCATTACCTCATGAATCACAATCTTTAAGAGTTGCACTTCAAAATTCATGTAACCCTGCATTTATGCAATTGGGTCAAAGAATAGGTGCTAGCACATTATATAAATATTTTAGTGCTTTTGGTCTTTTTGATTCTATTGGTAGTGATATATCAAAAGCATATAATGGAACATTTTATGAATTAAATGATATGGGACCAGTTGAACTTGCTACAACATCATTTGGTCAAAGATTTGAAATTTCACCATTACAACTTATTTCAGCAATATCTGCAATTTGTAATGACGGAGTTTATGTAGAACCAACAATAGTAAGTAAAGTAGAAAATACAGATACTGGAAGTATCGATGTAATAGATACTAAAAAAGTAAGACAAGTTATTTCAAAAGAAACTGCGGATAAAGTTAAAGGTATGATGAGATCAGTTGTAACTGATGGTACTGGTAGACAAGCTGCAGTAGAAGGATATTCAATTGGTGGAAAAAGTGGTACATCAGAACCTATAGCTGCTAATATAGAGGAAGGATATGTTGCTTCATTTATAGCTGCATCACCAATAGAAAATACACAAGTTGTTGTATTATTTATGTTAGAAGGATTGAGTAAAGATGCAGAACATCAAGGTGGTACTGTTGCAGGACCATATGTATCTAAAATATTAACAGAAGTTCTTCCATATTTAGGTGTTACTTCTACAGCTAAGATAGAAGAAGAACCGGAAGTAGAAGACAAATTAATTTCTATACCAAATGTTAAAGATAAATCTATAAATTCTGCTACAGCGTTATTACAAAATTTAGGATTTAAAGTAAGTGTAAAAGATGTAGAGAATAAAGATACAGTATTAGTATACGATCAAGTACCAAAATATGGTACATTATTAGATGAAGGTTCAACAATTTGCTTATATACATCAGCAGATGAAGAGAGAAATAAAGTTGTTGTACCAAATATTAAAGGAATGACACAAGAACAAGCAAGAAATGCTTTAAGAGCTCAAAACTTAAATATTCAAGTTGATGGAGATGTTGGTGTTGTTATATCACAAGATCCAATATTTGAAACAGAAGTTGAAGAAGGTACAATAGTAAATGTTGTTATTAAAAAAGAATTAGTTGATGCTCATTAAAAATTAGAATAAATAAAATATGAGAACATATAATTACCTAAAGAAAGAGGTGGTTATATGTTCTTTTTTTCTAAAATGCAAGCGACAGGTAATGATTTTATAGTGTTAAATAATTTGGATAATAGAATTAATTATAGTTATAAATTGCTAAGTAAATTTTTATGTATGAATCATTTTTCAATAGGAGCAGATGGAGTAATTATTATAGAAAATAGTAAGATTGCTGATTGTAAAATGCGAATATTTAATAAAGATGGTTCTGAAGCAGAAATGTGTGGGAATGGTATAAGATGCTTAGCTAAATATGTATATGAAAAGGGAATAATTATTAAAAATATAATTAAAGTTGAAACTATAGCAGGAATTAAAGAAGTGTTTTTAAAAATAGATAATAAAAAAGTTTCGACTTTAAAGGTGAATATGGGAAAAATAATATGGGATTTTGATAAAATTCCTGTTTTTAGAACAATTAAGACTGATGCAAATGTAGTGGTTATAGAAGGCTTGAAGATATATCCATTATTAATTGGAAACCCTCATGCTGTATGTTTTGTAGATAATCTAAAAGAATTTGATGTAGAAAAATACGGTAGAATAATTGAAAATCATAAATATTTTCCTCAAAAAACAAATGTTGAATTTGTAAAAATAGAAAATAAATCTAAATTATTAATTAGAATATGGGAAAGAGGAGTAGGTGAAACAAATTCTTGTGGTACTGGTGTGTGTGCTGCAGCTGCAGTTTCTAATAAATATAAATCCACAAAAAATGAATTAATTGTGGAAACTCAAGGTGGAAATTTGTCAGTTTGTATAGGTGATTGTATAGAATTAAGTGGAGGTGCGGAATTTGTATTTGAAGGTGAAATAAATATATGAAGATAAATAATATAATAAAAAACTTGAAATCTAAATAAATTGCTTTTATAATATAAAGTGCTATTTGAAATATAGCAAAAGCATCAAAATTGAAATGAGGTGTGGTATGAAAAACAAAGCATACAAGAATTCACAACTCAAACACAAGGTGTTTGAAGCGAAACGGACTGGTAAGAAACAGGTAATCTGGAATATTTCTGACAGTCAAGCTGAATTCCTGCAAGAGCTGGGTTTCAGAACTGAACCTTTTTTATACTGGATTGAAACACGCAAGTGGTACGATGTTCAGGATAAGCAGGGGATACTCAAAGAAATTCACTTTAAGTGCAAGCAGGGAAACAGGAAAATCGTTAAGAAGCTGAATCGGAAAGATATCAAGCTGTTGGATGAATTCTCTGTGCACTATGGTGTGCTGAAGTACCGTATTGTTCTTAATTAGGAAACGATGAATGATGCAAAAAAACGGTTGCCCTTTTGGGCGACCGTTTTGCTTTTTATTAAATATTAATAGGTTTTCTTTCACCATTTTTAATCATATCATCTATTAATTCTGTTATAACTTTTCTTTCGTCATATGGATATTTAATACCATTTCTTTCTAGATATAAATCATGTCCAAGACCAGGAATTACAATGATATCGCCTGGTTTAGCAATTGAAATAGCATATCTAATTCCTTCTGTTCGATCTACGATGATTTTATATGGTTTTTTAGTAGGAATAATTCCGACTTCAATTTCTTTTAATATTTTTAATGGATCTTCAGTTCTAACTTGATCAGACATTAAAACTGTGAAGTCTGCAAGACGACCTGAAATTTCACCCATTATAGGACGTTTTGTTGCGTCTCTATCACCACCAACACCCCAAGCACAAATAACTTTGCCTTTTGCATAAGTATTTACAGCTGTAAGGATACTTTCAAGACTAGATGGGGTATGGGCATAATCAATCATGATTGTTAGTCCAAGTTTGTTTGGAACTAATTCACTTCTACCAAGAACACGTAAATCTTTTAAAGCGATTCTAATATTATCAGCTGTTGTATCAAAGAATGAACATGCAGCTATTGCACCAGCAGCATTATAAACACTAAATCTACCAGGGATACAAGCTGTAATGTGTTCTTCTTTTTGATTATAGTCAATATCAAAATCGATAGATGAATCAGTAATTTGTACTGTATCAGGGTTAACTTTAAAATCTGAAGGATTATCAATAGAAAATGTTTTGATGTCTTTTTCAGGTAATAAAGATTTAACTTTTTCTACAGTTGGATCATCAACATTAATAACACCGTGTTTTGCAAGTTTTAAAAGTTCTAATTTGCAATTAAAATAGTCTTCCATATTTGGATGTTCTTTTGGACTAATATGATCTTCAGTTAAGTTTGTAAATAAACCAACTTCAAATGAACAACCAGCAACTCTATCAAGTTTCATTGCTTGAGAAGATACTTCGATTATTGCGATTTCAACATTTTGTTTTACCATTTCAGATAAATATTTTTGTATTTCGATACTTTCAGGTGTTGTTCTGTCAGTATCTTCATATTTTTCACCATTAATATATACAGCAATACTACCGATTAAACCAACATTATAGTTTTGAGCTTCTAAAATTGATTTTACCATGAAAGTAGTAGTTGTTTTTCCTTTTGTTCCTGTAATACCAATAAGTTTTAGTTTTTTAGAAGGGTGGTCATAAAATTCACAAGCTGTTTGAGCAAGGGCTAAACGAGTATTTTTTACAGAAATAATTGCTTTTACTTCTTCGCCTAAGTTTAATGAATTAACATCAACATCAGGTTCAACAATTACTGCTATAGCACCATTTTTAATTGCATCTGGAATAAAATCAACACCATTTTTTGTAAAGCCGTTGATGGCTACAAAAAGACCGCCTTCTTTAATTTTTCTTGAGTCTGAATGTATATTAGTTATATCTAAATTTAGATCACCAACTTTGTTTATTGTTTCGACATCAGAAAGTAATTTATTAAGTAACATAGTCATCCCTCCATTTCTCAAGATTACTATCGTTTTGATTATAATCTAAAGAGGGAAGTTTGTAAAGCAAAAAGGAAATGCCCACCTATAACCAACTCGAAAGAAGGTTGTACAAGGTGGGCACCATGGCGTTTGCATTTGCATTATCCAAATGGGAGCCAGTTACAGCAATATGATAGTAAGAACAACACATACTGCGGTTGCCACTGTCACCCAAAAGAATACGGTCCTGTTTCTCAAAAATTTAGCCACAAGGCGAATGAGAGGTGCTAACAGGTAGATAAGAATAATCAAAAGACATGGCACTAACAAAAAATACAACCATGTATTGATAAACCATTTGACTAATGACATGTGTAGCCAGCTCCTTCCTATGAAATTATATAATCAGAATGTACTGATTATACTAATTATAGCATAAATTTTGCGTAAAAGAAAGAAAATGGTCAAAAAGACTATAAAAATGACAAAAAAATCGTCAAAAACATTGAAAAAAGTGAGGTTTTTTTGATTAAAATATGGACTTTTTGGAAAAAGTCATATATAATGTAAAAAAATAATTACTTGCTATAGGAGGCAATTTTTTATGTATGAAAGAAGTGCAATTGTATTAGAACGTTATTTTGAAAACTTATTAGAGTACAGAAGAGAAGGTAATTTAAGAGACAATTTTTATTTTTATTGTGAATTA
>JAEIGA010008975.1_pt1 | contig 15125 bp, 10 predicted proteins | sample 9270691 | NCBI WGS metagenome assembly JAEIGA01 (sample SAMN17057246, study PRJNA624740) | gut metagenome | biome: biome; isolation source: fecal sample | host: Bos grunniens | place: China: Xizang | collected 2019
ACACGATCAATCACAGCGGCAACATCTCCTTTCTCACGTTATAAGCAAAACATGGACTGCGTTCAAGTGCGGTTAAATTAACTAAATCGACTTTCCTGCCGACTCTATCAGCCAACTCCTGTTCAAAATCAAAAAGCTCAAACAATCCAATACCTTCACCAAACTTTACCAAAAAATCAACATCACTTTCCGGCGTTTCCTCTTTACGTGCACACGAACCGAACACCCAAAGCTTTTCGGCTTTGTGCGCCCTTGCGATAGCGTAAATTTCTTCACGCTTCGCACGTATCTCATCAAGCATGCACATACAAGTATTTTATCTCTAAAGCGACTTTATTATACTCTTTTTTACCTACTATCGCAATGTACCACAGCGAATAAAAGGTGAAAGGTGTGTTACATATCTAACAGTTTTAAAAGAGCTTCTTCGTCAATGACGATAGTACCGAGTTTTTTCGCCTTCTCGGTCTTGGTCGCACCGACATTAGCCCCAGCGATAAGATATTTCGTTTTGGACGTGACCGAACTTTGAATAATCCCGCCCTTCTTTTCGATCATCGCGGCATATTCACTGCGCGGCAAGGATAATGTTCCCGTTAAGACGCACCCGGCCCCTGCCAATGGTCCTGACCCGGAAGAAATCTCTTTCTTCTCGGACTTAGGATCTATACCTAATTCCTGCATTTTAGCTAAAAACTTCAAGCCATACGCGCTTTCAAAAAATTTCAGTGTGGCCTTCGCGGATTCGACCTTAATCGGAAGGATTATCCGCTCGCTACCTTTTTTGCTGTCATTGTCAATGACAGCCTTTAACACGGATGAATCCTTTAGACCAGAGAAATTTTCATGCTCGGATGCTATAGCCTTAGCAACGGTCACTCCGACATTCGGAATGCCTGCAGCATACAACCAGCGATGCAACGGAAGATTTTTCGCCTCGTTCAACGCATCGATGACGGTCTTAGCGTTTTTTCCGAATTTATGTCCTGAAACATCCAACTCCGAAAGTTCATCCAACCCCACCGAGAATAAATCCATCGGTGACGATATCATCTTTTTTTCAACCAAGACATCAACCACCGTTCCGCCAAGCGCCCTAATGTCCAGCGCATTTCTGGTAGCGAAGTGTTCAACTCTGCGCGAAAGCTGCGCAGGGCACTCGGGATTTACGCATCTCAGCGCGACTTCGCCATTAGCTCGCTCGACCATCCCGCCGCAAACCGGGCAAGATGCCGGCATCGAGAATGGTTTTTCATATCCGGTTCTTTTCTCTTTTATCACCGATTCAACTGCGGGAATCACGTCGCCTGCCTTTACTAACCACACGTGATCGCCAACACGAACATCAAGGCGTGCAATCTGGTCAGCATTATGAAGTGTCGCGCGTGAAATGACGCTACCGGAAAGTTCCACGCTTCTTAATTCTGCTACCGGTGTCAAAATGCCCGTTCGGCCAACCTGAACCGTAATACCCTCAATTACTGTTTCGGCTCGCTCCGGCGCGTATTTATATGCCCTTGCCCAGCGCGGTCCATGCGCTGTCGCGCCCATAATGGCATAGAACTTGCGCTCATCCAATTTTACGACCGCGCCGTCAATTTCAAACTTAAATGTATGGCGAAGATTTTCAAGTTCGTCAATCGCCATACACACTTCTTTTATCGTGCGGCAATTTTTCGACCAAGGCGCCACCGGAAATCCCCACGACTTGAATGCTTTTATCATCTCTGCATGAGACTTGAAATCATCGCATCCGCATCCCCCGGCGTTATAAATCACTATATCCAAGGGACGCGAGGCCGCCTCCTTGGGATCGAGTTGCTTCAAACTCCCAGCAGCGGCATTTCGCGGATTTGAGAACATCTCGTGCCCCGCCTCCTCCTCGCGCGCATTTAGTTTTATAAAACCGTCGCGCGTCATATAAACTTCGCCGCGAACCTCTAATTTTTCCGGAGCCGTTGCAGGAAGCGTAAGAGGAACTGCTTTAATCGTGCGCACGTTCTTCGTAACATCGTCGCCCACCGAGCCATTGCCTCTAGTAGCCGCACGCACAAGCTTTCGGTTCTCGTAATATAAGGACATCGAAACGCCATCAATCTTCGGCTCGACATTATAATTAAAAATCTCTCCCGATAAATCCTTCCTCACCATCGAATCGAAAACTTCCAGTTCACCAAACGAATGTGTTTTGTCCAATGATTGCATCGGCGGATTATGAGAAACTTGAGTGAAACCTTCAATCGGCTCTCCAGATACACGTTGCGTAGGAGATGTTTCGTCGAAAAATTCAGGATGCTCCCGTTCAAGCTTCAAAAGCTCTTCATACAATAAATCATAGTCTCTATCACCGATCTCCGTACGGGCCTCTACATAATAAAGCCGATCGTGACGATCGATTTCTCTGCGCAAAAACTTTATTCTCTCTTCGACACTATCCATAAGATTTTACTCCATGATTCAAGTCGTCTCATATCTAATTGTACCAGAAAAGACTTTTTCCACAGGCCCAGTCAAGGTAAGATTAGAAAATTCTCCGTTTTTATAATCTCCGTCGATCACAAGCTCATAACCACCACTAGTTTTCACAACCACCGGAAACGCCATTTGGTAATTTTTAACCCCAATCACTGCACTCGCGACCGAGCCTGTCCCACATGCTCCGCTTTCAGCTTCAACTCCGCGTTCATACGTGCGAACATAAGCGAGATGCGGCTTTTCATACGAGACAAAATCAACATTCGTACCGCCGGGCGCGAATTCCCTCGAATACCTTATTTCGCGACCGCGATTATTGACATCAATATTCCCGATATTCTCAACGACCTCGATTTTATGCGGGACTCCGGCGACCACGAAATCTCCATGCATATCCTTTACTGGAGGCATCGCGATTTTTACCGTCGTTTCGCTGACTATTTTCGCGCACACCTCCCCGGCAACTGTGTCAAAGCGCATTGCTGGCTCTGCAACAACACCAGTCTCCCACGAAAATGCGGCCACGCACCGCGCGCCGTTACCGCACATTTCAGCCTCGGTGCCGTCGGGATTGAAAAACCTCATTCTAAAATCCGATGTCTCTGATCGCTGAACGAGAATAAGCCCCTCTGACCCCACTCCAACTCTCCGAGAACAAAGCTTGCTGATAAAATCCTTATCCTTTGCAGGAAAGACTCCCTCGCGGTCATCGACGAGAATAAAGTCATTCCCGGCACCATGCATCTTGGAAAAAGCAAACTCCATTCTTGTCACATCCCAAATATGATATTCGCCCAATCAGAAATACCAATAGAGACTTTCATCTCTTCGCCTCCGACCATATCAACGAGATCCGAAAGAATAAGAAATGCCTCGTCCAAAACACAATCGTCGTCTTTTGTCTTTTTACGGCGCGAATATGTCTGCTCTTCGTCATCTAACTTGTGGAGAATGCGGTCGTGTTTCATTAACTCCTTGCGAGGACCATAGGCTAGCGGAACATGCTTACGGTCGGCAATCTCCTTCATTCCAAGCACTTGTTTCAAATGCTTTTGGAATCGCTCGTCTGTCGATGTGCGCTTCAAACTCTTTTCGGAGAGTTCGCGTACATATTTTCCCATGTTCCAGCACTGTTCTGGGACTGGAGTATTTATTCGCGAAAATGCCAAAGCATTAGGGAGTTTATCCTCTCCAATATCTAAAGAATCCAAAAGCGACGGAAGATGAATATCGCATTCTACTCCCTTGACCTGAGTGGAACGGCCATCGACGCGATAAAACCGAGCAGTAGTAACTTTCATAGAACCGTACTTTTCTGGTCCAACGCCCATTACCGTCTGAACTGTACCCTTGCCATGCGTCAGCGCATCTCCAACAACCAAAGCGCGCCCCACGTCTTTCAAGTGCCCCGCCACAATCTCCGATGCAGAAGCTGATGCCCTGTCAGTGAGTACAATCATCGGCTTCTTGAATGCCACCGGATTGTTGCCAGGAATCGGCAAGGCCCCTATTTGCCGAGTGTCTCGAATATAGACTACGGGGCCTGATGGCACAAAAAGCGCACTAAGCATCACCGCTTCACGGAGGCTCCCGCCGCCATTGCCACGGAAATCTAATGCAAGCGCTTCAACTCCGAGATTGTTAAACTTCGCGATATAGTCTGCGACGTCCATCGCACAACTGCGATAACCTTTTTCACCAGGATTTTTATCCATTGAGCCATAGAAGCTTGGAATATTAACATAACCTAATTTATATTCGCGACCATTACGCGTAACTACTTCAACTCTGCCGGTAAACGCCTGATCCTCGAGTTTAATTTCATCGCGCACTAACTCAATGAGTTTTGAGGAAACACCAGCTGCATCAGAACGCGAAACGATTTTCAATGTAACACGAGTCCCTTTTTCGCCGCGAATCTTTCGAATCGTTTTACGCATCGGCTGCCACATTATATCTTCCATCTCGCCATCACCCTGACGAACTCCGATGATTTTGTCACCCGTCTTAATTCTGCCGTCGCGATCTACCGGACCGCCTGGCATAATCTCAACTATTTTCAATGCGCCATCATCTTGATGGAGAACTGCCCCCACGCCACAAAGCGAAAGATTCATCTCCATATCAAAGTCTTCCTTTGTCAGGGGAGAAAGATAATCAGAATGTGGGTCATACGCCCTGCATACAGCGCTTAAATAATACTGTAGCACAGTCTCCGGGTCATTTTCTGAAAACACCATCAAGTACTGGCGATATTTCTTAATAAGCTTTTCAGCCGGAGAAGACTCTGATATCTCATCCTCAGCCTCCTTTTCAGAATCTGACACTTTATCTTCTGAATCTGACGCTTTATCCTCTTTATCAAGCTCTTCTGAAATTGAAATCCCTAAGAGCTCATTATTGAGTCGAGCTTGCCAACGCGCTTCAGCCTCAGCCTTATTGCCTGGCCACTCGGCATGCTCGCGATCAAGTTCAAAATCGCCGGTGACGTTTTTGTAAGCGTTCGAAACACTCGCCAAATAATTCGTCGCAAAATCAATACGCTCTCTTAAGCGCATCAAGTATCGGTTATATACGTCATAGCCGAATTTTACATTGCCGTCAGACAATAAATCGTCGAGTCTTTTTTCTTTAGACTTAAATCCATCCAAATCGCTTTGGAGAAATACAGAATGGTCGACATCGAGAAATGTCACCAAATTAGACCACGCGCGCGCGGAAATTTCGTCATCAAACGAGTGCTGCAACACATGGTAACGAGGAAGCATCTTCGATAAACGCTTGCCAATGCGTCCATAATAATTTACAGGCTCAGTATCTTCAGCCAAGCTCGCGGACACCGAAAATGCCGCGAGCGTCAGCACGATAACTCCTTTAAGTATCCGCATCATGACTTATGCTCCATTAAACTGACTAATCTATTAAGTTCTTCCGACTCCATTACTTCGCGCCTTGAGTCGAAAACATCTAACAATTCCGAAGCATTAATGATGAGTACGCCGCTTTTCTCCGCGCGGCGCGGTTCGAACGTATCCGAGGCGAACGCCAAAATCGGCGTCACATCACCATTCCAACCGAGACTCTTAAGTTCTGACTTTACAGTTTTCGCCTCTTTCAACACCTGAGACAACGGCGAGCGCTCTGGCATATCCCCATTAAGCAGGATAAACTCATCATCCAACGTCACCGTGCCCGCCCAGTATTTAGTCTCGATTGCAAAGACACCCTCTGGGCCAACAACCACGTGATCGACGTGAGAAGAAAGAGCCAAAAAATCGTTAAATACATGATATGTCCCAGGCAATGAAGAAAGTATTGCAGAAACTCGCTCTTCGCCGCGAGCGCCTTTATAAAAACGCTTTAGCATCTTAAGACCGCGCGCATTGCTCCAAATTACAAAGATCGAAACCGCCACCGAAAGAAGTGCACCGATTATGAAATCCACGAATACCGCAATCGCGATCGAAAACCCCAACACTCCCACGCCAAGGAACATCGGCCACAACCCAGCGACGGTCCCCTTTACGCGCGCCCACTCTCCGGGCATTCCATGAACTTTAGCCATTTTTACGCAACCTTTCTATGACACTCTCGACATCCATCGAATACTTTTTCTCAAGCTCCTCTACAGTGCCATGTTCAATAAATTCATCTGGATAGCCGATTTTCACATCGGCCGAAACAGCATCCCCCAATCCCCCTATCACCGAGGCGTTTTCAAGCGAGACGATTTTGCATCCCCTATCTCGCTGAGACGCCAAAAGCTCCGAGTCTATGGGCTTTATGCTGCGGGCGTAAACAACGCCTCCGCCCAATTCCCGGGCGACGGCATTCGCCTTTTCAATCTGGTCACCGGCGGCCCAAATCTGAAGGAGAGCGTCTTTATTCTCGTATACTTCCTGATATACAGGTCCCATACCGCGCGGATAGCGAATCACCACCGGACCGTCCGAGGCAATCGCCTCTGAAAGCATCTTCGATAAATCCTCGTAGTCCTTGGGCTGAAGAATCGTGAGATTAGGTATCGCCCTCAATAGCGCAATATCGAAAAGTCCCTGATGAGTCACTCCGTCTTTGCCTACGACACCAGCACGATCGACACAAATCACCACGGGTAAATTCATTATTGCGATATCATGAATCACCTGATCGACTGAGCGTTGAAGAAACGTTGAATAAATCGCCACTACTGGCTTTAAGCCTGCGGCCGCCAATCCAGCTGCGAATCCCATTAAATGTTCTTCGGCAATTCCAACATCAAAAAAGCGCGAAGGAAATGCCTTGCTAAAATTCTTCAGCCCAGTGCCATCCGTCATCGCGGCAGTAAGCGCGACAACGCGATCATCGGCTTCAGCAAATTTCATCAATGCCTTGCCGAATGCTGCAGAATAATCAACCGCCTCGCTTGCTCCACCGCCGGGTTTTTCAGGATACAAGCTATTCTCACTTTTCGCGATGTCAAACGCGCCAACTCCATGCCACTGGGTGGGATGGGCTTCAGCAGGTCTAAACCCGAATCCCTTTTTCGTCACCACGTGAATCAATACAGGAACTGACGACTCCTTAGCCACTGCCAACGCCGATGACAACGCTGCAGGATTATGACCATCAACTGGCCCTTTATACGCAAAACCAAATTGCTCAAAAAAAAGGTCTCCGAGAAAAAACCGCTTAAGCGAAGTTTTTATCCCATGGACCAATCCGTACATAAAACCGAGACGTAGAGCCTTGCCAGCTTTTTTCGCCGCGGCCTTGACGCGATTATATCTCACCGAAGAAATCATTCGCCCAAGCACCCTTGAAAACGCGCCAGTCGGGCGAGAAATCGCCATCTCGTTATCGTTTAAAATCACAATTAACCGCTTCGTCGCGCCCGCAACATTATTCAGAGCCTCAAAACTCATTCCATTGACGATCGAAGCGTCTCCAACCACCGCCACCACGTGATGCTTTTCGCCCAATCTATCACGAGCTGCGGCAAGTCCCGCTGCAACTGACAAGGCAGAGCCCGCATGTCCACTGATGGCGGCATCGCTCGGAGATTCTTTAGGATTTGGAAAGCCTGACATCCCGCCGAACATTCTTAGGCTCCCGAAATCATCGGCGCGGCCAGTGAGGATCTTCCAAGCGTATGCCTGATGCCCAACATCCCAAACTACGCGATCGACTTTCGAATCAAAGCTTTCGTTCAATGCAATCGCGAGCTCCACTGTGCCCAAAGACGATGCGAGGTGTCCGCCGTTACGGGAGACGACTTGGATCATTTTTTCACGAATGGTCTGTGGTGTCATTTCGCCTCCGCGTCATCGTCGTTACGTTTTAGGATCAAAAGCGTAGTGTGGTTTTGTCCGAACATCTTTTCGCTGTGAACTAAAGAATAATTTTCTTTCAGTAGATACCAGTATTTCATCTGTCGTTCGATTGGAACTTCATCGCACTTGGGGGGATTTATCGCGAAGGAGTATCCCGACAATGCCGCGACCTTGCAAGGCGCAGATTTCAACAATTCTTCCCACTGCGCATCGGTTAGGATGCTGAACGGTCCCATCTCCAGACCCCTCGGGACACGGCGACCAGTTTCCACAGCTAAATACAAATCCTGCGTCAGCAAGGTATCGCCTCCTGGGTCTATATCCTCAATAAGCTTTGCCATGGCACGAAGCTGTTCAATTTCGGTCGACTCCTTTTTCTCCGCCCAGAATCTGTCGTACCCATTAATCGTCCACTCTTCCAAAAGCGGCGAGCCGAACGCCGTTATCCACACGAGACCGAACGTCAAAAGCAAAACTGAAAATTTCGTCTTTGCGGAAAGTATCGCCACCGTTACAACAACCGAAGCGATACCCATTATCGGAACTTGATAATCTTCGTAAGGATACGGAGCGAGCAACTGCGAAATAAAGACAGCGAAAAACGACAAAATCATAGCCAAAAACATTGTCGAGGATGCCGCGCACTTTTCGCGGATGCGCCTGAGAGCACCGGCAGCTACAGCTAAGCCGCCAACAATGAAAACCGGCGAATAGTAGCGTGCTAACCTACTGAGGCTACCCACCGTAAAAACTGCATCGAATCCGTCGCGAGCAGAATGGTAGGAAAAACTTGCGAGTAGTCCTGCGCGAGCACTCTCATCGACTAAATACGGGGAAAATATCAACGATAGTCCTAAAGCACCGCCAATACCAAAATAAAGAAACGCCCACTTAAATTCACGAAATTTTATTATCAATGTAACGCCGACTGCCACAAGCACCATGCAAAGACTTATTCTCGTACCAGCAGAAAGCGAAAATAAAAACGCAGAAAGCCCTACCGTCAGAGCCGAAAGAACAGACCTTGAATTTACATGAAATAGAAGAGCCTTATTAAGCACTAAAAACCCAGTCGCCAAAAAAAGAGTAGCGAGCGCGTAAGTTTTCGGAATAACTAAATAATAAAGGTGGTAAAGGTTTGAGCCAAGTAACAAGCCCACCATAACTGCTGCCGTTTTTTTATCCTCTTGTCCGACATTGTCCGCGGCAATTTTCATCAGTAGGCCTATGCCTGTCGCCCCGAGCGCCAAGGTGAAAATTCTCGCACCAACCATCCCCCAAGCATCCCACACAAAACTGAACCACGAATAAACCGTCGGCATAACAGGGCCTTGGGTAAATGCGAAATCACGATACGGCTTAAGTCCGGAGGCAATGGAAGAGGCCGCATAAAGATACCACCCCTCGTCTTGGTTAAGCCCTCCTAGGAATACCGCCGTAAACGATAAAACCAAAAATGAAAATACTGATAAGTATCCGTAGCGTTTCATTTCAGCATTTCCACGAAAATCTCCGTTCCAGAGCCTTCAAAAATTGCGGTGAGTTTGCCGTTAAAGGCACTCATAATCGGTTTCGTCATATTCTCAAGACACAGGGGATTGCCATTCGCCACGCCTTTGAAGACTAAATCTTTACCAGCGCGGAATTTTATCTTGTTGGCAGCGCGTGGACAAAGATTGCCAAAAGAATCCACAATCGAAATTTCTGCAAACAGCAAATTCCCGAAGCGTTCTTTTCTTATTTCGATCCTGTCTGGATCAAGCGCGGTGGAGATGGATTTTTCACCAATAACTGCTCCCTTTTTATCGTATACGACTACGCGGATAGTGCCAGGCTCATAAACGACGTCATTCCACCTCAGTCGATAACGGTCAAGCCGCGAGGAGTTATCTTTTTTACGGATGCCCTGGGATTTACCGTTAACGAAAAGTTCTCCCGATTCTCCATTCGTGTAGCAATATACGGGCACCACCTTACCTATGCGCTCCGGCCACGTCCAGTGCGGCAAAAGATGAATAGTATCAGAATCTTTTCTCCATTGAGAGCGATAAAGATAATACCTGTCTTTCGGAATCCCCGCCAAATCCACTATTCCAAAATACGAGCTATGCGCTGGCCACGGATGCGGCGTGGGCTCGCCAAGGTAATCAAACCCCGTCCACACGAACTGCCCGATAACCCAGTTGTTGTCATCTTGCATCGCAAAATCATCATCCGGCAAATTTGACCACCAGCACCACTCGGTATCGTAACTGGATGAATGTCCATGGCGAAGCCAAGCATTCGTTTCGATAACCGGGAAGAAATACTCTCCACGGCTGGAAATAGTCGAAGCTGTTTCTGCACCGAGAACAATCTTCGCAGGAGTATCATCGTACATCGCTTTGTAATATGGCAATCTATAAGTGACACCGGGAATTTCCATCACCCGGTTAACTCCGCTTTCAATCGCTGCAGGCATGCGATCGCATCCCTGTGTACATTTACGTTCCGGGTCAGGATCGAGCGAACGGATTTTTCTTTGCATCGCCATCGAAAGATTCGGACCTTTTACGCTGTCAATTTGCTCAGGGATTTCATTTCCGATGGACCACATCACCACCGATGGATGATTGCGGCATTTGCGCACCATGTTGGCGATGTCACGTTCCCACCATTCGTTGAAAAATAGACTATAGCCGTTTTTGCACTTCGGCTCCGCCCAACTGTCGAAGGCCTCTGCCATTACCATCATACCCATCTCATCGCAAACCTCTAACTGGCCTTTAGACGGAATATTATGGGATGTCCTAATTGAATCAGCTCCCATCTCTTTCATGATTGCGACTTGACGACGAAATGCATCCCGATCAAAAGCGGCACCCAATGCTCCGAGGTCGTGATGAAGACACACGCCTTTGAATTTGCGCTTTTTCCCGTTCAGAAAAAATCCATCTTTCGAATACTTAATCGTACGGACTCCGAAACGATTTATTGACGTATCACAAAGTTTTAAATCCTTATCAAAAACCTCTGTTTTAAGGGTATAAAGCTTTGGATTCTCCGGTGACCACAACTCAAAATCGCCTTTAAACCTCTCACCCTCGAATTTACCGATCTCTTTCATCCCATCAAGGATCGTGTGGACTGTCTTAAAGGGCTTACCGCGGCACTCAGTCTTAACTACAAGTTCATCCTTCGTAGGAGTGTGAATAATAACTCCCCAATTTTCGATTCCGATTTCACCGCCAGTGATAAACTCGACTTCGCGATAAATCCCAGAGCCGGGATACCATCTCGAAGACTGCGGTCGGTTTAAAAGTTCGAGTTCAATCAAATGTGAGCCCGCCTCGGCCAAAAGTTCCACTTCGAACGAGCCATAGCCATACTTCCATTCGCCGACCTTTTTACCGTCACAAAAAACTTGTGGCTCTGCCATCACCCCGTCGAATACTAACGAAGCGAATTTAGCATCCTTAGGTATTTCAACCACCGTCCGATAATATCCCTTGCCGACCCACGGCAATGCTCCAGTACGGCCTTCTTTCTTTGTCGCTTCTTTTTCACCGTCTTGGATTATCCTAACAACCTGCCTGTCATAGAATGGGTCGAACTCACCTGAAATCGCCCAATCATGAGGCACAGTTACCTTGGTCCATGATTTCTTATCGTGCGAAAACTCCCATGAGGATAAAAGACGTTTTTCGGCCCGTACACTTAGAGCTAAAAAAGATAAAAGAGCGACTGAAAGAACTTTAAAAGTTTGCATTATTTAAAACTGCAGCCCGCCTCCTAACGCCTTAAACAAAGCGATGATATCGAGCGTAATTTGGTTTCTGGATACAACGAGTTGCTCCTGCAACGTCAAAAGCGAACGCTGCGCATCAATAACAGCAGTAAAGTCTCTCAAACCATTGCGGTAAAGGTCTTTGGAAATCGCAACCGCATCTTGCGCCGCTTTAACCGCGCCCTGCAATGCCTGATAACGGTGGTATTCCTGAGTATATGCCGCATAAGTGTCGCGAACCTCACGATATGCTTCCTGAAGTGCCAACTCATAGGACAAATACGCCTCTTCCATCTTCGCTTCTTCGGTCTTTACGCTGGCATAAATATTTCCGCCCTGGAAAATCGGCCAACTAACAGACGGGCCTATCGAACCATAAAAAGCATCGCGGCGAAGGAATTTGTCTATGTGGATACTTTCAAGTCCCAAGGATCCATTAATGAAAAGTTTTGGATACCAAAGCGACTTCGCTACTCCCACACGCGCCACCTGGGCGGCGAGTTTCCGCTCAGCCACACGCACGTCGGGACGATTGCGAATCATGTCGATAGGAGTTTCGGAAAGCTTCATTGGCTCAATCAGCCAATTACGCTGCGGACAAGACCTAAGCTCTTCATGACGAGAGCCTGGCATCTCGCCCGTCAAGATCGCCATCGCATTCAAAAGCTTTTCTTCTGCCGCGATAAGTTCAGGGATACGTGAGCGGGTCTCGTCTACGATGTACTTGGACTGATTTACCGCCAGCTCATCACCAATACCGGAATCCAAACGCGACTTCAAAATGTCGTATGTTTCCGACTGCAGCACAAGATTCGTGCGAGCGACTGCGATGAGCTGCTGCGAAGTCCTGAGCGAGATATAGCGCGAGGCCACCTCGGCGGTCAATGTTACATACGCATCAGCGACAGTCCATCCCGCTGCTTCTGCCTCAGCCCATGCGGATTCGGTGTTGCGGCGATTACCGCCGAAGATATCAATCTCCCATGTTGCATCAAACCCACCCGTAAACAAATCCCGGTGAATGGTTTTACCTGTTCCCCACCCAGATTGAGTATTGGGACCCTTTTGGAAGCGCGAGGCTGATCCAACGCCAACGATCTTGGGCATAAAGGCGGCATAAGACCCTAAAAGCTGCCATCTGGCAGCATCAAGGCGCTTTTGCGCGATCATGAATGAAATGTTGCTTGATACCGCCGAGCTAATAAGGTTAGTAAGGGCGTCATCATTAAACTTAGTCCACCAATTTACAATTTCATTGGTGGTGAGCACCATGCGAGTGTCCTCGTCAGCGCTGGCGAGCTTATATTCGCCGATTTCATTAAGCGCTGCAAGCGGCTTTCCAGCATCGGGAAGTTCGCTCACTGGGATAACGACATCGACTCCTTCATAGTCAGGGCCCACTGACGGCAGGTTAAAACATCCTGTCATTCCCACAAGGACCAACAGAACCATGAAACTTTTCAGCACTTTCATAAACAACCTTTCTTTTTTGAACAGCTGAAATTATTATATCAAATTTACATACCCTGTGGTATGTATAATTTCATCCGTCCAAAAAAGTTTACTCGACTGACGCCAGTATCGGAGCGAGGTCGTCAAACTCGGTAACCGACGCCACATAACCGGACTTCGCGAGCTGAAGTTCTGCTCTGGCACGCGGAAAGACGTTCGCGATGTGGTGATTCAGCACCTTGACCTTTCCGGGGATCTTCGCAGATAGGCGCACAAAAAGAGCACCAATGACGATGGCGAGCGCCGCATCAACGAGTTTTCTCGCATGAAGATCATGATAAGTCTTTGCGTCTTCATGATTCTTGACGAATTCCACTGCCTCCTCGAGCTCAGAATTAAGCTTTTCGATTTCCTGCTTCTTCAGCGACAAATCTCCGTCAAGCTCCACTCCATCGAGGATATCTGCCACAACATCCTTTACCATGCCGCCAGTAACGCCTGCAATCGCCGCGATGACCTGAAGTTGAGAAGTGCCTTCGTAAATCGTCGTAATGCGGCTATCTCTCAAGTAACGCTCGACAGGATAGTCCTTCATAAATCCGGAACCACCCAAAACCGCCACCGCGCCGTTCGCCGCACGCATCGACATTTCCGAAGCGTAGTATTTCGCCATCGGCGTAAGCATCTTGTTAAAGCCAGCATAAAGTTTCATGCGCTTACGTGTTACTGCTGACTCTGGCGTACCCTTCTCGTTATCGAATTTCTTCGAAAGACCGTTTTCGAGATCGACACACTTTGACGAATAATAGGCTAATACGCGCGAAGCTTGAAGTTCAACGGACATATTAACCAAAAGTTCGCGGAGCGCCGGGAAGTTATCAATCGTCTGCCCAAACTGCTTTCTGCTCGCAGCATAATCGCGAGCCGCGCGATAACAAGCCTCGCCAATACCAGTACCCTGAGCGGAAATGCCGACTCTTGCGCCATTCATAAGCGCCATGACGTAAGTAATGAGTCCGCGTTTACGCTGGCCGATGAGCTTAGCGGGCGCATTATCAAACACCATTTCACATGTGGGCGAACCATTAATGCCGAGCTTATGCTCTAAGCGGCGAATCCTGACCTGAGGGCACTTTTCGACCAAAAGGCAGCTGAGACCGCGTCCATCAGAAAACTCTGGCTCTGTGCGGCAGAGGACTAAAAGAACATCACCGCAGCCATTGGTAATAAAGCGCTTTACGCCATTGACGAACCAATTACCATTTTCGTCCTGATAGCCAACCGTCTTAACGCTCTGAAGATCAGAGCCTGCATCGGGCTCGGTCAGAACCATCGCACCTGTCCACTCGCCAGTAGCAAGACGCGGAACATAGTCTTTTTTAATCTCCTCGGACGCAAACATGTTTATGGTCTCGGCAATACCCTGAAGACCGAACATATTCATCAAACTCGCATCTGCGCGCGAAACGATGTCGTTACACGCCGTCAAAATCGTGCAAGGCATGTTAAGCCCGCCAAGATAATATGGAAGCGTCGCACCCATGAGACCTGAGCGGCCAAGCAAATCCATCGCCAATTTTATGCCGGGAGTATAAGTGACCGAACCGTCCGCCTCTAAGATATTACCGCGCACATCGGTTTCTTCGGCTGTAGGCTCGATACGGTTGCCGCAGATATCTCCGCATACATCCAATGCTCGCTTGTAATTATCGATCGCATCTTCAGCATTCTTAGGCGCGAAATCATACTCGCTCGAAAACTTAAAATTCTCTTCCAACAACTCTGCAACTTCACTTAAATCGAGAGCGTCGATTACCGCTTCGATGTCCTTGTTGTCCTTATAAAAATTGCTCATGTACTCTCCTTTCGGACTTTCGACTTTTCAACCTTAGCTCTTTATCGCTTTTATCATCTTCGGAATAACCACATTCAGATCCCCGACAATGCCGTAATGGGCAATTTTGAAAATCGGAGCGTCTTTATCGGTGTTAATCGCGATAATTTTAGCAGAATCCTGCATACCAGCAAGATGCTGCACTGCGCCGGAAATACCGCAAGAGATGAAAAGAGCTGGCCTTACAGTAACGCCCGTCTGTCCAATCTGCCGCTCATGCTCGCAG